>Ga0193753_10002594_pt1 | contig 14069 bp, 12 predicted proteins | sample H1c2metaG_FD_144925 | JGI IMG/M metagenome (GOLD analysis project Ga0193753, IMG submission 144925) | Soil microbial communities from a riparian zone of the East river system, Colorado, United States - H1c2 | ecosystem: Environmental > Terrestrial > Soil > Riparian zone | place: USA: East... | reverse complement strand
CTTGGTCAACACAGTCTAGAAATCGCCAAGCCTCCGCGCGGGCGTTGCCGGGCGATTACTTACGAAGCACGGCGGCGAAAAACCCATCGCCTTCATCACGGCCCGGAATACGCCAAATCTCGCGTTCGCAACGAAGACCCGGTTCTTCCTCGAGCAGAACACGCACGACTTCTTCATTTTCTTCCTGCTCGAGCGAGCAGGTCGCATAAACCAGCCTGCCACCGGGCGCGAGCAGACGGGCGGCCTGGCGGGCGATCTGCAATTGCTTCTCCGCAAAACGCGCCAAGTCGCTCTCTCTCAACCGCCATTTGATCTCGGGATTACGGCCCAGCGTTCCCGTTCCCGAACACGGGGCGTCGATGAATATACGATCGAACAGAATGCCGAAAGGCAAAGGTTCGGTGGCGTCCAGAACCACCCTGGGGCAAACCGGCGGTACGTCGCGAATTCGTGCGGGACTGACGTCGCAGGCTACCGCAAGCCCTAGCGGCGTTTCGAGCGCTTGCAGCGTCTTGTTACCGGGCGCCGCGCACAGATCCAGATAGCGAAGGCCAGGTTCGAGCGCAAGTAGAGGGACGATCGATTGTGAACTGACGTCGTGCAGCCTGACGCCCGGAGGCGCCGCCGACAGCAAACGGTAGGCGCCCGCCACGCCGGTGGCTTCCACCTCCAGATTGGCCGGCAGCTCATCCCCGGGCCGTACGCGGATGTAGGGGACGGGTTCCGCCAGCGCCGCGCCGGCGATCTCGCGGGCAAGTTCCGGACTAAAGTGCCTGCTCCAGCGTGCCAGTAACCAATCGGGACACGACAATTCCGTGGAGGAATCGGGCCAAATCACGGGCGACCGATTCACTTTGCGCAGTACCGCATTGCTCAAACCGGCGGCCGCGCGCTTGCGGTGCTTTACGAACTCCACCGAGTCATCCACGGCGGCGTGCGCGGGAATCCGCTCGAGGTAACGCATTTGAAAGATCCCAGCTCGCAAAGCGATGACGACAACGCCGTCGAGCTTCTCGGGCGCGCGGCCTGAATACGCCGCAATCAAATGATCGAGCTGGGCTTGATAGCGCAAACAGCCGAAAATAATCTGGCGCGCCAGTCCGGCATCGCGCGGGCTGAGCGTGGCGGTCGCGAGCCGTGCGGCGTCGGAGGCATAGCCGCCGCTCGAGACGGTCTCAAGAACATGGAAAGCGGCTTTTCGGGCCGGTGAAATAGAATGCGTCAAAAGGTCGGTCACAGGCATCGAAAAAAAAGGATAGTCTTTGTTTAGCAACAAATTAGGCGGCGTTTTGCTGTTTACCTGTTTCGCACCCTATGCTACTATGCCAATAGCCTCCGCGAGGCTTGGTCCACAGCGAGGTTCGCTTTGCACTTCCCTCACGGAGCATAAAACACTTACTACATGAGCTTTACCGTTTTTCTCGGAAATCTCCCTGTCTGGGTGACGGCCGACGATATCAAATCGTGGCTGACCTCAGAAAACCTGGTCGCGGACGCGGTCAAGGTTATTCGCAACCCTGAGACTCAAGAGTCGAAGGGCTTCGCCTTTATTGAATCACCGAACCAAGAAGAGATGAATTCCATCATCCGCCGGTTCGATCGCGCGCCACTCGAAGATCGTCTTCTGCGCGCCAACCCCGCTCAGCCTCCGAAATCGGGCAAAGGTCCCGCAGTCAGGCCGTCTGCACCATCAGACCGCATGCGTCGGCCATCGCCGCCCGGATCGAACGGCGCAAACCCGGTCGCCCGGAAGAATTTCGGCGCCGCCCGTCGCTCTCAAAACTCCCCATCCCGCCAAAGCGCGTTTGCCGAGGAGCTCGCGAAGGTTCTCTAGACTGACGTACCTCGAATCCCACCGCCTTTCCGGCACTCCACCCACCATCCCTCCCGTTGTAATTGTTTTTCCAAATTGCATTGATGCTATACTGCGCAACATTGTTCGCGGTTGTGTTGCAATTGTGTTTTGGTAGTTGTGTGGTCGTGTGTTTGTGACGCGCGTTGGCTCGGAGGAATCCCGCGCACGTCGTTTCCATCCGGTAATATCTCGTGAGTCGTCCCGGTGTTGATACATACATTCTGGGTCTGGTCTTTGTCGCGCTGATTGCGGGCGCCAGTGCCGTACTGCAGCCATTCGCGTGGAGCCGGACCACGTCCGCTCTTGCCGGCGTTGCGGCGGCGCTGCTCGCGACTGCAATAGCCTGGCGGCTGCGGCGAGCCAACCCGGCAGCTTTGATTGCGGGCGTGCTGGGCAGCGTCGCGGGCGCCTTTTTAGGCTTGCTCGCGGTGTTCGTACTTCGACAGGCGGGCCTTGCCGAAGGCGCGCACGGCGGATTTCTGCGGCTGATCGTCCCGCTGTTGGGCGCCTATATCGGGTTGCTCGTCGGACTCTGGACTGCCGAGCATCTGCCGCTCGATTTCATCCCGAACAAACCGGCCGGCCGCGGGCCGCTGCTCGCCAAGATTCTCGACACCAGCGTACTCATCGATGGCCGCATCGCCGATATCGGCGAATCCGGTTTCATGGAAGGCCGCCTCATCGTTCCCCGATTCGTCCTGCATGAATTACAACTGGTCGCCGATTCGAGCGACTCGGCCAAGCGCAATCGCGGCCGCCGTGGCCTCGACGTCGTGCAGCGCCTCCAAAAACTGACCCGCATTCAACTCGAAATTTCGGCGCAGGATTTTCCCGCCGTGCGGGAAGTCGATCTGAAGCTGATCGAACTGGCCAAGGCCATTGGCGCCAAGATTGTCACGAACGACTTCAACCTGAACAAACTCGCCCAGGTGCAAGGCCTCGAAGTACTCAATATCAATGAGCTCGCAAATGCGCTAAGGCCGGTGGTTTTACCGGGCGAGACGATGCGCGTGTTCATCCTGAAAGAAGGCAAAGAGCACAACCAGGGCGTGGCGTACCTGGACGACGGCACCATGGTCGTCGTCGACAACGCCCGCCGCATGATTTCAAAAACCGTCGACGTAGTGGTGACGAGCGTTCTGCAAACCACCGCCGGCAAAATGATCTTCGGCCGTTTCGACGATCGGCCGGAAGCGCGCAGCACCGCCGCTTCGGCCGGAACAACCGGCCACTAAACTTTCCGGCCTCAACCTAGAATGTTGCGCACATTATTCCTCGTGCTTGCTGGATCAGTCCTATTCGCGGATTCCTCCGGCCAGGCGATACGGCGCGTCCTGAGCAATCAGGAGCAGGCCTGGAACGGGGGCGACATCGATGCGTTCATGAACGGCTACGACAATTCGCCCGATATAATTTTCATGGGGAAGACGGTCCAACGAGGATATGGGGCTGTGCGCGGAAGATATCACCAGCAATATCCGACGCCGGAGAAGATGGGCAAATTGAGATTCTCCGATTTATCCATTCGTCTTTTAGGCGCTGATTACGCCTCAGTCACGGGAGCCTTCCACCTCACCCGCGCAGCCTCCGCCGGCGGGAATGCTTCAGGTGTATTTTCGCTGCTATTCCAGCGAACGCCGGCGGGCTGGAAGATCATACTGGATCACACCGGCTGATCCCTGGTTCCTGAGTTATCACCGCTTCCCGAGTTGCCGAAGCATCTGAGCGGCACCGCCACGCACTGCGGCATCGGAATCGGCAGCCGCTTTCTCCAGGTGCGGAATGGCGCCGGTCGCATCGCCCGTAGCCGCTAGCGCCGCACCCAGGCCCAATTGCGCGCGCCCCAATTCCGGCTGCATCCGAACTGCCTCGCGATAATGTGGCAGCGCGGCCCGCGCTTCTCCCTTCGCCATCAGCAAGTCTCCCAAAAGCTCGTGCGCGTCCCCGAGTTCGGGATCGCTGCGCAACGACGCCTCCAATTCGCGCTGCGCTTCGTCGAAGCGCCGCGTCCGCCCAAGCGCGACTGCGTAGTTGTAGCGGGTGGCCGCATCTTCCGGCCGCAACCGAAGAGCAATCTCAAAATGATAGAGCGCTTCGTTCAGTGCGCCGCGTCCGGAAAGAAGATTGCCCAAGTTGCCATGCGCGTCCGCGTAGTTCGGCTGAATGCGGATCGCCTCTCGAAAACCGGACTCGGCCCGCGCCGCTTCCCCGCCCGAGAACCGGATGATGCCAAGATTATTGTGCACTTCCGGCAGATCCGGGTCCAGTTCCACGGCCTTTTCGAACGCAGCGATCGCATCCGGTTTGTCGCCTAGCGCCCGGTAGGTCAAACCCAACTCAAGCCATACGGCGGCGGTATCGGGCGCGATAGAAGTGGCTTGTTTGAGGACCTCGACAGCCTCCGAATACTGCCCGGAACGTCGCAGCGCGAATCCCAGCTTTTGCATCCCAACCACAAATTTCGGATTGCGCCGGATCGATTCCCGATAAAGCGGCACGGCCCGTGCCAGCTCTCCGCTGTCTCGCCACGCCTCTGCCAGTTCGAAATAGTATTCGGCTCGTCGAGGAGCATACCGCTCGATCGCCGCGCTGAGCTGCGTAATGCCGTCGCGTAGATTGCTTCGCTGGTTCACTTGCGCGATGGCGAGATATAGCTCGTTCTCGGGCGTGCGGGGCAATTCTTGGGGATAATACAGCGCGACCGGGCCACGGTAGCCGCTGCTTTCCGTCTCGTGCCGTTCCGGCATCTCCGCCATCAGGTCTCCCGCTGGTTTCCGCTGGATGTAGTGATCGGTCACGGCCACATGCACCACGTCCTCGGTCCGCCGTTTTGGCATATGACATCCAACGCAATCGGTCGAGCGAGGATGTTTAGCCGACTCGACCAGTCGATCGAAGCCGGAAGCGTGGCACTGCCGGCAGACCGCAGTGTAGTGCTCGACCGCCTTTTTGCCGCGCGGAACGTCGTGCGGATTGTGGCAGGTGGTGCAAAGCAACTTGCCCGCGCTTTTTAGATAGCAGGCGGAACGCCGCAATCGATAGGCCGCGCTTACGATCTCGAATTTGTTTTCACGGCCCGTGCTCGCGGCGTGATCGAAAGTCAGAATAAACGCGCCCATCGGCTCGCCGGGCCTATAGGAGAATGGGCCGCGCTCGTAGCGTTGAATAGCGTTGGGCAGCGGGAAGCTGGTCGTCTCGAGATGACACACCATGCACACTTCCATCTGGCGTTCCGCACTCAGGCGCGACGGGTTCACGATGGAGCTGCGTATCTGTTCCGGCTTGGCGCCCGCGGAGCCCGCGAGTTGCACGTGTTTGCCGCCGGCGCCGTGGCATCGCTGGCAGTCGATACCTTCCGGCAGCGAACCCGTGTAGACGGGCTCCGCAAAAGGCTGGTCATGCCCCGCCGGAATCTCCGGATAGCCGTTGTGGCAGAACATGCAATCGTACCCGATGAGGCGGCGGAAGCCGTCGTGATCTCCCCGGTCGTAGCCCGGGTTCATCGCCCAGTAGCCCCCTTTTTCGGCATACCAGGCCAACGGCATTTCAACCAGCGTCCCGCGCGCGGTCCGATGTAAGTAGGCGCGCGCGTGGTTGCCGGAACCCATGACGAAGTCGGCTTGCTTCTCCATCACGTTCACTTGCTTGCCCGCGAAATCGATCTGGTAACGGCGCTGATAAAGCTTGCCGTCCCGCCGCAGCATGCTGAAGTAACTGTCCGAAGCCTGGTGATAGAAAGGGCTGTTGTTGGCGGAGTCTTCGAACGAGGCCCGATAAAAAGACCGCGCCATGCCCGTCCGCCTGTAGGTCTCCCACACCCCGCGATGGCACCCCGCGCACGCTTCCGGCCTCGCATAGCCGGCTTCTTCGCGACCCGGCGAGCACGTTGTCACCGCCAGCGTTCCCAACATGATCCCTACCAACCGCGCATGTCGCAGCACTGCTCAGTTACCCTATCATCCATCCATTTGATATAACAACAGGAACGCGGGCGGGGTCAGAGGTAGGTTTGCTTCCGCCGCCCTGATCACACTTGCTTGTTGTCAATAGTTTTCAACACCAGGATTGTGATGATGAGAAAAAAGATGAGCGTCGCCATGCTGGCGGCCTCGCTGATTCTTCCCGCCGGATTGTTTGCGCAGAGCGGCGCCGGATCGATTCAAGGCACCGTTCAGGACGCGAGCTCCGCCATAGTAACCGGCTGCCCCGTCCATGTCGTCAACCAAGGCACCGGCGTCGCCAACGATACGACCTCCAATAGTAGTGGCTTCTACTCTGTCCCCGGCCTGTTCGCGGGCACTTACACACTGACTTTCAGCGCCCCCGGAATGAAAAAGTACCAGACCGTGATTGCGCTTCAGGACGCGCAGGTTGCCGTCATCAATCCCAAGCTGACCGTGGGCGACGTTGCCGAGCAAGTCACCGTCATCGGAGACGCCGTTCAGCTCGCGACCTACGACAGCGGCACCGTCAGCACACAGCTCGACGCCAAAAGAATCGACCAACTCCCGCAAAATGGACGCAGCGTTCTGAAACTCGCGCAGGCTACGGTGCCCGGTCTCGAGGCGGGCGGCTCGCGCGCCAACGGAATCATGCAGGAGGGAATGGAATATTCCCAGGACGGCGCGCCGATGACGAATCGCAACTTCGGCGGCGAATCGAACTCCGCCCAGGCTACGCTGCCCGACCCGGATTCCGTGCAGGAAGCCAAATTCGAGACGCTCAATTCGGGCGCGCAGTTTGCCACGCCGGCCACGGTCATCCTTACCACTAAGTCCGGAACCAACGACTATCATGGCTCGGCGTTCGAAACCGCCAGAAATAACTACTTCGGTATCGCCAGGGCGCGGCAGGATCCGTCCACGTTCGCTGCGCCCCACTATGTGCGCAATGAATGGGGATTTTCGGTGGGCGGCCCCATCAGCATTCCCAAGGTCTACCACGGCAAGAATAAATCGTTCTTCTTTTTCGCTTTCGAGCGCTACTCTCTGCGGCAAGCCGCCAACGAATTGGTCACGGTACCCACCGTGGCTATGCGAAACGGCGATTTCGGCGGATTGATCAACAGCCAGGGTATCCAGCAGGTTCTCTACGATCCGAACACCACACAGGCCGGCACATTGCAGCGTGCGCCGTTCGCCAATAACCAGATCCCGATTACTCGCGAAAGTCCGCTGGCCCAGAAGATCTACGCGGCGACGCCTCTTCCCACGACTGCCGACAATCCGCTCACCAACCCCAACTTCACCGCCGTGAACAATACCACGCAGACGGTTCCCAACATGACCGTCCGGCTCGATCATGTCTTCGATCAGAACAACCGGATGTATTTCCGGTTCACCGACATCGATCAGCAACAGCGAGCTTTGCGTAATTACCCGGTCAATTCGCCCGCCAACATTGCCGGGGGCGGCCTGCCCGAGGGCGCAACCGGCTATCAGGCCCAGCCGATCCAGACCATCAGCGGCGCAATCGGTTTTTCGCACCTCTTTTCCCCGACATTCTTTTCCGAAACCATCTTGAGCCAGCAATGGCAGAGGATGTATGTTCAGGGAGGCGGCGACGTCAATCAAAACTATGAAGCGCTGCTCGGCCTTCCGAATAACTTCGGCCAGTCGGGATTTCCGACCATTGGCGCGAGCCTGATCATGCCCTATGGCGGTTCTCAGTTCAATTACGGCATGAGCCAGATCCTATCCACCCTGGACGAAAACCTCACCAAAATCGTCGGCAAGCATCAGTTGGCTTTCGGCGGACGCTACCGCCACGAACGCTTTGGCTACCTTCCCGACCGCTCGGCCGACACGGTTGCATTCTCGAACCTTGCCACCGCCGTATACGACCCGTCAACCGGAGCCAATTACGGCGCCAAAGCCAACACCGGCTACGCGGATGCGGATTTCTTCCTGGGGGCCGCGGATTCCTACACCCAGATAAAGAACGCACCGTTCGGACACTACCGCGAGCAGGAGTTCGACACGTTTATTCAGGACAATTACCAAGTGACCCCGCGCCTCACGATCAACCTGGGGCTGCGCTGGGAGATGCATCCGGCGCCGCACGCCGACCAGAATAATTGGGTAACTTTCGATCTCCCCCACAATGCCCTGGTCCTCCCCAATCCGCTTTCCTACTACGTGCAAAACGGAATGACGACGCAGTCCATCGTCACCAATCTGCAGAACCTGGGAGTGAAGTTCGAAAACCCGCAGCAGGCCGGACTTCCCTCGGCCGGAATGTATAACAACAATTTCAATTTCATGCCGCGCATAGGCTTTGCCTACACCCCGCCGTTCGGCAAATGGGGCACCGTCATCCGCGGAGGATACGGCGAGTATATTTATCCTGTGCCGATACGGAATTCGGTCCGCTACCTCACCCAGGACTATCCCTTCACCGCGAGTTACTCGCAAAGCTATGTGAACGCGTCTCAGTCGCCCGACGGGTTGCCTAACTACCTGCTACGGGCTCCTCAAAGCGTCATCGCCGGGGCCAACAGCGCGAATGTCGTCAATAGCGCCTCCACCAATGCCCTGCTTCCCGGCATCAGCCTGGCGGAAACGCTCGACCCGCACTATCCTCCCGCCCGTGTGAGGGACGCGAACTTCACAATTGAACAACCTTTCCGGGATGGTTCGGTATTCCGCGTCACTTACGTATTCACTCACGGATATAACTTGGATCAGAACTACCAATACAACAACGCCCCGACCACTTACGTGTGGGAGACGACCACGGGGACGGTTCCGCCGACTGGAACGTATGCCTCCACTGCAACGCGTCCGTACGATCAGACCATCTGGGGCGGTAACGTCGTGTCGAAGAAAACGGGTTGGTCCAACGATAGCGCACTACAGCTCAACTACCAGAAGCCCTTCAGCAAGGGATTCGCGTATCAGATTTTTTACGTTTACTCGCGGGCGTTCCGGTTAGGTGGAAACACCTTCCGCGATAACACTCTATATCCTGCCGCCAGCTATGCTCCCGGCGTCCTTCCGTCGGGTCTCGATACCGGAACGCTTCTCGATCCTAGCCAGGCGCTGAATCACTATGAAAACTACCACGTCGATACCGGCATTCCCCAGCATCACCTCAGCTTCAATGGGATCGTGGATCTGCCGGTGGGCAAAGGCAAGCGCTTTTTGCACGATTCGAACAAGTGGCTCGACGCGCTAGTGGGCGGTTACCAGGTGGCATTCGTGGGGCAGTTACTTTCGCAATCGTTCCAGGTCGCCTCCGGGAACTGGGGAGCGTCCGGTCCGGTTCAGGTTTACGGCAATTCGGTGCCTATCAACGATTGCCGCAGCGGTGTGTGCCATCCCGAATATCAATGGTTCAATGGATACGTCTCGCCGGCCGTGATCAACGCCGCCAAAAACGGAATATCCGGTCTTCCAGCCAACTACACGCCCTACCTCGCGCCCATCAATAACGTGCCCGGCACGCCGAACTTCGGCAATAATAATGTCACCGTCACGTTGAAGAACGGAACCCAGGTGGTGACCGGGTTTGCGCCCGGACCCGCTCCCACGATCACTACGACGTCGCCTTCGACGACAATTTCGGCTGGCCCCAATCCGTTTTCGCAGACAGTGCTGCTTGGACCCTACAACTTCAACGCCGACATCTCGCTGTACAAGGTGTTTTCGTTTACCGAGAGAGTCAAGCTGCGAGTGAATGTGGATGCGTTCAATGCGCTCAACATTCAAGGCTATGTCAATCCGAATGCGACCGATGGCACGGAGTCTCTTCAGACATCCTACTGGACGCCGCGCCAGATCCAGTTGTCTGCCCGCATTACCTTCTGAAGGAATCTTCAGCCTCTACCCGCTGGGATTTCACGCCGCCGAAGACAGCCAGTTCGAACCATTTGAAGTAGCAGTCGGCGTGCAGAAAGCCGATCTCGCGAAGCCACTCCACCTGGACTTCGACGCGTTCCAGAACATTGTCGCTCTTGTCGGGACGGCTGCGGTATTCCGCGTCGACAAGCCCGCGGTCCTTGCCCGTCCGGGAACTGATGTAGTCGATGTAAGCGTCATCGTATAGAGCCTCCACGTCGCCGGACACACTGGCGACGTGCTCGATGTTGACGAAGAGGCCACCCGCCGCAAGAAACTCGAAAATTTCTGCATAGAGCGAGCGCTTTCGCGCATGGGGTAGGTGATGGATTGCAAGCCCGGAGACGACAAGGTCGGCCGGAGTGCGGCCGGCGAGCTGGCGAAGCGGGACGAGCAGGTCGCCATGCAGAATCTCGCACCGGTTCGCATCCGCCGCCATGGCCTGCCGCGCTCGTTCGACCATCGGCTCGGAATGGTCGATCAGCACGGCCGACGCCCGTGGATACTCCGCGAGTAACGCTCGGGTCAAAAAGCCATCGCCGCAACCAAGGTCCACGATGTGGAGGGGTTCGGACCGAAAATGGCGCACCAACCGGAGCATGACTTCGACCTGGTCGCGCCCGAAAGGAATCGCTCCCCGGCGTTCGTCTAGAAATTTTTGTGCGACCGCGGGGTCCTGCCAACTGGAACTCTTCTTTTCAGTCATCGCGACACTGCCACATACAATATGACAGTGCCAACGACAGATCGAATCGTTTCTATCCATCCGTACTTCAGAGTCTCGGACGGGAAGATGGATGAATTCAAAGAGTTGTGCGAGCAGTTTGTATCGAGTACCTCCCAAGAACCCAAGTGCCTATACTATGGCTTCAGTTTCAACGGACATGACGTGCATTGCCGCGAGGCATACGAGGATGCGGAAGGCCTCCTCGTGCATCTTGCTAATGTCGGCGCCATTCTGAACGAAGTCTTTAAGATCGCGCAGATCACCCGGCTTGAAGTTCACGGAATAACAGAGGAGCTGGCGAAGCTTACCGAACCCTTATCCACGATCGCTCCAACCTATTTCACCCTAGAGTATGGAATCCGTCGCCTATCGAGGCCGCCCGAAGAAGATTTCTTAAAATAGACACGCGTTCCGTCGAACAGACTGATCAGTCCACTCAACAGGGACTGGCGGCATAGAAGAAAATGGAAACTCGAGACACGCGTCATCATCTACTGCAAGTTGGGCTTCGGCGCATTCGTGCGATGGGCTACGCGTCCACCGGTGTGCAAGAGATTCTGGACGAGGCGCATGTGCCCAAGGGATCCTTCTACCACCACTTCCGCAGCAAGGAGGATTTCGCCAGAGAGGTGCTGGCGCTCTACGTCCGCGGAGAAGGCGAGCGAGCCGAGAAAATCCTTCGCGATGGTAAAGCCGCGCCCCTCACGCGTCTGCGACGGTACTTCCAGGAACTTATTGCTGTCTTCGGCCCGGCCGCCCCCCTGAGCGGCTGCCTACTGGGCAATCTCAGTCTCGAGATGGCGGACCACAGCGATTCAATCCAGTCTTTGCTGCGCCTCTCTTTTGCGGACTGGCAAGCTGCAATCGCCGGCGTTCTTCGGGAAGCCATGGAACGAGGAGATCTGGCGAGATCGACTAAACCGGACGACTTAGCCGCTTTCCTCCTGAACAGCTACGAAGGCGCTCTTCTTCGGTCCAAGGCGGACCGCTCCAACAAACCTCTTGAACTCTTCATGTCCTTCGCGTTCAACGTTCTTTTGAAGCGCTGACGAGTTACCGCGTCAAACATCTCTAAATTTCCGAATCTCTAGACCGACCGGTCTACTCAAACAGGTGCGTCCGAAAAAGGACCAACTTCAGCAAACAAAGGAGATATCCCATGTCATCCGTTTCCACACCCGGAACCGCTCTCGTTACCGGAGCATCCTCTGGCATTGGCGCGATCTATGCCCAACGCCTTGCTCAGCGCGGCTACAACCTCATACTGGTCGCACGCGATCGTCAGCGCCTCCTCAACTTGGCAAACGGCCTTGCCGCAAAGACTGGCCGCAAGGTTGAAGCTTTGGCCGCCGACCTCACTGTCAAGGCCGACCTCAAGCGCGTAGAGGAGCGCCTGCGCTCGGATAACACGATCACCGCGCTAGTGAACAATGCCGGCTTCGGGGGCGCCGCCAAGCTGATCGACTCCAATATCGACGAAATGGAGAACATGATTCACCTCAACGTGACCGCGCTCACGCGGCTCACCTCCGCAGCTCTTTCCGGTTTTCTGGAGCGATCCAACGGCCTGATCGTCAACATCTCCTCCGTTGTTGCCCTCAGTCCTGAACTCCTCAATGGCGTATACAGCGGGACAAAAGCATTCGTGGTGAATCTCACTCAATCCCTCCACCACGAGGTCAAGGACAAAGGAATCCGCGTACAGGCCGTTCTTCCCGGGGCCACTCGAACTCCATTCTGGGACCGCGCCCAATTGCCCGTTGACAATCTGCCCGAAGAGACCGTGATGACTGCGGAAGAGATGGTGGACGCCTCGCTTGCAGGTCTGGACCAAGGTGAGCTAATCACGATCCCCTCACTGCCGGATCCGGCGGACTGGGAAAAGTTCGAAGCCGCTCGCAAAGCGCTCGGCCCCAACCTCACACACAAACATTCCGCCGCTCGGTACGGCATCCACATCTGATTAGGTACAAATCATCGCCGCGATAGAGTTTTCGGTGTCATCACAAGATCGCACTCCGCGCGTACCAGGCCTCCACGGCTTGAAAGAGATTCTCATCGGCGCCCGGGGTGCTCCACACACCACTCTCGGCAAGGGGAAGTACGGCGACGGAATTCGCTTGACTCATGATCTGGTTGAACCCTTCGAAGCCCCCTGGAAACGTCGTCTCAATGCGCTCGCCAATGAAAGCTTTGTCATCCGGCTCGGTGGTTTCGGTGCGCTCCCATCCCAGGTGGAAGCTGCGGGTGGGAGCGATGAAGCTCCGAAGCTGCGCTCCCGGTACCCCAGCAAAGCGTGAGACGTCCGCGCCCACGAGATGCTGATTGAACAACGCGATTTCGTAGCAGCACCACGCGCGCATGAGGGGCTTGGCGCCCAGGACGAAATGGGCCCGCGCGCCTTCAAGGAGCCGGGGCAACACCCGTGAGTTCTTCCCGAATGTCCTTGCTCTTATCCGCCGTCGCGCTTCACCTAGCCGTTCGGGCGATGCGCCCACACGCGCATTCGAGCAAAGTAGAGCTATGGAACAGGCACCTCAGCTCGATTTGCAAACGTACTCCACGGCGGTGACGCGATTGGTGGAGACCGCCGGCGCGTTTGTGGTAGCAGTGAAATCGGCGGCATACCGCGTCTCGAGCGGCGTGATCTTTCGCGACGATCTGATCGCGGTGAACAATCACGCCCTGCGCCGCGAGGGCGCCGTGCCCGTCCACCTGCCTGATGGCAGTGAGACTTCGGCGACGATTCTTGGCCGCGACGCGCCGGTGGATGTAGCGATACTCAAAGTAAGTGGAGTCAAGTGTCCATCGGCGGCGCCAGCGAATACTTCGGACGCCACGGCCGGAGCCCTCGTGGCGGTGGTGGGCCGCACGCTCGATTGCGGATTGTCGGCGAGTGTGGGAATTCTTGGAGCCGTGGGCGGACCGCGCCGCACTTGGCGCGGTGAACAACTGGAGCGATTCTTGCGCTTAGATGTCAACTCCTATCCTTCGCAGGCCGGCGCGGCGGTCGTGCTCGCCAACGGCGCGTTCCTCGGCATGGCGACCGCCGCCATGCTGCGGCATTCGACGGTGGCCGTTCCTCCCGAAACGCTCGATCGAATCGCGAATGAATTGCTCAGCCAGGGCAAAATTCGCCAGGGCTACCTCGGAGTCGGTTTGCAACTGGTGGCGGTGCCGGAAAAGCTGCGCGCCGAAACCGGGCGCGCCGCCAAGTCGGGCTTGATGGTACTCAGCATCGAGCCGGGGACCAGCGCCGAAGAAGGCGGCCTCGAATTGGGAGACATCCTCGTAGCCTCCGGCGAAACGCTTCTCGAAGATCCCGAGACGCTGCAGGGAGTGCTGCGTGGCGACGCCGTCGGGAAACCAATGAAGTTCACCGTGCTGCGAGCCGGCCGTGCAGTAGAAATCGAATTGCGAATTGCCGCCCGTCAAGCGTGATCCGGGTTCTCATCGTCGCCAGGTCGGAGGCCGAGTCGGCCGAGCTGGCCGAATTGATGGCGGAAGACGAGAGAATTGAGGTTGTCTCCGCCGATCCCGATGTACTGTTGGTGGCCGGCAATTCCGCTGTGCCCTTCGACGCTCCGATGGTAGTCCTCACGGGCGAGATACCGTCTGCGGCGAGCTACGGCAACTCAGTCCGGGCGCG
>Ga0193753_10002593_pt1 | contig 14085 bp, 32 predicted proteins | sample H1c2metaG_FD_144925 | JGI IMG/M metagenome (GOLD analysis project Ga0193753, IMG submission 144925) | Soil microbial communities from a riparian zone of the East river system, Colorado, United States - H1c2 | ecosystem: Environmental > Terrestrial > Soil > Riparian zone | place: USA: East... | reverse complement strand
AAGGTGGGAAACCGTCGCGCCCACGTTGCGCTGCAAAGCCGCTTGCAAATACGGCGTGTTTTTGATCGGGTTGAAGAAGTTCGCCGTTTGAACTGCAACATAGTTGAGGTTCGAAGCCTGTGAACCGGTGAGCTTCGGACGCCCGCCGTTCGTCGCAGTGCCGTCATTGTACACAAGAATCACAGAAAGGAAGTCCCGATAATTGGTGTACGGAATCGCAAAATCCTGCCCGTTGGAAAGACCGGTCAAGAAAGTGTTCTTCAATTCGTACACGGTATTCGTGTCGATAACCGGCAGGACAGGGTAGCCGTTTTTGGCAACCGGAAGCTGATCCAGATAATGCTGTGTGATTGTGATCGCGGCGGATGTGATCGCCACACTCGCGGAACCAGTGTAAACCGCGTTCGTCGAATCGCCGCTTACAACGCCCGGAAATTGATTGAACACCAAACCGAGTTGCATTGTCGCGTTGATAACGCCAGCGTAAATCGCGCCGCGTAAATCATTCGGTGAATAGGCTAGCGGAACGTAGAAGTTTTGCTTCACAGTTCCGGTGCCGCCCGAAGCGCTAATCGATGGAGTCGCGCTGGAAATCGTCCAGTTCGGCCCAAGCGCCTGAGGCGCATCGTAACCGATGGTCGCTTGTGTGCCCGGAACGTTCCCGTTTGAGAACAGCGCGGACATGTATGGATGGCGTTGACGAACTGAATTCAACATTCCGATATGCTGACCGGTCGTTTGAATCCGCGTGAAATTGTTGAGATCCACAAAGTTCACTTGCTGAAGCAAATTCCAACCGGCAAAATCGGTAGGAGTTACGGCGTTCGCGCCGTCCGTGTTGGTAAGCACCGCCGAAATCTCCACGAAGAAACCGAGCACCAAACCAACCGGACGAACCGGAATGTTCAGCACGGCACCTGCGGGGTTCGTAACGGTGTTGTTATAGATGATCTGACGGCAAGTCGTAGACTGTGCCTTAATCAGAGCGCGTGCGATTGCGTTGTTTTGCATCGCATTCTGTTGAGCGGTGGCGGGGCTAGCCATAATGGTCTTTACCTCGATGTCCTTTTCTTAGGGGGTTTCGTCGTGATAATGACTGAGCACCAAATGGAACGCATACCACGCGACTAAAAGCATCGTCGCGATGGTGAACCAATTGATTGGGTTCGAAATCAGCGCTTTGTTAAGCACTTTTCTCCCCGAATTTACCGCGTACAGCTTTGGCAGTAAACAGGACCACAACCGTTATCACCGCCGCCATTAAGACGACAGTGACAAAGTTCTGAATATTCCAGGTGATAATCGAATCAGCATCCATGCGTCCGCAGGATACCGGAAAAAATGCGTTAGAATTAACGCTTAGGAAAGGGGAAAAGCTAAAATGCGGCGTTCAAGTTCTTCATCGGATATTTCTACCCGGTTACGTTCCACTTTTTCACGTATCAATTTACGCTTTACTTTGAGGGAGAGTTTGTTACGGTCGTAGAAGCGACGGAAACGAGCACGCGCAAGTTCATGCTTTCTGTCCGAGTAAAGTGTTTTACGTCCGCGAGTCATAAAATCACTGAGCCTTCTGTTAAGACTTCTCTAACCTCGTAATCAGCGGAAGAATTATGCTTTGAACCTTCAGACCATTTATCTTTAGCAAATTGTTCCGCTCTGTCGCGATAGTAGAAAGGACCAAAGACTCCATCGTTTTCGATTTCATGACGAATGACAAAGAAAAGAATCATAAAAATATGTAAAGCGTTTTACGTCTGCGAGTCATAGAACAGGCTCACAATAACCAAAAATTTGTACTGAAGAAACTAACTTAACATTGTCATACTGCGGAAATGGTCGATAAGTATCAGTCTTTGAATAACCACGGAACTCTCTAGCGTAAAGCATTCGCGCTACACGCGCTTGATAGATACTTTCTTTACGCATACGCTTTTTCAATTCGTCCTGACGTTTACGTAGCTCCGGTGTCCGCATCATAGAAATATGTACTTGTTTCCTTGTGGGTCTTCTGCTTTGGTTTCTGGCGGTTTCAATCGAGCTTCAAACCGCGCCATAATCACTTCGGGCGGGGAAGACGGTTTGAGCACGTCAAGTTTTGCTTCGGAAACATCATAGTAATAGCTGTGATATTTCGGAAGACTCGACGGGTCCATATCGTCTCCCCCGCGAATGAATTCAGCGACTCGTTCATGATCCTTACCATCTGTCAGTTCGTACACGCGATGAAAATCCGCTTCGGAAATCTGGAAGTTTGTCGCCAACATTTTAGGACGTTGTGTTAGCGTAATCATCGGGATTGATTTTGATCGTCCCTGAGTGAGTAACCATTGGAACGGTTTGTTACGGCGCGGAACCATGTACCCTTCATCGACGTAAACGCCCGTGTAACCGCGCTTCCAAATCTCGCGCATTTGTTCTGCGACTGCTTCATCATCTTCCTCTGGGCGCGGACGAACGATGTATACACCCGCATCATTCGGAAGGTCGTTAACCCCGATCACGTTCGCGTAGGGGATTGCACCTATATGCTTGTCCCCTTTGAAGTCGTAAACTACCCACGGCATTTCCGTGATGTTAGCCCGTGATAGATGATCCAAACCAGCGACAGTTTTTCCGCTACCAGTCCTACCATAAATTCCAAGACGTTGTGTATCGTCCGGTAATCGCGGGCTTTTTGTCATATCGTTTGATTTCTAACCACACGTCCAACACGGTAAATAAACCTAGGATTCTTGACGAAATCTGTATACCGATATTGGACGTATGGCATAGAGTACGGATCGCTCTCAGAAGTTCTTATACTTCCAGCGGCGACTTCGATAGCTTCCTCTTTCGTCTCGAAATATCCGTAGTGTTCGGATACACTTAAATGACCGTCATCAACCGCCTTATCTAAAGCGGCTTGAGTTCCGGCACATCCTTCGCATCCACACTCAGGACATTTTGCCATCATTATAATGGCTTACTAAGTGTCTGCGGTTGTGGAACCGGCAAACCCATGTTACTAACTCGCGCATCAATACGCTGAATTCGGGTAAGCAATTCGTTACGCTCGATAATAAACGAATCATACATAGTCATGCGTGCGCGTTGCAAGTCTGTATTTATTCGTTCAAGATCTTTTCGCTCCGCTAGTAACTTACTATTTGCGTCGAACAAATCGCGAACGCGACTTTCGGCAACGAGAACCTTTCGCTTAGCTTCAAGTACTTTATTGGTCATACTAAAACTTCACTCCGATGTACTTGAAAAACGCGCGAATAGCATCACGCTTGGTGAGACAACCAACTACATGGATAGGCTCACCGTCGAGTTGAATCTCCAGAATCCAACCATACTTATTGCGTCGGATAGACGTACCGTCAGTTCCCATTGATATTTACCACCTTGTTTTCTACGGGTTTTTTCACTTCTTTCGGGCGATTGGAAATCGCCATAACACGGGTACCGTAGACCATACCCATCGTTCCCAGAAAATTCAACCATGCAACCGTTTTAGGGTCCGGGTTCAAGTCGTAAAACTCCAGTAGTTCCGTACCGGAATTCACAACGTCCGTCGCTTCGGATTTGTCAATCAACATTTCCGGCGACTTTGTGACGACCGCCAAGCCCGTATGAATCTTGACGAGCATATCGGCGAGTTTATCGAGCTTCAGAGTAACAGGAATTTTTTGCGCGGTACGGGTTGTCCGGGAACCGGTCTTACTTCCGGGGGGTCTACCGCGACGTTTGGAGGGGGCAGCGGGGTTGGTGAGTTCACCGGTGTCGTCGAGGGTGGTTGCGAAGGTTCCGAGTTCCTCGGGGGATTCGCTTGCAAAGTCTGTAGGCTCGAATCCAGTGATGTTAATTTCACTTCCAAGCGGCTCTGCGTTTCCATCAATTGGTTGAGGAGCGTTTGCAACCTCGAAATTTTCGCCGGTCTGTTTTCGGGATCTTGGCATTGTTCCTCTACCTCTTCAATTTGTTCCTGAACTAGTTCAAGTTCTTCCTCAACGTTTTCAATTTGGTTTTGGATCGCTTCCGCCATCTGTGTTTTCCTTCTCTTCAATCGGTGCGAGTTCAAACCCCGCCAAAGGATCAATCAGGACCGCGCCCTCAACCGTGTGCGCGCCCGCCGCCCCTTTGTCGAGAATATCTTCGTGCATCTGGGAAATCTTCACGGTGAGATTTTCCAGATACATATTCATGAGTTCCAATTGACGATGGGTTTCGGCGTGTTGCGCGCGACTTTCCTTAGCGTCCGTTTTGTGAAGCTCCAGTAAAGCGTGTTCGATAGAGTTGAAACGGTCATCAATATGCTTGATGAAACCGGAGACAATTCCTTGTGCCTCTTCAATCTTCGCGCCGATACCGGTTTCTGTGAGAAGCTTTTTCAAGCCTTCGGGCGAGAGATCCAAGCCCATCGATTTCAACATGATTGCAATGCCAGTCATTTTTCCTCCGTAATTACAGACTTACTTGAATAAGACGTTTCGCTCCCAGATGGCAGTGTTGAAGCGCTCGACATTTCGAGCACTTTAATCTTTGCGGGGAGAGCGGTTTGAATGATGTTACCGATGTTGAGCAAAAGCAGATGAAACAAGCGGTAGACAAAAAGATAGAGTTCGTTCGCTCCAGAAGGAACCGGCAACGCTTGGGAAATGCAATTCGCGACGTAAAGCGCAACCACAAAGTGCCAATCAACGCTCATTCTCCATACAACTCTATCGGTGTAATCACTACCCAACTTTAGAGCGTTAGAAAATAATCGTCAATTCCCCGTAATTCGTTCCGGTTAAGGCAGTACGAAAAGAATAGTACTGAATTAAGCGCCCTGAATGTTAGTTTTCATGTACGTTAGATTGATAGTAATATTGAACGAACCACTACCAAAATTCGTGATAGAAAAAGACAATACAGAGCCAGAACTTGTGGAATGATAGAAGAAACCGGGTTCACAAGTCAATAATAAATTGCCTACCAAAAACTCACCAACAGGTGTTGAGGCAGGAACTCCAACGGCGTAGTTTGCAATTCCCCCGTCGATTGAGTCTGTAAGATTTAAGAAAAAAGTAGGGAATGTATTAGTGGTATCAGGTGAAATAATAATCGAGAACCCGGACAGGATATAAAAATTCGAACCGATTAAAACTGGATGCGAACCGGTTGTAGTGTAACTGTTGCTGAAACGTTTTGATGGTTGAAAAAAAGGCTTAGGCGTATCGTTGTTTTCTAGAGTGGTTAAACCTCCTGTTATATTGACATCTTGTGTTGCAGGAAAATTAGAAACGGCAACCGTTCCGCTGACCGGTTGGGTAGCAGGGAAATTCGATACAGCAACCACACCGCTTACGGGGAACGTAGAAGGTGAGACAATTCTCACATCCTGGGTAGCGGGGAAATTTTGCACGTCCACATCCAGCGTGATGGACGAAACAATATTCACATCCTGAGTTCCGGGCGGTGTTGCGCTTGATGGACCCCAGACAGAATTACTCGGCGTATAGTTCAGAATGTAGAGCGGAACAATAGCAGACGAACTAGGGGACGTTGCAATGAACTGAAAAGTTGAAGGAACAATGACTGCATAATAACCTTGACTCCCCGGTTGCGCGATAATGCGCTGTGAAGTAACGTTGATAAGTAACTCGAAAATTTGGTCATTGTCTGTGTTGTCAATATAGACGCATGTTACAGCGGACATAACATCTTGCCACTGCTGTATTAAAAGGTTCCACATGAAACCCGATGGAGATTTCGAAAAATCCAAAGGACATACAAACGCGCGCTTTCCGTTCGCGGGCGATGAGCGCGGGATTGGTATCTCGGAAAAGACACTCTGCGGAACTATCGTAGGTTGTGGCATCTAACAGGGCAACGGCGGAGGACATGGGAACGGCGAAGCTAACAGCACGCCCGCTGCTAACGCTTCATGATGCATTTTCCATAGCGCATAGACAACGGCGATTGTGATCAAAGATCCGAGAACCCAAACGATACCAAATTTTCTTCCTAGCATTTGCACTTAAAAGAAGGCGGAGGTAAATTTATCTTGCGCGGAGTTCCAGGCCATGGAACCGGAGCGGTCGAAACTGATGGATCGGGCGCGTCGAAAATGAAAGAGAAAAATATATCGTCTTGTCCGATCACACCGCCGCTATCGTTTCTCATGCTTCCTTCTATGGAACAAGTCGAGTCGAAAGAAATCGTGATCGGATCAGGATCACCATACACAACATGAATTCCAATCTGTTGTGTTGCAGGAAAAACTAAGTCGCCGTTGACGCCGTGAATTGTGTACTCATAAGTGAGTAAGTTTGCACCGTTCGTATCTGCAACGATAATCAACGATGGAATGATAGGCGGTGTGAACGGCGGGTCCGGCGAAGGGTCAAATGGATCATTCGGCGCGGGCGGCGCACTGAACAAAATTGTAAACGGAACTGTCTCGCCCGGTTGCCAATCATTCGGGCCGCCCGAACCCTGAACGGTTATCGTTGGTGAAAAAGCGTACTCAGCCATCTTATGCCGTTGCCCATAAATACGGAGCGACGTAATAATTGATGAGAAAAATCGAAGCGCTTCCGCCCGTCGCCGATGCGGTAGCGGTTAGCTGGATCGGATTCGGACAGAGAATTGGTGTCCATCCTTGCATGTTCGCTTTCACTCGCACGATTTGGCCGCTCTGACCGAAGGCGATTTCCAGATCGCCAGTCATGCCGGTTGTGTCTACCCACATCGCATTCACACCGCCGATGTTCCCTTGTTGTGCGAAAACCGATAGGTTCGCGATGTACGAGGTTTCGGAAGTGAAATCGAACACCAAAGGAACGCCAGCGGGAACGGCGTTACCGGTAGGGGGTAAGGTGAGCTTAGGTTGGTTGGTCGTAATGTTGGTAGGCAAGGGATAGACTCCAGGGTAGCGTTAGAATTCTGAAACTTTTTGTTGACGCAGTCAGACGACATCATTATACTTGGATTTAGTCGCCAGTCGCAATCTTTATTCCGTAGTCGCTCGGAGTGGTTTTGAATCCATTGTGGGGAACCCTTGCCTAGAAGACGCAAGGAAACAATCCGCGAGTTTCGTCGCAAAATTGCGAAGCTCAAAAGAGAGGGTATTCTCTCTTCTAAGGTTGACGCCCGCAAAGCCAAACCATCCAAGCATTACAAAAAGATCATCAGCCGCTATCGCGGCATTCTCGAAGACAGACAGAAGACCGTAAAAGTTACCAAAAAGCAGGCTGAGGTTGCACGCGAAAGCGGCCTGAATGTGAAGGGTAACCGCGTTGTCATCGATCGCGTACCAGGAGCGCGTGTCATCAAGAATAAGAAGGACCCCTTCGGGTATCGCATCAAATTTCCTAACCGGGTTCAGGAGATTTCATTTCCACCACCCAAAGGCGAAACACTTGAGGAGTATTTTAATAAGCTCCGTAAGCACGCACCAAAACGCGGGCGGATTGGTTTCACGATTAACGGTCACCAAAGTCGTGCCAGTTTTTCGACCATCGAACAAGCGGAAGCATTCTTCCTAAAGTACCCTTCCACTCAATCCATTCTTTCTGGTAGCGGAACCTCTACGGAAGATGAGTTAATCTCCCTTACTACTTTTTATTGGACACCAGATACACGCACAAAATGGAAGGGTTCGGTATCGCCGAAACCGAAACCGCCAGCGCGTTGTACTTCGCGTAAAGGAAAGTTACGTTGTAAAAAACTGAAAGGACATATAGGTAAACATATCTATGCAAGTTGAATGTTATGAGGTTGTGTGTTTCCAATGCGAAACACCAGTCTATTTTCCTATCGGACAAGTGTACGGTTCGTGTAAATGTGGCGCGTACCTTATGATGAAAGAATGGCCGGAAGGAATTCCTATGGAGGTTAAAGTGCCTGTCTTTGATGACGATATGACAGGTAGAGAAATGAAAGTAGGAGTTCTCGCTATATGAACCTCACTCGCGCCTATATGTTTTGGACGTTAAAACACAACTTCCTTTTTCTTGACGATTGTCCCTGTATCGTTCATTGTCCTTATCAATGGGATTTTTACACTAACCCTATTGTCGTAGCTCTCAACTAAAATCATCCACAAAGTGAAAGAGTTTAAAGTCGCGACTCTGGACTTTGAAACGGACCCGTTCAAGCATGGTCGAGTTATTCGACCTTTCGTCTGGGATTTCTTCGATGGTTCCCAACACACAACTTACTGGGGTTCCGACTGTGTTAGTAAGTTGAATCAGTTTCTCGAATCGCTCACCGACCCTTACATTATCTACGCACACAACGGCGGTAAGTTTGACTACATGTTTTTCCTTCAGTTCATTCGAGGGGGGAAAATGCTGCTAATTAACAACCGCATCGTTAAGGCTACGATTGCCAAGATTCACCAGCTACGGGATAGTTACGCCGCTTTGCCGGTGAGTTTGAAGACGTTCAAGAAAGACGATTTCAACTACCAGCATTTACACGAATCTAAACGGGATAAACACAAGCCGGAAATTCTGGAGTATCTGCGCCACGATTGTGAATACTTGCACGATATCATTCTGAAATTCCGTGTGCAGTTCGGTGACGTAGATACGATGGCATCCGCCGCTATGCGGGAGCTTCGCAAATTCCACGAATTAGGACCGGACGATGAGTGGAGAATGAACGCCAATACGGACTCCACTTATCGAGAGTTTTTCTACGGCGGGCGCGTCGAATGTTTTCAAGCTGGAATTATTAAACAGCCGATGAAAATCTATGATGTGAATTCGATGTATCCCGCCGTCATGCGCGAGTTTTTGCACCCAATTTCCAATGCACCTATCGTTACCAAAAAGATTGGTCGAAACACTTGTTTTGTGGAAGTGGAAGGGGAGTCGTTTGGCGCGTTCCCGCGCCGAGAATTGAACGGGCTTTCGTTCGCGCATTCGAAGGGTATATATAAGGTTAGCATTCATGAGTTCAACGCGGCCATCGAAACCGGAACCTTTAAGCTCAAGCGAGTTATTTCCTCACATAATTTTTTGAAGCGAATTTGCTTCGATGAATTCGTAGAGCACTTCAACGCGAAAAAGATTCAGTGTGAAATTGACGGCGACAAAACACATCGAACGTTTTGGAAGTTAGTAATGAATTCCGCGTACGGGAAATGGGCACAGGACCCACGCGACTTTCATGATTACGAGTTTCGAGATTTTAACGACCCACTACCGGTTAACCTTTGTGTCTGTCTTCCGATGAAGCACGAAATGGAAGGTCCGCCGCTACTCCATTGTCGATGCAAAGGTTGGACGTGGGTTATGGATAACCCAGAGGAAGGTTGGCGATTGTGGGCGAAACCGAGTGCGGGAATTTCCGGTTATTATAACATCGCTACCGCCGCATCCATAACCGGCGCGGCGCGGGCGGTCCTGTTACGGGCTATTGTCTCCTCTACTAAACCGGTCTACTGTGATACCGACTCTTTGATCTGTCAGGATATCGGCGACGTTCGCCTAGACGAAAAAGAGCTAGGGTGTTGGAAGTCTGAGGGTAGCGGTACTATAGCTGCTATTTGTGGCAAGAAAACTTATGCGGTTTTCGAGGACGGAAAGTGCGTGAAAATGGCGTCGAAAGGCGCTAGACTAACACCAAAGCAAATTATGAGCGTTGCACGCGGGCGAACGATTATTCATAAGAATCTCGCCCCAAGTTTCCGATTAGATGGTAGTGCCGATTATATTACTCGAAAGATTAGGAGAACAGCTTGAAATATAGAGCGAGTGCAAAATGGTCTTTTAAAGATCCAGCTATAGGAATTTCTTACAAGTTTGGAAATCACATAACTAAGTGTGATTGTTGTGACGAGAAAACCCTAGAGACTTGTTACAGTCTTTTGCTAGCGTTTATTGTCTTCAAGGTTCAGCTTGAATTGTTTCGGAGAACAGCTTGAAATTTGAAAACGAAACTGATAAATCCTGGAGCGCTTTTAACCTAACTTCGCTTTCTAAAGTTATTCACCGAGAAAATGTAGAACGCGGTTGGTGGGATAAACCACGTGAAATAGGGACACTGTTAATGTTGGTTGTTTCTGAGATTTCAGAAGCAATGGAAGGCGAACGAAAAAATCTAATGGACGATCACCTCCCACATAGAACCATGTTAGAGGCAGAATTAGCAGATGCCATGATACGAATTTTGGATATTGCCGGATCGCGTAATCTGGATATCGGGCAAGTTCTTCAAGAAAAACTAGATTACAATCGAGAGCGTATAGACCACTCGCGAGAACATCGTTCTAAACCGGGAGGGAAAACATTTTGAAATTTTCAATCCTTGAAGTCTACGTACAACAGCGCCGCGATGACAACGTTTTGACGGCGAAAGTCCGGCACGTTGACCGATGCGGTACGATTTACGGCGTGAACCTGTTAAAGAAAAAGCCGTTTGTAGTCGATAGAATGAATGACGCCCTTTTTGCTGCCACTACTGTACTAGCTGGAAAAGCCGAAAAGGTCCGGTTTGTGTTCGAACCGTTTATTGGAAAGGAACCCGTAGAGTATACGGTGAGCTAGAGTGTCTGGAGCTTTTATGCCTTCTTATGAAGATTTAAATGCGCAATTTGTGCCAATGCCTTATCCGCATTATCACACTTGGGAATGGGAAGATCCTAAGCCACAAAAAGCCGTGTGTATCCCGGTTGTGGTTGACACTTTCGTTCCGGCTTTTCTGGTCATCATTTCGTTGCTCTGGTCTTTGAGGTATCTATGAAAAACATTTTCCTTGTCCGTCGCTTTACTGATCCGACCGACATAGAATCTTGGTTGAATAAGTTGCCTTCTGGTTCGGGAGTCGCTGCACTCTCAGAAAGCCGTGAATATTATTCCGTCATCGTTTGGGTATCAGAAAAGAAATTTTCGGAAATGCCGCTCGATTGGGAGAACTCATGAACGACGCTACTTGGCTCTCTTGTCACGCTCTTTCCGTCCACTTTCAGAAGGACATTACCGGGCGGTCCAAAAACACGGTTATCTTGGAGTACCAGAACCCTCGAACGGAGGAAAAAGACGTCGTGGGCGGGTGTGATTTACACGATGCCATTTCGAAAGCGAATTCCCGCATTCTTTCATCGGCGGTTCCAGTACCAGAATCCATCGCAAATTTAATTGAAAAATTTCGTTCGGCACTTGACGGGGCGGAAAATAGGAACTAAACTAGTAATCAAGTTCTGAGGAGGACTAAACAAATGGAAATTTTGAACACTTTGGATGTGACGAAATTCGGCTCTAAGGAAATGGCCGAAAAGGTGAAAACCGAGAAATTGGTCAATGGTGTTTACCTGGGATCAATCATCGGCACCGTGAATGGTATTAAGGTGTCGAAAGTGGCCGATACCAACGGCGAATTTAAGAACAAGTTGAAGGGCGATTTCTACGGTCGCAGTTTCGATGGAACGGAATTCACCTCGTCGGTCTGCATTTTGCCGAACATCATCCACGACCGGGTTCTCTCGCTTCTGGCGGATTCGGACGGCGAAGTCGAATTCGGTGTCAAGGTTGGCATGAAATTCGTCGAGGGGCGTTCTATCCCCTATCAATACACCGTCGAGCCGCTCACCCAGATCGCCGTCAGCAAGCCCCTGGAGCGCTTGATGGCGTTGATTCCTGCCGGTTCCGCGCCGATTCCACAGATCGCCGCCGCTCCCGCAACGCCCGCCCCACAAGCCGCAGCGCCCGCCGCGCCCGCCGCTCCCGCAACGGTTAAGCCGAACGTGTCCAACGCCAAGCCGAACACCGTACCCGCTAAGAGGTAATTCTCGCCAGTTCCCAAACGATTAGCCCGTCAGAAATGGCGGGCTTTTTCATTGGAAATTCCATGGCTGAAACCTCATTTACAAATCGCCAACCTTCCATAGGAGAAGGTCTGGACACTCTCGCGAATTCTTTCGACGTTCTTAATCAGAAGCTCGAAAATATCCAAGCTACTCTCAACTCTATTTTTCTCGGTCAATTACCTGGGATAAAGATTGAGCAAAAACTAGACCCTGCAACTATTAATTTAAATTTGTCCGAGCTATCAAATTTGATTTCTTCAAGGCTCGTACAATTGATGATTTCTAGGTTAGTTCAAGTTGGGGACAAATTGTAATGACCGGGCGCGGGGTTCGGAAAAAGCTTACCAAAGCTCCTAAGAAAAAGTTCTGGAATACCGCGCCCGCTATCAAAAAGGATTTGACAAAGTTTCGAGTCGGAATTGACCAATTGGGCGATTCCGGCTTTTCCGTTTCCGGTACGGTTCCCTTTAGTGAGTTGTCTGAGGACGCCCGCTCCCTGCTATTGATAGCCCGCGATAGGCTTGAGATAATGAATAAGGGCGGGAACCTTAAGACTTTCGACGCCGCCGCCGTCGCCGCGCGCGGGCTTGAAGTCGATGTCGCTGCTAAGAAATCAAAGGACGAAACGAAGCTCGTAAAAGAGGCGAAACAATTCGATGCAAAAATGCTGAAATGGCTTGAGCGAATTGGGCGCGAAAATGGTTAGATTTTCCTATTGCTTTTCCGGTCGGTTTCCGATAAGATAATTGTACGGAGGAAAAATGCAACAGTTTGAGAATACACAAAAAGCTATCAGATGGGCGAATCAAAACGCTTCTGGTAATTTCTCATTGATCGTTCGCGGTTATCATTGTTGGTGCCGTGTTAACTTTGTCCGCCCCGATCTTACTTGGGTTGAATGGACTAGGTAAAACTTTCTAGCGCTTAGGCCGGTATCTGCGCGGAAAGACCGGCGTTTTCCTTGAGTAAATCGGGGTAAAGTAATCTAATCCTTTGGCAAGGTTAGGTGAAAATTTGGGTTTACTCAAGAAAAACAAAGCTCTGAGCCTGTCCTAATTCTCTGTCCCAGATTGGAGGAAATCTGGATGAAGATAAAGACAGGTGTGAAAGCTGGTCAATCTACCGTTGCGGTAGTGGACTAGTTTAAGACCGGGTTTGAGGGTTCCCAGAAAAACCCTCAAGAAATCCTCCGATATTTCGATAAGTATTTTAGGAGAGAAAACACAATGAACCCGGTTGCTAGAGAAGAAGCGATTAAGGAAGCGGAAGCGATGAAGGCGGAAAATGAGATCGTAACCGTTGATGGAATTTTGGACGTTTTGTCCTATGTTTTTGAGCGTTACGGGGCGAATGCCCGAACCGCTTACACAAACGCTCAAGAAATTTATCGGGAGGTTTACCGCTAGATGACATCCCTTTACGAACTCGCTGCCAATCTCGAAAGGTTCTCGCTTTGGCTTGACTCGCGCGACCTTCAACTCGACGCTGAAAAGGTCCGAGAAATCGCCCGCCGTCAGACGATGGACACGCTAGAAGCTATCGAGCGGGAGGAAGTACGCTGCGATGCGTAGGCTTATTGGTAAGTCTGGTCTGAAACTCGCGGGTTCTTCTTACGGGCCATTTATGACTCAGTTTGTACTTTCCAAACTGGATGAGAAAAGGATTCGCATTTATGACGAACAATCGCGGGCGATTCATGCTATCTTTGTCCAGATAGATGATCTGCGTGCGGCGGAACGGGTTATTAATGACGCCAAACGTGAGTGGTACGGAATTGAGGAGAAACGAGCATGAATAACGGCCATTGTGAAATGTGTATGAACGAACCGGGCTATGGGTGTACCTGTACTCCGAATGATGCCAAGATTAAAGTGAACGGAAAGGAAATGCGGCTCAATGACGGTACTGAAAGGTACGTCTTAAAGCTCTCTCGTATGGGCGATCCGGTTACTGTTGAATTTCCAGATGGTCATGTTAGACAATATCTTAATGGTCATTGCTTTTCCATTCAATATCTTGGTGGTAGAGAAATTTCATGACCGGGCTTGTTATTCTCGTCGCCGGAATCTTTCTGATCTGTTTTGCTCTGAAAGGTATCTGGATTGTGAGCCGTTATCTTCGCGCTCCACTTTTGGATTTGTTTTTGTGGAGAAAGAGCAAATGAAAAGCATGACAATTTGGATTGTACGCGATCGGAGGGAGACTTTTGAAAGAATTCTTCACGATTTGTCTAAAGGCAATATTCAGATTATGTACACGAATTCAGATTCGGCGTTTAGAGATAAATTTTCAACCGAAAA
>Ga0193753_10002592_pt1 | contig 14086 bp, 9 predicted proteins | sample H1c2metaG_FD_144925 | JGI IMG/M metagenome (GOLD analysis project Ga0193753, IMG submission 144925) | Soil microbial communities from a riparian zone of the East river system, Colorado, United States - H1c2 | ecosystem: Environmental > Terrestrial > Soil > Riparian zone | place: USA: East River... | reverse complement strand
ATCCCGTCATGGTCTGCGGTTTCAGGAAACACTACCTAAGAACGCCACGAATGTAATTTACACTTCTGAATTTTTTATGAAATCAGATGAATCACAATTGCCTCTATTAGATTCATACAGTTAGTGCAGGAAGGATTTTCGACTTGGGTAGTTCCTGTGTGCGCACTCAATATTGGGTAGTTCCTGTGTGTGCACTCAATATATAGATCGACGTAGCTTCAACACTCAGTCAAAAGTTGGACATTTGTCTACGCAACCTTTTAGAATCACAACATTCCATTGCCGGGGGGTACGCGTGTCCGGCTCCGCCGACTTGGCCAGCTACAGATTTGAAAATTGTAGCCTCGATCTGGATCGAGGCTGCTTAGTCTGCCACGATGTAGATCATCAACTTCGTTATCAGACCTTTCAAGTTCTGCTGTACTTCCTCCAGCATCCCGGCGTTCTCATCACTAAGGACGAACTCACCGACGCGATTTGGAAGCACTCGTATGTCTCCGACAACGCGTTGGTCCAGTGCATCGCTGAAATTCGCCGTGCATTGGAAGACGACCCCAAAAATCCTCGCTTCATCAAGACAATACCGCGGATCGGTTATCGCTTCCTTCCCGCTGTTATCCCCTGCGAAAGAGACTCTCCTCCTTTCATCGAAAAGCTGAGTGCCCTCTCCGGAGCCCCAGCACCCGACACACCCTCCGTCGAAGCCCTGACAAACGACGATGAGGATCATTCGACCCTCTCTACAGCACCTCACAGAAGTCTCAGTCGGTCCGAATCACCCTCTTTCGCTCTTCGACATATTGTCTCTTTGTGCCTCTTGCTTCTGTTGGCCGGCGCCCTGGCATTTCAATGGAAGAGCTTGGTAGCCCGTCGTGCCAGCAACTCATTCGCGGCGCAGATTCACGACCCAAGAACCACAATCGCGGTCGTGTCGTTCACCAACAGTACTCGTCAGCCCACACTCGACCGGCTCTCCGAGGGCCTGACCAACATGGTCGCAGCCGACCTCTCACGCTCAGGGCACCTGAATGTCGTCAATCATCAACAGATCGCAAAGGATAGCTCCTCGCAAGCCGCAATCTCTCCCGCCGTCGTCCAGATCGGTCACGACACCCATGCATCTGACGTCATTCTCGGTACCCTTGCTACAAATAACTGGGAGGTTCATCTTACAACCGAGCTGCGAGACGGCGTTGACGGGCATCTGATCGCAGTCGATGACATGGATATTCCGGACGCAAGCGAGCAAGCCAAACAAACGGATCTTCTATCCGAACGCATCCTCGAGCATCTCGGCGTCAACAAGCCGGTACAGCCCGACCTCAATGAACACAAGACAAATAACTCGGAAGCGTTTCGGTATTATTCGCTGGGCGTCGAGAAAGCGCACAACTTCCAGAATGCAGAGGCAGTCGATCTGCTCAAGAAAGCTGTTGCTCTCGATCCCAACTTTGCCATGGCCTACGCCCGTATCGGCTACACTTATGCCGTTGCTGACTTTGTCCCACAAAAAGGTCTGCCCTACCTCGGTAAAGCCATCCAGTTGTCAACCCATCTCCCTCAAAGAGACAGATTATATATAGAGGCTTGGTCCGCAGTCGCCAAAGCTAATTATGTGCAGGCGACTCAACTCTTCAATCAGATCGTCGAATCCTACCCGGAAGAGACCGAGGCCTACTATCAACTCGGCCGCCTGTTACAAGGCCAGGAGAAGAGTGCTGCGGCAGTCGTAGTTCTGAGGCGAGGCCTGGAGAATTACTCCGAAGAAACCACCCTCTACAACGCACTCGGGATGTCCCTCATGAATCTCAATAAGTACGGCGAGGCGATTGACGCGGAACAGCATTACGTTGCCCTCGCGCCACAAGACCCCAACTCTCACGACAGCTTGGGGATGTCGTATCAACGCGCCGGCAACTACGACGCAGCCACGTCGGAGTATAGTCACTCACTTTCGCTCGATCCCGAGTTCGAACCCGCCATCGTTCACCTCGGGGACGTAGCCTTCGAGCAAGGCCGCTACCATGAGGCCGTGCGCGAGTACCAGCGTTACGTCCAGATCGCTCACTCAAACGACGCTCGCGCCATCGGATACGGCGACATAGCAACCGTCTATCGCGCCCTCGGCGACCGACCCGCCGCAGCAAAGGCCGCAGCAAACGAAATGAAGAACAGCCCCAACGCGGTATGGAACGCTCTCCTGCTCGCCTACGAGGAAAAGGACCCTCAAAAAATGGGACGGTTTGAGGAGATACTCCTTGCACATCTGCCAAACCGTGAACGGGGAACCCCGCCCGATCTTCGCACTCAACTCTATTATCGCGCCCACCTCGACCTGAAACGGGGAGACCTGCAGCTAGCGATCGCCGAGTTCAAAACCGCCCTGCAGCATCTGCCTCCCAGCTCCGCGATCGACCTGCACGAAGACTGTCTCGCCAACGCCTACCTCCAGTCCGGAATGCTCAATGAAGCCGCCGCGGAGTATTACCGCATTCTGCAAATCAATCCAGCCTACCCGCTCGCACAATTCAACCTTGGAGAGACCTACAGCCGCATGGGCGACCAGACCAGGGCTAAACTAGCCTTCGCGCAGTTCCTTCACCTATGGCAATCCGCCGACCCGGATCTCCCGGAGATTATCAAAGCCAAGGCAGCCCTGGCGACCACCTCTGCGTCAGCTCAGGACAATCCAGTATCGCCCGCAACCCATTAGCCGTCGCGCCTCCAAAGACGAAATAGCCCATTCGGCTTTTATGGTTTTGGGGTCTGTGCCTTATAAAGTTCGGCCACAAGAGCGAACTCAGTATTCGCCTTCTCCACCCAACCTTCACTCTGGTAAATTCTCCCCAGCAGAAAGTGCGCTGTAGCGTCTTTCGGAGCAATCTCAACCGCCTGTCGCAGCTCGTCTTCCGCCTTCTTCATCTCTCCCTGCTTCTGATAGAGCTTCCCGATAGCAACATGCGTGACCTCATCTTTGGGACAGGTCATCTCCGCTTTCAGCAAAAGAGCCAATGCTTCCACTGAATGCTCTCCAGCCATCAAAAGTTTACCCAGGTTGATATAAGGCTGCTCACTCGGATTCGGCTTGCCCTTCTGCCATTCGATCGCCTCACGATAAGCCTCCATCGCCTTCTCCGGCTGATAGAGTCCCTCATACGCCAGCCCAAGATTATTCTCTGCCTTGACGGACTGAGGCATACGCTTCAGTGCCTCTTGAAACGCCTCCACAGCTCCGTCGAACTTCTCCGCGGTGTACCGGATGCGTCCAAGCGAATACCAGGCGTCGCCACTCTCAGGCGCAAGGCGCACAGCCTCAGTCATCCACTTATCCGCATCTTGATAGTCGTGGGCTAGCACGTAGTCAAACGCAACATTCTTTAGGTCTTCAACCCCCGGTCTCCTCAACCGAGCTGCGATAGTGTACTCAGCCAGAGAATCCGTCGGACGATCTTCATGAAATAACGTACTCGCGAGTAAATAGTGCGCCTCCGCCGAATCGTTTTGGCCCGCAAGAAATTCGCGCAACAGCCGCTCAGCCTCGTCCCACCGACCGGCACGGAATGCTTTATTGGCATCGGCCAGATATGTCCCCTGTCCGTGCGCAACGCCGCAGCCTCCGAGCACTAGGCACACCCATACGAGGCAAACCCTCAAGAAGGTGGCATCTCCATCCCGTCTATTGATTGGCTCGCTCCTTATAAGACAGCTCCGATTGCAGATCCACCAAGTATCGCAACTCTTCAAACAATACATGCGCCGTCGGCGTGGCGTAGAGCCAGCTCGCAGTCGCTAAACTAGATATAGGAGAGACTATATTCACGTTGCGTCATCTAGGTGAGATGAGACCGTGATCATGAATCGCAATACCGGTTTAGACAAAGATTAATAGCCTGAAGAATGCCGGCGTTGTGTTTGTCATTGCAGAACTCCGTGTGGTGAATCCTGACAGTGTAATTACAGCAAGCATCGTTAAAACAATTTGATTCATGAAAAGTTCTCCTCAGGTTGCACATGTGAGACCTTTACGGCTGCTGGACCGAGTACACTCGGACACGCCCGCACCGCTCAATCATGGAGAAGTGTGGTCACGTCCGTGAAGATAGTGAATGGCAGCGAGAAAAGATAGTAAGAACGCGACGCCTGGCAGATTTTTACCCAAGCCGAGAACGGTTCTCAGCCGCGAAGAATGTATGGAATTCGGGCACGCCCTCGAGGTGTGCCAGGAACCGTGAAGGGACTCTCCCGTGAAAGCAAGACAGTCATGCACCAGATGCATCTGATCATAGAAGTCGTGATCGTTGGCGATGCTGCTCCATGCACGGGCCTTCGGAGCTTGTGATCCAGGGCGGCGTTGAACCTGATGATTCGAGCGTAGAGTTTCGGCGGCACGCCGACCTGCGCGAGGAAGGCCTCTCGAATTGTCGTGGAGACAGCTCGGAATCGGTCGCCATTGCTGAGACATGATGAATGTCGTTGCTCGCAAACAGGCTGTTCGCCGCGATGGCAACCCGGGTTCGCAGTACCGTGGCAACCGAGCATACGGATAAGTCGCTCTTCGATGATCTGGATTCGCTCGGCAAAGCCGAAAGTGTCCACCAAGCTCATGTTCGAGCCTCGGGACCTCAGGTCCGATTACGGCATACGCGTCGTACGGAGCTTCCGTCAGTTCCGTCATGGGGATGCCGAACAGCCGGTTGAAGCCAGATAGCTGGAAATGAGGTGAAGTTGTCGATACGTCCACAGACCGACAAGCCAGCCCAAGGCTGTCTGAGGACCTACCACGATGACACGGGGCATCACCGTAATCAGACTCAGGGCGATGGATGCGGTAAGTGGCTGCGAAGAAAACGTCAGGAGTTGCATCGGCCGTGTGGGCAGTGGGATAACGAGCGGAGCGGATCCGACCACCCTGTAGTCATCCCGTACGCCCAGACGAACGGCCCGCAACGCCACACTCGACGGCGCCATTTTCGTCTGAAGCATATGCGCAACCCGCAACGTGCAATCTATCAAGTCTCTGGATCCCGTGCCGGAAGAATAGCGCGCTGCGGAATGGGTTGCTATTTACGTCGCTCACTCACGCGGCTTCTTGGAGCACCTCTAGCTGCGTGAGCCAGTCGGGAATAACGCAGGGCCTATTGCACTTTGACGTTGGCGGGAACAATACGGGAACATCGAGGATCAAAAGCCAGCCCAAACAATCCCAAATGATCCCAAAACCGTATGATCTAAGCTCTTTGTTATCGGATTCGTCCGCTAATTCCAGGCCACTTAGCAACATTTGTAGGAAGCCCTGAAGAGACCGTCGGCGGCGGTTCGATCGCGTCTCAATAGTCGTATCGCCGGGAGCCAGTACCATCACTCCTATAAGCCGCCACACGGTGACTAATCCAGGGATCATCGAGGCTATCGTTTACACACCCAGGCGCACCGGAAGCAGATTCTCAAGAAACGATCGTTGCAGGCTCGGCCCAGCCTGCGGGGACGGCTAAGGCAGTGGCTGGCGGCTGGCGGGTCAACGGACGGTGGCTGTTTGCAAGCAGCTGCCAGCCGAAGGGAACGTTTTCATTTGGGAGTGTTCACGAAGCGAGTGTCAATCATCGAATCGACATAGTGGGCGAAGTCCTGCACTGGGCAGGCATACATTGGGCCCGGTCCGCTACATCCCGGAACAAAGACAGGTGCAATGGAGGGCTGCTCGGTGCCTGTTAGCGGACGCAGTTCGCGCATCTGGTCCAATGTCTGGCTGATAAAAAGAACTTGTATCGTAGCAGCGCCTGTTTCCCGATTGCTGTGAACCTCGAAGACCAGAGCACTCCCTGGCGGCGTGGCATTCAAGGTCTGGTCAGGCAGCACCCAGTCAAGACGAAGCAAGCCGCCAAGCCAGGTGAGGTTAGCGTCATGTCCATCAAGGAGAATGAAATGGTCGTCTGACGATCCAAGCTGGTACTTTGTGGGCTTCCCGGAAGCAGCGGCGAGGACGGTGTCCCTTAGGTGTATGGCCAGGTCTGACGCTGCGACCTGCGCGACGTATGGAACACGCAGCATGAAATCGTGATACTGCGTGTTCATCTGCATCAGATCGTTGAGCTTTGCTCGTGACACCCTTCCCCAACCGACCTGCGACATCGGCATCCCTTCGGTGTATTGAAGCAGGAAGTTCTCAGCGAAGTCCGCTCCCAGAGTGACTGGGTTTTCCTCCCGTAGATCCCGGGGAGCAGCGACACCATTCTTTACCTTGATGCTGCGGAAGTCCGGCACCGACGCTTTGCAGTCTTTACCTGTACAGGCTGTAAGAACTTCGTGCACCTCGTCCAGAGAACGAGTGAACGCGGCGGTGAACCATTCTGGTCGATTCGCCATCCTGCCCAATATGGCATCCGCCGAGCGCTGGTGATCAGCGGCACTGCTCTGAGATGGGGAGAATAGAGGATTCAGATGACCTTCGGTAACGTGAACTTGGATCTTGCATTCAGGCGCAAGTCCAGGCAGGAGTGCGTTAGCAGAGGCGATAGTGCGTGACGTTGTATTCGCTTCGATATAAATGCCCGGATGCTCGCACGAGTTTTCCTGCAGCAGCTTCGGATAGCGCGACCGGTAGAAGTTGGCGAGCAAGCGTAGTGCCTGACCGCCGTGAGGCGTGAGGACCCCAGGTTCCGTCGGCCAAGCCGGCCAAGGTTGTGCGTTGTAGGCTCCGGAGCGAGTCTCACTTTCAATGGGTGTGCGCACCCCATGCCTCATCAGCACGATGACTGCGCGAAGATCACTCTGGTCCAAAGTCGTTGACTGGCTAAGAAGGGTCGGCTCCCCAAGCGCTATAAGCAGCAAGCCCGCGATGATGGTTCTGCTACGCATTTTAAAGAACATTCATGCTCCTCTGAACGGTTGCAAGGCGTGACGAGGGCTCGACATCCTGGGCTCGGATCGAAGGTGAAGATGGAGTAGCTATTTGCCCGACGCGAGAGCCGCTGCTGGACGAAGCTGTTTCGCATCCTCCTTTAGATAGGTGGCGAGTCCCTCGTACTGGTTTGTGGCGATGAAGTTCACGCCAGCAGCGATGGCAGCCTTCCAACGCGGAATAACCGCTTCTCGGGAGCCAAAGTTGTAACCCTGGCCCCACCCCTGATCGTCAGAGGGAGCAAATCCGTCGAGCGCATAGAAGCGCACCCAAAACCCCATCTTATGAGCATGATCCACCAAGGCCTTTAGGCGCTGATTGTCAGTCGCAGTCCATTCCCCCGCCCCACGTTCTCCACCCTCTTCCACCGCATACCAAGAACTGTTCAACCAACGACGATAGTTCGTGGGCCGCTCGCTGAGCAGTTCTTCCGGTGTGACATTGACGGCCCAGTGCATCAGCTCTTTCATGGGCATGCCTTTGGGTGTCGGGTGCGTGTGAGCCGAGCCAAAGAGGCGCAACCGCCCACCAACCGGCAGGCTGTCATAGAAGACCTTCTGTTGTTCGTCGGACTCTTCAGTAACTACAAGGATTGGTTTGCGCTCGATCGGCGAGAGCTTGCTCGGATCATCCGTCTTTACCGCAGTGGAAAGCCACTCTTGGTGCTCCCCAAGAACCTGCCAGACCGCCTGAAGCAGTGGTTCCTGATTGTCCTTGAAATCGAAGTGCAGGACGATCAGTGGCCATTGCTCCTTCTTGTTTTCAGCGATTGCTTTCTCTACAACTGGCCGTACCTGCTTGAAGAAGTAGTCTTCAAGCGTCGGTTCCGTTCCCGTTGTGTGCGGTGTATGCGAGACGACCACGCGACCCTTTCCGGTTGCCGGGTCGGCATACCAAGCAAGGTCTTGCTCGATCGAGACTGGATATCCCGAGTTGAGGGCACGTTGAATACGGTCGCTCCAATGCCCCTCGTATGGATAACAATTATGGGCATCGAGCAGTGGCTGATTGTGGTTGAGAAAGTCGAGATCCACTCCCTGAGCACGAGCTGACATGGAAGACAACGAAAGAACCATGAGGGCGAATAGGGAGATAGCCTTATAACGCATACTGGATTTCCTTTTCTCTTACGACTGCACGTATGGTACCGAACCAACTAAGGTGCCGCGGTACCCCGAGAAGTAGAGGGCCGCGGCTCCAGCTTCGACCTTAGAACGACAAACGAAGTGCGAATTGCATGATACGCGGATCACCCGCAAGCGACGTAATCGTGCCGACACCGCTATCGCTTAGACCGGAGTCGGGCTGAGCAAAGAGTACGCTATTCGTCAGGTTGAAGACCTCCCAGCGGAACTGGAGCTTGGTTCTCTCAACCATATTGAAATCGCGCATCAGAGCAAAGTCGAACACGTTCGTGTGCGGCCCGCGCAGGTTGTTGACACTCCCGTTTCCATAGGGGTTTGCGTTCGTAGGGAGTGCATAGGCGTCAGTATCATTGGGTGCGAGTGCGGTGCAGGACTTGTTGCGTGAGGTATAAAACCAGCAATTTACATTGCCAACGATCTTAGGCGTGCCGATCATGTTGGGCAGCGAAGTTGCGTTTCCGTTGATATCGATGAGGCTGCTAAAGTTTCCGGCTGAGGTAACAGTGAATGGAGTTCCGGACGAATGCGTGTAGACGCCAGAGGTGCGCCACCCTCCAAGCAGAGCAGAGCCTACCCCGGTATTCAAGAATGCCTTATTGCGCCCGAAAGGCAGTTCATACAGATAGGACATCACAAGATGTTGGGGGACATCTGATCCGCTCAGGGCGTGTCCGAAGGTCTGATAGTACGTCGTCCCTGTGTTCTTGGACCAGGTATATGCGGCCTCCAATGAGAGTCCTTTGTTGAATCGACGCTGCACCGAGGCTTCGAGACCACTATAGTTCCCTGTTCCGACTGCCTGGGAGTACTCGAGATAGCCAAAGTTTGGATAGGGGAAAGTCTGGGTACCAGGAAGGTATTGATTCAGGTCGTGGATGATGTCGAGATTGGAAGACTTGGTACCAACATAGTCCATGGTGAGAACCAGACGCGCCGGAAGTTCGCGCTGGAAGCCCACGCTCCACTCTTGCGTTTTGGGCGTGGGCGAGGCGGTCTCCATGGCATGGATATGGAGGCTCGACAAGTTGACGCTGGCAGGGTCAAGCGTATTCGGTGCGAATCCGTTCTTCAGCAGGAAGGCAGGCTGGTTCCCCATTGGATTGACGGTCACCTCGAGAAGTCCGGGAGGATTGAGTGCCAGCTGGTCCTCGCTGCCGGCACGCTTGAACAGGAGATAGTAAATGCCATAGCCGCCCCGGATAACAGTCTTGTCGCCCAGCGAATAAGCCACGCCAATACGAGGAGCAAAATCAGTCTTGTCCACCTGAACGAGGCTCCGATTGAAGAGGGACCCTCCCGACGCCGTCACAAGAGAACCAGAGCCGGCTGGATTGAAGTTTGCCAGCTGGTTCTTCGCCGAATATGGCGGGGTCGCGAAGTCATACCGTAGTCCTAAATTCAAGGTGAGCTTCCTCGTGATCTTCCAGTCGTCCTGAGCGAACGCAGACGCCATCCATATGCGCTGATCCACAAAGAAAACGTTAGAGAGCCCACCCTGATAGACATACCCTAGGAGCCCGTCGATATAGGAATCTCCGGAATAGATCCCGGCAAAGCCGAGACCGCCGTTCATGTAGTTCTGGTCTTCGTAGAGATTGCGCATTGGAGCGCGAACATCCGCTCCAAACCGCAGGAAATGCTGACCTTTGGTCCAGGACAGAGTGTCGGTGTATTGGAATTGCTGTGGCACTTGTTGCTTAGGCAGAAAAGCGGGCGATCCGATGACGGTGTGATTCACATATTGCGTGATGCCAATTCCGCCGGCTGTCGCCGCGTTGAAAGGCACTCCCGGGATGTAATCAGAGGGAGCATTCAGACCGAAGGGCTGTTGCTGGTCATACGAGAAGTTACGGACGAAGCCGAAACGGAAGTCGTTAGTGAGAGTGGGGCCGAACATGTGTGTCCAACCAAGAGCAGCTGCCCAAGACTTAAGGACGGAGTTTCCCCAGGACGAAGTACTGCTTCCATCAGCGATGCCACCAAAGTTTCCGGGAACGTCTCGTGTCCGGTTGGATGTTGTGTAACGAGCGAAGACCGAGTCTTTGTCGCTGGCCGCCCAGTCAACTCGACCGTTATAGCTGTCGGTATCGTCTATCACCGACCCGGTCCGAGCGTAGTTATTGAAGTCACCGGGCTGGTTCGGCAGCGGGAACGCATTGAGGATCTTCGATCCGAACGGATCCCACATGGACTGAGGAACCACGTTGTTGGCAAATGGCTGGCCCGTAGCCGGATTGCGAAGCGTCGGATACTTGACCCCCACCGTCGCAGCAGTCGCAGGGCTGTAGTCGCCTATACGCTCGTTGGGAAGGGGCACTGTGGAGATACGGGTCACGCCCTGGCGAATGCGGGTGCCTTCGTAGTCAAAGAACCCGAAGAGGCGCTTATGCAAAATTGGGCCGCCAAAATTTCCGCCAAACTGGTTCTGGATCTCCTTGGGCTTGGGTAATCCTGCTCCATGGGTAAAGTAGTCGTTCGAGTCGAACACGCGATTGCGAAGGTACTCGAACACCAGTCCATGGAACTCATTCGTCCCGCCCTTGGTGGTGACATCGACTTGGGCACCAGGGCTTCGGCCGTAGATCGCCGTGTACGGGCTACTAATGAGCTTGAACTCGCCGATAACGTCGACGGACGGACGCGATGCCGAGGCCGAAAGCTCCTGCAGGTTTTCTGAAAAGGTATTGTTGTCGACTCCATCTAGAATGTAGTCGTTCTGCTCGTTGCCCACTCCGTGAATCACAAACAAACCAGTGCTGCCTGAAACGCTGCTTCCACTCTGCTGGGTGAAGCGCTGCATCTGGACACCAGGGACCAGGCGAATCAGGTCGTCCCAATTGCGTTGATACAAAGGTGTGCCGACGATGGTCTCGTTGTCGATCACCGTACCAATCGACGCGTCGTCCCTCGCGAGCTCAGGTCCGCTTTCCGACACCTCGACCTGGGTGGTCATACTCGACACCGCCATATGGAAGTCCTGACGGCCTCTCCCGGAAGGGTCCAGAATCAGCGTAGCTTCCTGGGCTTGGAAACCACTCTGTACCACTGCAACTCGATAGTGGCCGACGGGAAGGCCGACGAAGGTGAAGTTACCCGACTTATCGGTCACAGTCGAGCGAGCCGTCTGCGTCTCGATATTGGTCTCAGTGACCTGGGCTCCGACCAGGATGGCGCCCGACGGATCGGTAACCTGACCCGTTAACGAAGCTACTCCAGCTTGTGCAAGGAGCGCGGACGGGAGCAGAAGGAAACACGACGCAAGCGAGAGCTTGCGAAGATGGGAAGCAGTCATATGGATGGCCAACCTTGATGAATAGGGGATTAAAGACGCCACTGTGTTTATTCGAATAGTTGCTCTGCCAAATGATTGGACCGTATCCCACGGCTAGAGGGCATTTCTAGTGAACGAGCGTGTATACACCGGTTTAAATTGAGGAATTCTCGCCGTGGAGGCGCGTTATCAGGTGCTTGATTGCAATATAAAAATTGTGTGACAGCACTTCCGAAGGCCAGCTCCTGCGTTGCGTGTTCTGCATGTGTATAGGTGTCAAGCAGGTGGAACTCGGACGTGGCTGTTACAGCGACATGAATTCTTAATCTGTCGTTGATAAGCGAACCGTAGGATTAAGTGGCAGAAGCGTATACCGCAATAGCTAACTGATGGCAGCTACTTCTACCACCGCCCCCGATATCCCCGCCGTCGCCTCGATTGAGGTCAGCGACGAACACGCCGCAGTGCGGAACATCGTAGCGAGCAAGCACTTCCTCAAAGCACCTTTGCTCTCTTCATTTCTTCTTTATGTCTCCCAATGTACCCTTGACGAGGGAATGGCTCGTATCTCTGAGTACGAGATCGGCATGACCGTCTTCAAGCGGGACGGGACCTTTGATCCACGCCAAGACAACATTGTTCGCACCTATGCTCGGCACCTTCGTAGTCGTTTGCGGGACTACTACGGGGTGGAAGGCCAAAACGATCCGATCCGCGTCGAGTTGCCGAAGGGCACATACGTCCCTGTATTCCATAGAGTTCAATCCCTCTTGCTCGAGGTGGACCAAACAGCGGCCTCCCTGCAGCAGGCGGAGCTTGTCCAACTCCATTCACCGGTGAAACCAGGAAAGCCCATGTGGCTTATCTTGACCGCGGCAGTCCTGTTATTAGTGGGCTACTCCGTCGGGCTGTGGCGACTCGCTGCTCATACGACTTCTCCCGCCGGAGGAGTAATACCAGCACCCAAAAGTAGCTCGCATCAACTCTGGACTCAAGTCTTCTCCCCTAACCGGGATACCTTCGTTGTACCGGGCGATATCGGATTTGTTGTCGTCCAACAGGCAAACCGCCGCACTTTTTCACTGACTGAATACCTTAGCTGGTTTTCCGGCGAACGCACGGATGGCCATCTGGCGATGTCCTACCTCAAAGACCAGACGTACACGAGTATGTTGAACCTCGGTGTGGTATTGAACCTTCAACAACTGCCAGAGGTGGTGAGAGAACGCTTCATCGTTCGCGCAGTCAAAAATATGCGGCTCGACGACTTCCGCAATGGAGACGCAATCATCCTGGGCTCGAACTACAGCAATCCGTGGACTGAACTCTTCGCCGACAAGCTTGACTTCCACTTCGTAAATCGTCCGCAGGACAATCGCTTCTGGATCGTAAATCAGCATCCCGGCCCGGGAGAAGCGGGCGTCTATGAGTCCACTACGACGGCTGCTTCACACCGCACCTATGCAGTCGTAGCCTTCGTCCGGAACCTTAGTAGGAGTGGCCATGTCTTGTTGCTTCAGGGGCTAGATGCAACAGGAACGCAGGCCGCAGCGGACATGCTCTTCAGCGGTGATGAGCTGCAAAAGATTGTCCAGAGCGCCAATCAACGCCATGTGCCCGTTGGCAGCTTCGAGTTTCTAATCGAGATCGAAAGCCTGGACGCAAATTCGCACCCCACTGGGACACGAGTTGTCGCAAGTAGATTTTTCGAATAACGTCTAGTACAAGCTGACGATTTCGCGAGTAACTCTCCATGAGGATGCTTTTCTTCTTAAACGCCAGCAGTGTCAGAGTATCGAGATGGAGAGTGGTTTCAGCAGACCGCCTTGCTCCCGCAAAACCAAGTTTCTGGTTACTTCGACTCTCAGCTATTGATAATAGGAGTTTCTCAGTTGTCAGAAACGTTCTTACCATTTTTGCGATGACTTCCATACAAAACGCAGAATGACCGTATGTTTTAGCATCTTGATCAGGCAACCTCGGTGAGATTGCCCTCTTCAAAAAGTACAGAGGGGCTTTCGCAAGGGGCCCCCTCTGTGCTTCTACAAAAACAGCTTCATGTAGGCGCGGAATGGTGCAGCGGATGTCGTCGAGCACGATGGATAACGCCCAACGCGCAGGAGAAAAGGATGCGCCCACCTTTTACTCTGTCACCTCCGAGCTGAGAGAAGCCTGGTTCGGCAACACCGATGAAGCGCAGCGACGCTCCACTTTGGCATTGAAGCTCTCGATCAGCCGCGATCTGCAGTATTTTGCTGCGCTCGGGATGACGCGCGAGCGAAAGCGCTGGCCGACGATCTGGACAAGAGGTTTCCAGAGGACACAATTGTGCAGTTCAATTATCTGCCGAGCGTCCGCGGAAGGCTTGCGCTCAACAAAGGAGACGCCTCAGGCGCCATTGAGAGTCTTGGGGCCGCCGCACCTTATGAGCTTGGAGGGACGAAAGCCATTGATTTGGATCGGACCGCAATGTTTCCAGTCTTTGTGCGTGGCGAAGCCTATCTGGCTGCGCGTCAGGGTAGCGAGGTCGCCGCCGAGTTCCAGAAGATGCTCGACCAGCGCGGCCTTGTACTGAACCAACCAATCAGTGCGCTTGCCCTTCTTGGCCTCGGGCGGCCATTGCAGTATCGCGGTTTCTGCAATGTCCAATAGCGTGATAGGAAATGTGAGGACATCTGTTTTTTTCACGTATCAATCGTCTGTCCGCCTCTACTTCTCTCGATGATGCGTCTATTGGTTGCATGGGCTAATTTGGGCTCTGTTGCAGTAAGA
>Ga0193753_10002591_pt1 | contig 14091 bp, 8 predicted proteins | sample H1c2metaG_FD_144925 | JGI IMG/M metagenome (GOLD analysis project Ga0193753, IMG submission 144925) | Soil microbial communities from a riparian zone of the East river system, Colorado, United States - H1c2 | ecosystem: Environmental > Terrestrial > Soil > Riparian zone | place: USA: East River... | reverse complement strand
ATCAAACCGACCCCGGTCGTGACGGTCGGGTTTTCCTCCCGCAGTGCGTTCAGTCCGAATTTCGCGTACGCCTTGTATTCGACCGTCGTGACCTACGACGGGGGCGAGCATCGCGATCTTTTCCTCGCGTCGACGTCGACCTTGAACACGTCGACCGACAAGCTCGTCGAGGGGGCGAATGGTCAAGTGTCGCGCTCCGCCTTTACGGACGATAGCGCCAACGTGCTCTACCTGACCGACATCAAGCCGGATCGCGGCACCCTGAACGTGCGAGCGGTCGCGGGCGGTACCGTACGAACGTTTCCCGGTGTCGACAGTGCTCTCGCCGCCACCGGGAGCAAGATCGTTTACTCCGACAACCGAAGCGATCCACAGACGTACCCCGTTACGAGCGACGCCAAGGTCGTAGACCTCGCGAGCGGAGGCGCTCCGTTTCTTCTCCACGCGAAGATCGTCGACGGCCGAACCTTGCAACTTACACCTCAGCGCGACAAGGTCGTCTATACGCTACCGCCCGGTGACGGGGCCCAAGCGGCCGCGCAAGAGGGCATCTGGATTCAAGCGATTCCATAAGGTCGCCGATCGGCTGTAGAACATCCGATGATTCATTCGTGCGGAGCGGTTTAGTTGCGTACTAGCAATATGCGATTATCGACGCGTTAAGAAGCGCGTGGCGTGCCGCCACCGTCACGTAAGCGTCGCCGATTCGTCCTTGTTTGCTGCGCCGTTCGAAACGAAAAGGCAAATTCATCCGCGCGCGAAGCGGCACCAACAGGCCGACAGCTGAATACGTTTCATCGAATTTTCTTCCGTATTCGCTCGCGCTAATTTTATTTTCTCTGGTTGCGCTAATTTAAAGTCGCAATCGCTCTCGCACTTCGTTGTAAGGTGGCCGCCCTGGTCTCACCGAGAGGCGAAAGGTCTCTCGGGTAGGGGCGAGAATTTCCTGCAGTGAACACGTTGGGGCGCCCGCGTGACGGCCCATCTTCTACGTGGGGAGGCGATGAACGATGATCGAAATCGACGACACGATCGGAAAGGTCGAAAATCTGTACCGGTCCCTCACGGGGCAAGAGGCCCCGGAACTCAAGGCGGCATTCGCACCGATTCCGGCGGAGCGGGACCCGGTCGAACACGTTCAGGAGCAGATCGAGAAGCTGAATCAATTGCTCGGGGCGGCGAGCGGTCAACCGAACGCACAACCCCAGGGCTGGACGCCGCTCGTGAGCGTCTGGGAGCAGGGGGACGAGCTTCTTCTCTCGATCGATCTGCCCGGGGTGAACCGCCAGGGACTGGAGGTGAACCTGCAAGGGACTCCGCAAGGGAACGTGATCATCGTCGCGGGCCGGCGGAGCGCGCCGAAGGCGACGACGGGCGGCGCCAAGTTGGTGCCACTGCGCGTGGAGCACGCGATCGGTGTGCTCCGGCGGGTGATTCCTCTTCCACTCAATGTGAAAGCGGAACAGATCACGTCGACCTTTCAGGACGGCGTGCTTACGATTCGCATTCCGCGTCAGCCGCAGGCGACGACGAGCAACGCGCGCTCGATCCCGGTCGCGTGAGCAAGCACGCGGCCAGTAAGCCCGCGGCCAAACACGTCAGCAACGGGAATTTTTCGGATGACGCATCGACGCCGTCGTCCGAGCAAAGTGCTCCGGCCCATCGGGGGGGTCGGTCCGCAGTGGTTTCCAAACCCCTCAAGGAGACAGACGAAATGGATACAACGGCCAAGGTTGATATTCGCAAGCTACAGCTCCTCAACGACCGTATTGCGCAGACCATCGAAGCGCTCAATCAGGTTCGACTCTCCGTGCACGGCCTCGGCCTTTCACACACGGCTGGTAACGTCCCGGGATTTGGTCTCGGCAATGTCGGGGGCTACGGCGGAGGACTTCCCTTCCAGGGCGGCGTTCCTTTTGGCCTCCAGGGAAATCCTTACGGCGTTCCCTTCGGCGGAAACGTTCCCTTCGGCGGAAACATCGGGGGCCCGAACCAGGGATTCGCGGGCATCCAGCACTCTTCACCGTATGGCCACCAACACGGCGTTCCGGGCTTCGCCGGGATGCAGCCGCAAGGCATTGGCGGCTTCCCCGGAATGCAGCAGCAATCGCCGTTCGGCTACCCGCAAGGCATTCCGGGCTTCCCAGCAGGCATGCAGCACACCTCGCCGTTTGGTTATGGCTACCAACAGCAGGGGAATGCCGGGCTCCATCCCGGGCTACAGCAAGCGGGAGGCTGGCCCGTACAGAACGGCGCTTGGGGCCTCCAGAACGCCGGCTGCGGCGGCGGTCTCGCCCACACGTCGCCCGACGCGCTGGAACTCCAGAACCGCCAACTCGGCCAGCTCGGCATTGGGCTCGATCCGTACACCGCAGCACGGATCCTGCAATCGTTCCCGTTCGCCGTATCGGCGGTCCCGGGCCTGTACTAAGTGAAGTAGCCCCTCATCTCCCTCCCCCACCGGGGGAGGGGTGGGGAGAGGGGCCGCCCAGCCCGGACGCCATCCGGGTCGGCCATGATCGACAATCGTGAGCCGTGATGGATTCGGAAAAGAGGACGCCGAGGTTTCGGCGTCCTCTCTTCTTTTTAACGCCTCTTCGAACGATGGCCGGCGGCTCGATGCCGCGGATCGCTCAATCGAGCCATATGCGCTCGCCGAAGGTGAGCGTAATGGCCTCGTCCAGCTTCGACGCAAAGCGGACGTGATCGGTCACGATGGCGCGCGGCACCTGCTGGGTCTGCGCCAAGTCCTTCTGATTTTCGCTCGGGAGGACGATGGCGTGGAGGTTCCGATGGTAGGCGCCCTTCACCTTGTACTCCGCCTCACCGACCCCGCGGATCATGAGCACGTTGTGTGCGTCGGCGATGATCACGCCGCTGAACGCGATGTCCTGCGGCACGGGGCACTGCAAAAAAACCGACAAGAACGCGAGCGCCGTCGGGAGCCCCGCCGAGAGGCCGCCCGAGGGCTCGTCTTCTTTCGTCACTTTGTACGTGTAGTCGTAATCGAGAATGTCCGTCGTTCGGTGGGGGAAGCGTGAACGGGCATATTCGCGTACGGCCAAGAATGTGTTGCGCACCGCTTGCTGCATGTCTTTGGTGACGTTGCCGAAAATGTCCTCGGCGTGGAGAAAGCCACCCTTGCCCGGCACGACCGGTTTTCGATCGACCCAGATTTGGTGGATGAGCCCCTTGGCCTTCCCGACGAAGTGGTACACGGCGGCTGCGAGCACGCGGCCGACGGGACCCGCGTCGCGTTGCTCGGCCATCTGGAGCGCGCGACCGCGCTCGCGGTGCCGATCGGCCTCCTCCGTCGAACCTTGCAACTCGAGCAAAAGACCGAGCACGTGCCAAATGCGCGTGCTGCGCGGGCGGACGTGAAGCACCGCCTCGAGGCCCTCGCGCACGCGCTCGCCCAGTGGCGTTTGCGCCAGCGCGGAGGCAATGCGCGTATCGCAAGTGTGGTCCCAGTGCGAGAGTAGGAACGAGATGACGTGGTGATCGTCCGGATCCTCTCGGAGCGCGCTCAAAAAGCCATCGACGGCCGCATCGAACGAGCCGCTCCCCGCGTGGAGGTCCGCCCTGTACTTTCGGTCGAGAAGGTCCGTCGCGCTTTCGAAATACGTGCGCGCGGACGTCTCGTCGCCGGACAGGTATTGGAAAAGGCCGCGCTCACGGCCGGGCGCGAGATCGGTGTCTTCTCCCGTCGAAGGGTGCACCGATTTGAGTCGATCGAGTGGCACGTAGTGCTGCGCGGCGGCACGTGCGATCTCGGCGCGTGACAAGCGATGCATGCGCCGCTCGAATGCGATGAGAAACGCCCGCTCGTGGCGTTCGGCGAGCTCGGTGTTACCGAGCTTTCGATACAAGGTTGCGAGGTGCGCTTGCGCCGATAGCTTCTCGAAACTCCGCGTGATGAATTGATAGATGTGGACCGCCTTTTCGAGCGCGGCCGGATCGGACGAGCGTTCGTAGACGCGGGCGAGCGACAGCACGCGGTCCGTGTCGGTCTCGAATCCGCGCTCTTGACCGAGGTTTTCGAGAATGCTGCGCGCGACGTCGGGCTCTCCCGACAATTCGGCGATCCACGCTTTCGCCATCACGCAGAGCTTGTAAAGGTCCGTGTCGCGATGGCGGTGGCGCGCCGCGAGCTGCTCGCACGTAGCCTTCGCCTCGTTCGGACGACGGGCGAGGAGGTGCCGGAACGCCTCTTCGAGCTCGAGCGGCGCGGTAGGACTATGCGCGAGCGCGAATTGTCCGAGCGCGAGGTAGTTGCCCGCGTGCCTTTCGGGATCGCGCGCGAGCTCGAGCAGCACGGCGAGCCGCATCAAGGTGAGCTCGTTGTGTTGCGAGCGGGCATGGAGCTGCGCCCAGCACGCCACGGCCTCCGAAAGCTCCCCTTTGATATGCTTTATCTTCGCAAACAGATTGAGCGCTGTGAGGTCTTCCGGCGCCGATTCGAGACGAGCCGCGACTTCATCTTCGGCCTCGCCCAGTTCGCCCAAAGCAACGAGAAGCTTGGCATGTCGAAGACGCGTTTCCCCCGCGTCCGAGCTTAGCCGCATATCTATCCATCGTAAGCGCTTTTCGCGGGAGCACCAAGCTCCGTCATGCACCAGCTCGCGACGTCCTCTTCGGTCGACGCACGATGTTGTGCGTCGCAGATGGCACGAAAAAGTGGAGACGCGGACGCACTCCCAGCGCGGCGCAGCCGCCCCGTCCCGTCCCGTCCGCGCTCGAGACTAAATCCGAGCGCCACCACGGCACCGATGCGCACTCGGTCGCTTGCGGACGGGCTCTCGACGACATGCCAGATGACGTCCAATGGCAGCGCTGCGCCTCGATAGTCGCTGGCGCCTCGTCCTCCCAGACCCCGACACCGCGCAAACCATGTGTCGACGGCTTCTTCGCCGTGAGGCTCGAAAAGAGCGGCATCGGCCGGTGGCGAACTCGCTTGCCACGCTCGCCATGCGCGATCGAAGTCCGCGATGGCTCGCGCCGCGACGCCATCTCGAGGGTCGAGCGGCAGGCGTACGCGCCTTCGCCGCTTGGGGCGCGGTATCCAGCGGCGCAGCACCCATCCATCGGCTGTGATCGCTGCGGAGCTCACCTCGGAAAAAGGAATCGCGGTCCAGCAGCAGCCGTCCGTCACGAGCGATCGCTCGCCCGCAGCCGGTGCCACATGATCATCGCGAAGAAGTACGCCGTCTTCGAGCACCATCATGACGGGTCTCTTCGCGCGCCGCCGCTCCTCCGAGCGACCTTCGAGACTCCCGCGCAGCATGAGAGCCAAGAAGAGGAACAGCACGCCAAATGCCGGGACGAGGATCACTATCCGTCCATGATTACATGGTGCACCTTCTCGCGCTCGTTTCGTTCCCGCGCCGATCCGTCCTCGTCCCGATCAGCCTTCGGGATCGTGCGGTTCGTTTCGAGGCGGAAAGTGCGCGACGAAATCGCGATGGACGGCCATGGATTCACGTTCGTCCCCCGAGTGCTCGTGCGCCACGGGCGGTGCGCGGAGTTGAGCCGCGCGATACCCCGTTTCGATCGCCTCGATGACAACGTGGCGCGACCCTTCGAGTCGAAAAACCACGCGCCAGTCCTTGTAGGCGAGGCGGAATCCCGCCCCGTGTTTCTTGATCCGCCGATAGGGGTGCGGCTGTGGACCGAGCTTCAAAGTGCCCTCCACCGGCGCCGCCAGATCGATCCCGTGCGCGTCACGGAGCCACGCCGCGCGGGTGCGGGCCTCGTCTCCCCACGTGATGGCGTAGGGTTCGATGGGATCGCGCGCGCTCGTCTCGCCGGCATCCGCGCGCCGGGCCGCGCCCTGAGATTCGAGCCACCCGGTGCGCGCATCCGGGAACGCATCCGCGTAGGGGACGTAAGGTTTGATGTCGAGCACGGGCGATTCATCGACCATGTCCACGCCGCGAATGTGAAGGACGAGCCCTTCGATCCGCACGAGGCGCACGGACGAGAGGCCGATGGGGTTCGGCCGATGGGGCGCGCGCGTTGCGAACAAGCCTCGCCGCCGCTCACTTCGCGGCGGGAGAACCTTGGGCCGCCAGCCACTCGCGAGGTGAAACCAGTAGAGGACCCAGAGCCGATCGAACCCTTCCAAATCGGAAATGGCGTGCTCGTACTCGGGGAGCAGCTCGATCGTCCCCGAAACCTCGTCGGCCGCGACGGCTTGGCGAGGCGCGTTCATCTTCTCTTTGAACGGCGTTCGTACGATGCCGATGGGCGACAGTACGAGCGACGACGTCACGGGCCGCGACGTCACGGCGGATCACATCTTCGCGCCGCATCCCGCGCAAAAGCGTGCGCCCTGGACCGCGGCGGCTCCGCATTGCGCGCAGAACACCTTTTGCGGCGCGGCGCTGGGCGTTCCGCAGCCCGAACAGAACTTGGCGTTTGCCTGCAAGCGCGCGTTGCATTTGGCGCATGCGGCCGTTTGCGTATCGGCCACACTTTGACCGCCGGTTTGATCGATCTCGCGCGCCTTGGCGTTAAGCTGTTCGACGGCGACTGCCGCTTGGATGTGCGCCGCTTCTTCCTGCAGATCGGGGGCGCACTCCTCGCACATCACCCGCTTCTCGTTCCAGCAGATCTCCGGGCAGACCCATTTGCCGCAGCGTGTGCACTGGCGAAAACGCGGGATGCTCTCGGTTATCGCCTCGCGAAACGCCGTGTCCCACGCGCCGCCGCGAAAAGCGTCCTTCGCGTGGTCCGCGCCCCATGCGGCGCTTTGCACGACGCCACCGAAGATGGACCCCGCAGCGTGCAAGAGCGACGCGGCGACGCCCATGCCGTTCCCTTTGAACGTGGAACGAAAACCGTTGCCACAGTGATCGCAGAAGAACTCGAACTGGAAGCCTTGGTCGTTCGAATGATCGCGGTAGTTCTGGGTGAAAGCTTGCGTCGCCATGATTCGTACTCCTCGGAAGAACGCTTTCTTTGCCTCTAAAATTCGGCGCGGACCAGAATGAATTTATTGCAGATGTGCTTGTCCGTCACGTCCCTGTACGAGCGTGCGCCCACTTCCGACTTGAGTCCGCCAGTGCGCGAGTGCTCGGTGATGAAGTACATGACGCGAATTCCCTTGTCGCGCTGCTGCTTGATCCACGACGTGAAGGTCGATCCCGAAGACACGAAGGCGGGGATCTTGTTCCCCGTGTAGAAGTTTTCGCCCTTCCAATTCATCTGGTAGGCGACCAGCGGCTCCTGCGGGCTGCCGCGGTTCTCGTAATACGCCTCGATCACCTCGTGCTGCCCCCAATGGGGCGCCGTCTTGACCATGTACACATCGAGGCCCCAAAGCGCCCACACGACGCCGAAGACCGTGAAGGCGACCGCGGCGTGGTGGCGGATTTTGCGCACCGCCAGGAGCAGCGACAGCAGGAGCGCCACCAGGCCAAACGCGGTGAGTACGGCCGTGAAATCGATGTCGTCGGGCCACGGACGGCGATAGTTGTACGTGAAAAGCTGAAGAAGCCGGATGGCTCCGGGCTGATCAGGCGTCTCTTTGATGGCCAGGTCGCGCGCCACGAGGCCGATTGCAAGCGCGGCCGCGAACGCCGCCCCGCCCAGCATGAGCGCTTCGTGGTCGGCGCGCGCACCGTCTCGTTCGTTTGCGACGCCTCGTTCGTTTGCGACGCCTCGTTCCTCATCGGTGGCACTGAGCGCTTCCGCGGGAGGGACTTGGTCTGGCGCGCCCGAGAGTGGCGCGGGTTCGGCGGGTTTTGGGAAAACGCGACGCGCAAACCAAATGGCGGCAAAGACGACGGCGACCGCGGCCGCCGTTGCGTTGATGGCGGTCGATTTTTCCCCGGTGATCGACCCGTGGAACGCTTGTGTGCCGGCGACGACCGCCAGGGTCACGATTCCCCCCAAGACGAGGAGGTAGACGGCGCGGTTGGTGTTGGGCGCGACTTTCTCTTCGCCCATCATGTCGCTGAGCACGATGCCAACGAGCATGGCGATGGGCGGGACGGCCGGGAAAATGTAGTGGTGAAACTTCGTCCCCATGAAGGAAAAGAGGGCGAAGGAGAAGATGAACCACATCGCGAGGAAGACGGAGACGTCCCCCCTGCCGTGGTCGGCCGAATCGCTGCGCCGGAGCCACCAAAGAAGGCTGAGTGGCGCCAGCCCCGTCCACGGAAATAAGGCGTAGCCAAGCTGCCAGACATAGAAGCGGAAACTCGTGTCGTCGCCCTCGTTCGTGTCGTGCACGTGATGAAGGGCACGATTGAACATGTCGTGGAAGATCAGCCGATCGGTGAACGGCGATCCATGGCGCACGTACATGGCGACCCACCAAGGCAGCACCACCGCCAAGATGATGAGAAGCCCGCTCAAGATTTCCAACTTCAAGAGCTCGCCCCAGTGCTTCTTCGTGCACACGTAGGCGAATGCGCAAATCATCGGCAGACCGAAACCGGCGGGCCCTTTGGCCATCGTCGCGATGGCCGCGCAGTACCACGCGGCGAGGTAATACATCCGCTTCGTGCGGCGCTCGCCCCAATTCATATAGAGGAGCGCCCCGGTGACGACGCTCCAGAGCAGGGCTTGGAGCGAAGGCTCGAAGGCGCCGAAAAAACGCACGAGCGACGGCCCGAACCCGTCGGGGTGTGGGCCTATCCCCTTGGGAATGCTGGCCGGATTGAGCGTATTGCACGCTTCGTTGCCGGGCAGCCCGCAATTGCCCGCGCCCGATCCGCTGCGAAACTGATCGAGGTGCGCCATGAATCCATGAGCGCTCTCGCCGTGCAGGACGAACTCGAGGTTGCGCGAGACCAGGTAGAGGACCTGCGGGATGATGCTCGCGAGAATGATCCCGAAGACCAAATGCCAGCCCGTGAGCCGAAACGAGAGCTTGCCGGCCTTGACCTCGTAGGCGCGCAGGATGACGTCGTCGCTCGTGTGCAGGCCGAGCAGGAGCAGCCCCATGGCGCCGGTCATGGCGGCCACGAACGGCATGTCCGTCATCGTTTGGTGCGCGAGAAAGTACCAGTCGGGGGTCGTCGCCAGCACCAGGCCACCGAGGAGGCCCGCGCGCCGCCCGAATACCTTCGCGACGCCTTTGTAGATCAGGTACATCGCGACCGCGGTCATCAGAAAATTCGGCGTGCGCATGACCCACTCGGGGTGCGCGAGCGCTTGGCCACCGGCGCCGATGAGCATCTGATCGGGCTGGTAGTGCGTCCCGAGCGTGGCCATGGCGAGCGACTGGATCCAAAAGTTCAAGACGGGTTTGGAAAAGAACCAGCCGTCTTGCGCCCACCAGAGCGATATCCAATCATCGCGCGCGAGAATCTCGCGGGCGACCTCGCCGTAGTGCGTTTCCCAAGGATCCCAGAGCGAATAGCTGCCGAGGAATGGCAAATAGAGGCCGGCGGCCGCCACCATGACCCAAAAGCCGTGGCGGCGGTAGACCGGGCGCTCGGCGCCCGCTTCGTCGAACTTCCACGGCCCGAGCTCTCTGCCGAGCTCGAACACGGCCGCCACCAACGCGATGAACGCGGCGGTGACGAGAAGGCCCCAGAGCCACTGCTTCGACAGGCCGCTCTGCGCGCCCATGAGCGAGAGCCCGAAAACGAGCATCATCGCAAACGCCTGGACCAGCGGGCGCGTGAGCGCGGCAAGAGTCGCCCCGTGGGCGACCCGCTCCTCGGCGTCGTCGAACGTGCCGAGGAGATCCATCACCCCCCACGACGCGACCGCGATGGCCACGAAGCCGAGCGGAACGCCGAGCCGAAGCTGCCCGTTGTGAGCCATGAAGAGAAACGCGATAACGCTCCCCAGCGCCGCGGTGATCCCTCCGCGCACGCGCAGCGGGTTGCCCTTGGCAAGGAGCGGCTCTTCTTCGTCCTCTTCGTCTTCTTCGTGCTCTTCGTGCTCTTCTTCTTTTTCTTCTTCCGGCTTTCGGTCGTCGGAGTCGGCCGTTGCAACCGCCGCCGCAGCGGGGGCGTCTGGGCCGTCCGCCGAGGCGCTCGCAGACGACGCAGCAGGAGCAGAGGCCGCAGGCGAAACGGCCTCCCGCGAATCGCCGCCGGCGTCGTCCACCGGCGCAGGATCTTTCGGGGCCGGTATTTCCCCGTCTTTCTCGTGGATCTCTTGCTCGCTGCTCATGAGGGTAAGCCCGGAACGATTAGCATGGGGTGCATCCCTCAGTCACCCCGGCGTTGCACACTGCGCGATAACCGCAAAATGGCCTGAAATACGTCGTCTACGGCCGCCGGATCGAGCCCTTGTTCTTCGGCCCAGCGCCGCCTTTGTGCCAGAACTTCGACTTCGCGGTTGGCGTCCAGCACGCCGTGGCCGAGCGCGCGCTTCGCGCGACCCGCGCGCGCCGCAAGCTCGGCCCGACGCGACAGGAGCACCACGAGATCGCGATCGATGGAATCGATGTGCGTGCGGGCTTCGTGCAGCTCGGGCGAGCGCGCGCCGAGATCGGGGATGGCGAGCGATTCGGGTACGCCGGCAACCTCTTCGCTCAAGAGCCTCCGGTCGGCGTGCACCAAGGCCTCGATGAGCGCTTGGCGCACGTCGCCGGAGTAGGGGTTGTCCTGTTGCAGCGCGCGATAGAGGTGGCCAGCGTCCGCGCGGACCGACTGCATCGTGCGAGCGAGCCCCTGAAACGATGGAGGCACGAACGGCGGCGGATCGTCGGCGAGTGCCTGGTCCGCATCGAGCACCCCTTTGGCAATGAAGAACGCGAGCGCGTGGGTGCGCGCCATCGTCCGATCGTGCTCCTCGGCCGTCTGCTCGATGATGACGCACCCGAGGTCCTCGTAAAATCGACGCGCATCTTGCGCGGCGGCGGGGTGGACGTCGTTGGGGCAGACGACCACGCGCAGCGGGCGCTCGGCGAGCGTCAGGCTCAAAGGTCCGAACAGCGGGTGCGTTCCGACCCACGGGACGCGGGAACCGAGCCCCGCAGCGAGCGACGCCACCGGCCTCACCTTGACGCTCCCCACATCGATGACGAGTTGGCCGGCGCTCACGTGCGGCGCAAGTGCGGTGACCGCGGCGGTCATCGCGGGGACCGGGACGGCGACGACGACCAAGTCGGCGCCGTTGACCGCTTCGGCGATGGAATTCGCGCGCACCCCATCGGGAACCCTTCCCGAAGCAACGAACGGATCGTAGGCCCGCACCCGAAAGCCGGCCTCCGTCACCAGGTCGGCAAAGGCGCGCCCGAAGCGACCATAACCGAGCAATGCTACGTGGGTCATGCGTCCCCCCTCTAGGGTTCGAGTTCGTCCGCAAGCGCCCGTGACGCCGAGATGCGCTCGCGAGCTTCGGCCATCGCTTTTCGTTGCGCGTGCGCCTCCTCGACGACCTCCTTGGGGGCGCGGTCGACGAATCCACGGCTCTGGAGCTTCTTGTCCAGCGCGGCCAGATCGCGGTCGATGCGCTTGATCTCGCGATCGATGCGGGCGAGCTCCTTGTCGCGTGGGACGAGCCCGCGGAGGCCGACCAAGACCTCCACGGTCCCGAGCTCGCTCGGCACGACCGTCACGACGGCGCCTGCGTCGCGCGGGTCGCGCTCGCCGATGACCTTTGGATCGCCCGCGGTTTTCACGAGGGCCCGAATGGCCGGCACATGCCTCGAGATCGTTTCGGTCTGACCGTCCCCGACCCGGAGCGAGAGCGGCACTCGTTCGCCGGGCTTGATCTCGTGCTCGCTGCGGACGGTGCGCGCGGCGCCGATGACGGCCTGGATCAGCGCCATTTCTCGCTCGACCGCGGCGTCGATGCGGCCGTCCGTTTCGGACGGGTAGGGGGCGAGCGCGACCGAAATGGGGCGCGAGGCCGGCTTGGGGACCCGTTGCCACAGCTCCTCGGTCACGAACGGCATGAGCGGATGCAGCAGCCGCAAGGAACTCTCGAGCACGTGCGCGAGCGTCCGCCTCGTCTCCTCGCGGGCCCCTTCGCGTCGTCTCTCCGCTTCAAGGCCCCGCGCGCCGTCGCTCTCCCCGCCGCCCTGGAAGACGATCTTCGTAAGCTCCACGTACCAATCGCAGAAATCGTACCAGAAAAAGCGATAGAGCTCGTTGGCCGCCTCATCGACGCGGAACGCTTCGATTCCCCGATTGGAAATCCTGGCGGCTTGACCGAGCCGCGACAGGATATACCGATTGTAAAATCCGGTCGGCTCCGGAGTCCCCTCTGGCACCGCGGTTCTTGTGTTGAGCGCGCGCAGATGCTCCAAGGAAAACCGGGTCGCATTCCAGACTTTGTTGACGAAAAATCGATATCCCTCGAGGCGCTTGGGCGCGAGCGCAATTCGCTTGTTCGTGGGCGGGAACGTGGCCAGCGTAAAGCGCAACGCGTCTGCGCCGAAAGCGGGAAACCCTTTGCCCATTTGCGCGGCCGACGGATAAGCCTTTTTGAACTTGGCGAGCGCTTCTTGCTCGGGCGCGCCCGGTAGAGTCTTTTTCACGACTTCGGAGAAATCGGCGCCGTGAATGAGGTCCAGGGGATCGATCACGTTCCCCTTCACCTTGCTCATTTTCTCGCCGGTCTCGTCGACGATGAGCCCCGAGAGCAGCACCCGACGAAAAGGAACGTCCTTCATGAAGTGAAGTCCGAACATCATCATTCGGGCGACCCAGAAAAACAGAATGTCGTATCCCGTCTCCAGATCCCCAGCGGGGTAGAATTTTTTCAGCGCGTCGGTTTCGTTCGGCCACCCGAGCGTGGAAAACGGCCAGAGCGCGGAGGAAAACCACGTATCGAGCACGTCGGGATCCTGCTTCCATCCCGCTTCGGGCGTGCATTCCGGCGGCCGTTCGCGTGCGACGCGGATCTCGCCGTTGGGGCCGTGCCATGCGGGGATCTGATGCCCCCACCAGAGTTGCCGCGAAACGCACCAGTCCTGGATGTTTTCGAGAAAATGGTCGTACGTCTTGATCCATTCGGCGGGGATGATCTCCGTCTTTGGCGGCGCATCGTCCGTGCCGTGCACCGCCTCCAGGGCGGCCTTCGCCATCGCCTCCATCTTGAGAAACCACTGCGTCGAGATCATCGGCTCGACGACCCCGCCCGACCTCTGACAGCGGGGCAGGGTGAGCACGTGCGGCTTCGAGCCGCGCGCGAGCCCCTTCTCGTCGAGTGCCTGTTTGACGGCGGTGCGGGCCTTCTTTCGGGTGAGGCCGGCGAAGGGCCCGGCCCTTTCATTCAAGGTGCCGTCGAGGTTGAAAATGTTGATCTCCTCGAGGCGATGCCGCTTGCCCGTCGCAAAGTCGTTGAAGTCGTGCGCCGGCGTCACCTTGACGGCGCCGGTGCCGAACTTCGGGTCGACCAGAATGTCGTCCGTGATGACCGGCACCGTGCGCATCAAGAACGGATGCTCGAGTCGCTTTCCGTGCAGGTGCGTGTAGCGAGGATCGGCGGAGTGAACGGCCACGGCCGTGGTGGAGGGGGAGAACGAGGAAATCGTGGTCGCGACCACGATTTCCTCGTTCTCCCCCTCCACGCGATAGGCAAATTGAAAGAGCTCACCCTGCGCGCCTTCCTCGTTCTCCACCTCGAGATCGCTCAGCGCCGTCAGGCATTCGGGACACCAGTTGATGAGGCGCGTCGCGCGGTACATCAGCCCCTCTTCGTGGAGACGCACGAACGCTTCGCGCACCGCGACGGCCATGTCTGGATCCATCGTGAACTTGGAACGGCGCCAATCGGGCGACGCGCCGAGCACGCGCTGCTGGACGGAAATGCGCCCGCCGCTCTCGCCTTTCCACTGCCACACGCGCTGCTCGAACGCTTCGCGCCCGAGCTCGTGGCGCGTCGTTCCCTCGCGTGCGAGCTGGCGCTCCACCACGGTCTGCGTGGCGATCCCGGCGTGATCCATCCCCGGTTGCCAGAGGGTGTTGAAGCCGCGCATCCGGTTCCAGCGAATCAGTGCGTCTTCGAGCGTGCAGCGCTGCGCGTGGCCCATGTGGAGCGAACCCGTCACATTGGGCGGGGGCATGGGAATGACGTAAACGGGGCGGGTGTCGGCCGGGTCCTCGTTCGCCTCGAACACGCCGTGCTTTTCCCAGAAGGGATACCAGCGGCCCTCGACCTCGGCGGGATCGTAAC
>Ga0193753_10002589_pt1 | contig 14093 bp, 13 predicted proteins | sample H1c2metaG_FD_144925 | JGI IMG/M metagenome (GOLD analysis project Ga0193753, IMG submission 144925) | Soil microbial communities from a riparian zone of the East river system, Colorado, United States - H1c2 | ecosystem: Environmental > Terrestrial > Soil > Riparian zone | place: USA: East... | reverse complement strand
TCCGGCGACAGCCACCTGATCGTGCCGCCAGGCCAGCACCGCCTCGAGTTCGTGAACCAGCGCTTCAACTATCGCGGCGAGCTGACGCTCACGCTCGACCCGGGCCAGATGCTGTCCCACACGGTCTCGCTGCCCTCGGGACAGCTGCGCGTGCACGGCACGCCCGGGACCGACGTGTGGCTCGAAGGCGAGCACGTCGGGATCCTGCCGTTCGCGGACGTGAGCGTGCCGATCGGTACCCGCGAAGTCGTATTTCGACATCCGCAGTACGGCGAGCGCCGCCAGACGGTTGAAGTGACCGTCGGCACGCCGGCCGACATTTCGGCGTCGTTCGGCGCGCTGGCCGCTGCCGAGGCCGCCAGTATCCTCAGCACGAGCCCGGCGGCGTCGCCCGTACGGCCGGGGCCCACGCAGCCTCGGCTCGCACCGCTCAGCGCTCCGCCACCACCGCGATCCGACGCCATCCGCTGACACGCTGACGGGCGCGCGGTTGTGCGCGCGCGGTCGCCTCGCTACCATACGCGCATGCGGTTCCCCCGCGCGTCGGCGTGCGTCCTTCTCACGACGGTGCTGGCGCTCGTCGCCGCGCCTGCGATGGCGCAGGGCAAAGCGCCCTTTCAGCCTGAGGAGGGCCAGCCCGGCAAGGACGTCGTCTGGGTACCGACGCCGCCCGCGCTGGTCGAGAAGATGCTCGACCTGGCAAAGGTCGGAGCGGACGACTTCGTGATCGACCTCGGATCGGGCGATGGCCGCAACATCATCGCCGCGGCGCGCCGCGGCGCCCGGGCCCTGGGCATCGAATACAACCCTGACATGGTGGATCTGTCACGCCGGATGGCCGCAGCGGCGGGAGTCGCCGAGCGCGCCCTCTTCGAGCGTGGCGACATGTTCACGGCCGACATCTCCCGAGCCACCGTAATGGCGCTCTTCCTGCTGCCCAGCAACCTGCTCCAGTTGCGCTCGAAGTTCCTGGCGCTCGCGCCGGGCTCCCGAGTGGTGTCGAACACCTTCCTCATCGAAGGCTGGACGCCCGACGCCAGCGAATCGATTGGCGGGGGCTGCGAGATGTGGTGCGAGGCGCACCTGTGGATCGTTCCCGCGCAGATCGCGGGACGCTGGCAGCTGCCGGACGGCGAGCTCACGCTCACGCAGACCTTTCAGCAGGTGTCGGGGACGTTGGCTGCCGCCGGCACGACGATCGCCGTGACCGGGCGGCTTCGCGGAGCCGAGCTCGAGCTCTCGGGCGGCGGGCCGGCGTGGCGCGGGCGTCTACGCGACGGCGCGCTGGAGCTCACGCGCGGGGAGGGACCTCCCATCACCGCCCGCCGTTCCGCGCAATGACGGCGCGGGCGCCGGGCCGTCGCACGCAGAGAAGGAGGCCGCAACCATGACGTGGTGGCTGTGGGTCGCGCTGGGGCTCGTGCTCGGAGCGATCGAGTTGGCGACGCCGGGCGGCTTCTTTGTCATCTTTTTCGGCGTGGCCGCGGTCGCCGTCGGCCTGGTGCTGTTGGCCGGCCTTGCCCTCCCCGCGTGGGGGCAATGGCTCGCCTTCCCCATTCTCGCCATCGTGGCTCTGCGCCTCTTCAGGCGGCCGCTGCTGGCGCGGCTGCAGCCGGTCAGATTCTCCACCGTGGATTCGATGGTCAACGAGTTGGCCGTCCCCGTTGTGCCCATCGAGCCTGGCCAGCACGGCCGCGCCGAGCTGCGCGGCACCGAATGGGCCGCTCACAATGTCGGCCTCACGGCGCTCGCCGCGGGGCAGCGCTGCCGGGTCGTCGCCGTGAGCGGCCTCCAGCTCGACATCCGTTCTGAGTGAGGTGCATCAGTGGAAACCACGCTCGTCGTCCTCGTCCTGGCCGTGCTGCTGGTCTTGTTCATCCTCTACAAGACCGCCGTGGTGGTGCCGCAGCAGAGCGCCTACGTCGTGGAGCGCCTGGGGCGCTACCACGCCACGCTCAATGCGGGTTTTCACCTGCTCGTCCCGTTCGTGGACGTGATCCGCTACCAGCACTCCCTCAAGGAACAGGCGATCGACATCCCGGCGCAGCTCTGCATCACGCGCGACAACGTGCAGGTCGGCGTGGACGGCATCCTCTACCTGAAGGTGCTCGATCCAGAGCGGGCCTCCTACGGCATCTCGAACTATACGTTCGCCATCATCCAGCTCGCCCAGACGACGCTGCGGAGCCTGGTCGGGAAAATCGATCTGGATCGCACCTTCGAGGAACGGTCGAGCATCAACATCGAGATCGTCAGCGAGCTCGACAAGGCGTCCGAGGCCTGGGGCGTGAAGGTGCTGCGCTACGAAATCAAGAATATCGAGCCGCCCGCCGACATCATCGCGGCCATGGAAAAGCAGATGCGCGCCGAACGCGAGAAGCGCGCAGTGGTCTTGGAGTCGGAAGGCCGGCGCGACGCCGTGATCAACACCGCCGAGGGCGACAAGCAGCAGGTCATCAAAGCCTCTGAGGCCAAGCGGCAGCAACAGATCAACGAAGCCGAAGGCCAGTCGGCCGCCATCATGGCGGTGGCGACGGCCACCGCGCAGGGCCTCCGCGAGGTGGCCGCCGCGATCAGCCTGACCGGGGGCAAGGATGCCGTTCAGCTGCGCGTGGCCGAGCAATACGTCGCACAGTTCGGGAACCTGGCGCGCACGACCAACGCCGTAATCGTACCGGCGAACCTGACCGATGTGTCGGGGATGATTGCGGCGGCGATGCGGGTCTTCGAGACAACGGCGCCCGCCAAGAGCTAGTCCGTTTTCCAGGGGACGAGCGGCCGCCACTAGATGAGCGCGGGCGAGCGGCCCCGCCCCGACGCAGGCGAAGCTATCGAGCGGTCGGGACCAGGCTGATCTGGATGCGTTTGCGGTACTTCACCGCCTTGCCGTTCAGCGTCGCCGGCTGATACTGCCAGCCCTTGGTCGCCGCCAGCGCCATCCGGTCATACGTGGGGTTGAGCGGCGTTTCCATCATCGCCGCCTCGACGCCGCCGGCCTCGTCGATCACGATTTCGATCATCGCCGCGCCGCCGACGAGTACACGCCCGGGATAGGCCGGCACCGTCTGCTTCACGGTGATCGGCGGCACCACGTCGCTATCGGCGGCCCCGTAGACACGGGGCGTCCTGTCCACAATTGGCTCGGCCACCGGCGCAGCGGCCACGGCGGGTGGCGGCGGCGGCGCAGCCGCCTTCGCCGCCAGATCGTGAAAGCCCGAGGCGAGCATACGGAGGTCGGCCAGCGGTGGTTGCGCGCTTGCCGCCTCGATATCGGGATCGCTCAACGCCGCCAATACCTGCGTGAAGCCCTGTGCCGCGACGCTGTAGTCCTTCTGGTCGAACGCGGTCTTGGCCACGACGTACTTCTGCTGGACGATCGCCGGCAACAGCCGCCGGCGTGCTTCGCTGAACGCCGACCGCAGGCGCGGCGGCACGTCGTCGGACGCGGGCCGGTAGAGCGGCTCCTGCGTGATCATCGCGTCGATGATGCGGTTGGCTTCGGCGGAGTTGCCGACGGCGACCAGGCACAGCGTGCGATACAGCTCGATGGACTGGCGTTCCGCCGACCTGGGATTTTCGGAGATCAGCCCATTGAGCATGTCGAGCGCACCGCCATACTCTGCCGACGCGTAGAGCGTGCGTGCGGCGGCCAGGGACGGAGCCTGCGGCGGCGCCACCGGCGGCACCTGGGCCGACACACGAGAAACCGCGGCGAGCAGCAGCGCCGCACCAACCAGCCACGTCTTCAGGATTGCGTTCATTTCGTCCTCATGTCCATGCTGACGCGCGTCGCGGCGCCGGTCGTCACGGTTGCGGTCGTACGGCGTTCGCCGAGGTCCGGATGGCGGAACACGATCTCGTGGGTGCCGATGGACATCGACACGCTGCCGATCGGCGTTTCGCCGGCCCGCTCGCCGTCGATGAACACCTCGGCCCAGGGCTGCGCGTTGACCGCCATCGTGCCCTTCGGCCAATCCGGCTTCACGGTCGCGACCTGACCCGCGGAGACGTCCACCGACTTCGTGCCCCGGAAGCCGAGCGCGTCGTTCACCAGCTCGAGGTCGTGGCGTCCGACGGCGACCATGATGCGGTCGCTGCGGCTGCTGCCAATCAGGCGCCCGCCCTCGTACACCTGGACGTCGGCGGGGGCGTTGATGGCCACCCAGCCCGACACGTTGGCGCCCACTGTTTGCGGCTTGGTCGCCATCGGCACGACCAGCGAGGCGGTGGCTCCTGCCTCGATCACGACGTCGTCGCTGAAGCTGCCCGACTCGTTTTCGAGCACGATCTGGTGAGTGCCAGGCGTAAGGCCCTTGACCGTCACCGGCGAGCGTCCCCAGAAATGGCCGTCGACGGTGACCTTGGCCTTCGATGGGTCGGTCCGCACCTGCAGGTCGCCCAGGCCCACGGACGTCCGAGGCAGCTCGAGGAACTGCGACATGTGTGTGCCGGCCTTGATGGTGACGGGCACCTTGCGCCGGTCGGTGTCGGTGACGAGTTCCACAACGTGGGCGCCCGGTGACAACGTGACGCTGAGGGGCGTGGTGCCACGGTTCGTGCCGTCGATCATGACGGCGACCCCGTCGGGGTTGGTGCTGAGCTCGAGCGTCCCCGTCGCCTCGGCGGCGGCCGTGGGCGCGCTCATCAGTTTCGGTCCGAGGATTGTGACACCGGTCGTCACGGCGATCAGCGCCACGACCGCCGCAATCGCCCAGGGACTGGCCCAGGCCGGCTTGTTGCCCTTGGTCATGAAACCTGTCGCCTCCGTTTGTGGTGATGAGGGAACGTCGATCTCGTCGAATACACCGGCACGGCTCGTATCGACCGCGTCGGTGTCGACGTCTGCGTCGACGCTGTCCATCTCAACGCTGCGTGTGTCGGCTTTCAGCATCTCGATACGAACGGCTTCGGGACGCTGCGTGTCTGCGCCGCGCGCGTCGAGGCTGGTCAACACGGCGCGCGGCGCCGCAGTAGCAAATGGCGCCGGTGGCGCGGCGACAAACGGCGCCGGCGGCGCGGCGAACGCCGCGGCGGCGTCGGCCAGCGGCACGTGGGTGTCGGGGGTGACGGGCCTCGAAGCAAAGGGGGCCGCCGGCGGTGCGGAGGCCAGCAGCGATGCCGGCACGTACGGCGTCGGCGTCGGGAACCGTGTCACGGTCGACGCGGGTAGCGGCGCCCGGTCGGCGACCGCCTCGGCGACGACGTCGGCGACGAGCTCGTGTTCAGGCTCGTCGAACGATTCGTCCTCGAGGGTCTCATGCTCCGTCTCACGCTCCAGGCGCGCGAACGGCTTGGGGCCGAGGTCGTGCGTGACCGCGGCAAACGGTGTGACCGAGGCCGGCAGCGGCGCCACCGCAATCTCGATGGGCTCTGGAATCTTCGACGTCTCAAGTGCGGGCGCCACGGTAGCGGGCGGCACAGACGACAGTAGCGGTTCGACCTTGGCTGGTTCGATCTTGGCTGGTTCGACCTTGGCTGGTTCGACCTTGGCCTGCGCGCCATGCCGCTCCATCGCCATCGCCGACGCGTAGCGCGACAGGAAGGATTTCAGCGACGCGCGCCCGGTGTCGTCGTCGAAGTCGAGCGCGAGCTCGAGCTCCGCCTGCGCGTCGATGGCCGACGTGAAGATCCCACGCGGCTCGATCTGCAGCGCGCGGCGCAGCCAGTTGCGCACGGCGGCAGGAAGAGGCGCAGGGGCATCTCCCGTCCGCGCCGTCGCGCCGTCCGCGAGCGCGGCCGTCTTGTGGGGATAGTCGTCGGCGGTCAGCCGGCGTCCAAGGATGAGGGCCAGGGCCACGGCCCCCACCTGGGTGATGTCGGCGGTTTGATTGAAGTGCGGCAGACCAATGGGCCGCGGCAGCGCAATGCCAAGCTCGCGCCAGTACCGCTCCTGCGAGAACCGCATGTCCTCCAGCGCGGGACCCAGAACATATTCCACCAGGACCAGGCGCCCATCCGGCGTCACGACGAGCCGTTCCACGCCGATCGCGCCGTGGCACAGGTCTGGATAGGTTTCGTGGAACGTCGCCGTCGCCAACACCAGCTGCCGAATCAGCCAGGCGGCGGCTGAAAAATCGAGCGTGATACCTCGCTTCGCCGCGCCGGCCAGGACGTCCGACAGGCGCACACCGCGGACGTGGTCGGAGATGACGACGAGCGTCGAGCCGCGCGCATCGAGCCGCTCGACGGCGCGCACGCGGCCGAAGGCATCGTGGCGGAAGTCAGCGAGCCGCAGCGCCTGCTGTCGAAGAAACTCTTCGAACGACGGGACGGAGCTGAGCTCGCTGCTGATCTTGAGCACCTCGAGGGGCTCGTTGCCGGCTCCGACCGCATAGAGGCGCTCGCCGAGTCCGTCTTCGAACGCCACCGGGGCGACAGCACGCGAGGGTGAAACTGCCGGATTCATAAGTAGGATATCGGCACCAGTGGTGCCGGTTCTGCACTGGGGTTTGCAGGCGTGTGCACGCGCTGGTCAACTGCTTGAGACCACGCGAGTTGCGGTCTGAGCAAAGACACGGGGTGTGCGGAACCGCCTCACCCACCCGCCAGATGTGTATTACAGATCCGTCAGCGGAACGTCAGTTTTGAATTCCGTGGCTGTCGCTATACTGGCGCCAATTCACCACCCAGGAGGTCCCTTGTGATCCAGCGCTTGATCCAGACCGTGCGCCGTCGAACCGCTCGTGTGGCCTGTGTGGCCGCGCTCGCCGCGTGGGCTCCCGCCGCTGCCGGCCTCGCGCAGCAGACGGTGCCGTTTCGCAACAACATCCCGGTCGCGCCGAACGGCATCCCGCCACTACCGCTGCCCACGGCCCCGGTCACCTTCGACACGGCTGAAGGCCAGAAGATCCGCGTGGTCGTGGTCGCCCACGGCCTGTCGCATCCGTGGGGCCTCGCCTTCCTGCCGGGCGGCGACATGCTCGTCACCGAGCGCAGCGGGCAGTTGCGCGTCATCCGGAACGGCGTACTCGACCCGGTGCCGGTCGCCGGCGTTCCGAAAGTACAGGCGCAAGGTCTCTCGGGCCTGATGGACATTGCCCTGCATCCGCGTTTTGCCGACAACGGCTACGTCTACCTCACCTACACGAAGCCACTGGGGCCAGACAAGACCACCCTGGCGCTGGCGCGCGGGAAATGGGACGGCAAGGCACTCACCAACGTCAACGACATCTTCATCGCCGAAGGCGCCGGCGGCGCGGCGCGCGTGGCCTTCGGGCGCGACGGCTCGTTGTACATGACGACCGGCGGCGGCGCAGGCGACGGCGCGCAGGACGGCAACAACCACGGCGGCAAGGTGCTGCGGCTGAAAGACGACGGCACCGCCCCGGCCGACAACCCGTTCGCCGGAAAGCCCGGCTACAAGCCGGAAGTCTTCACGCTCGGCCACCGCAATTCCATGGGCCTTGCCCTCCATCCCGGCACCGGCGAGATGTGGCAGAACGAGAACGGGCCCAACGGCGGCGACAAAATCGACGTCCTGCACCCGGGCAGCAACTACGGCTGGCCGATCTCGAGCTACGGCCGCACCTATCCCGGTCCCCGTCAGTCCGACGCGCCGTGGCAGGCGCGCTTCGAGCAGCCCGTCGTGTACTGGGTGCCGTCGATCGCCGTGTCGGGGCTGGCGTTCTACACCGGCAACAAGCTGCCCAAGTGGAAGGGCGATGTGTTCGTGGGTGCGATGCGCGTCGGCGAAGTGCCCGGCACCGGTCATTTGGAACGCATCCTGTTCAACGACAAGATGGAGGAGCTGCGGCGCGAGTCGCTGCTCGTGCCGCTCCGCCAGCGCATTCGCGACGTTCGGCAGGGGCCTGACGAGCTGCTCTATCTCCTCACCGACGAGAACGACGGCGCGGTACTCCGAATCGAGCCGGCCAGCTAGCCGCTGCTGACCAGCGCCTCACCCTCAACCGACGAGGGATCGCTTGGCGGTGCTCGTGATCGCGAGCACCGCCGGGTGTTTCAGCTTCCGTTCCACCGACACCGCGACGTAGCGCTCCCGCACGGCATCCGTGCGGCCGATGACGCGCGCCCCGTACTGGCGGCAGACCTCGCGCTCGATTGCGGTGGGCGCGGGAAAGACGGCCTGCGCGGATGCGCCGAACGCGAGCATCAGGGCCGAATCGTCGAACTCGGCCACCACCCGCGGGTGAATCGCCGAGGCCAGAAACCATTCGTCGAGCGCGCGCCGGTATGCCGTCGTCGGCGTCGGCAGTAGCATCGCCACGCCAGTAAGCGCGCGCGGGAACGGCCGCAGCCGCCGCGCCAGCGCCGGTGGTGCAAAGAAGGACGTACCCGACTCGCCCAGCGGGTGATTGAAGACCCGCACCCGCACGTGCGGCGGGGCAGCCGTGTCGCTGATGACGACGTCCAGGGCGTGCGTGGCCAGGCGCGTCAACAGCTCCTCGGGGTTGCCCTCTACGCACACGATCTTCACGCCGCCGCGCGACACCGGCTGCAGCAGGCGGCTGACGATCAGCTTCGGGACGGCGTTGGCCACGCCAACCGTGAGCTGGAGGCCGCGCCCGGCGGGCCGGCCCCGCAGCGTTTCGACCAGCTCCCCGCCCAGCTCGAAGATGTCCTCCGCATACCGGTACACCACGCGGCCAATGTCGGTGGGGACCAGCGATCGGCCCCGGCGCTCGAAGAGACGCTGGCCGAGCGCGGCCTCGAGGGTCTTGATCTGCGCGCTGATGGTGGGCTGCGACAGCCGGAGCTTCTCCGCGGCCCGCGACATGCCGCCCTCGCGCACGACGGTCCAGAAATAGAGCAGGTGATGGTAGTTGAGCCAGTCCATGTCAGCGCCGCGGGGGCATTTTCATCAATCGTTTAACTCAATCGATCATGTCGTAACTATCTATTTGTCTATATCACGACATCCGGCCATTCTGGGGCGCAGAGGGAGACCACTCATGAAGTTCGACGTTCGAGCCGCCGCGGGCCTGCCGCCCGCACTCGTCCACCTCGCGCAGGCGCGGCTGTCGGCCGCGCTGACCCGTTTCGCCCCGCGCGTCCGGTCGCTGACCGTCCGGCTGACCGACCTCAACGGCCCAAAGGGCGGCGTGGACAAGAAGTGCCTGGTCACGATCCGCTTGCGCGCGCCGCGGCTGACCATCGTGCTCGAAGACAGAGCCGAGGACGCCGCCGTCGCCATCGCGCGCATCGCGGATCGGGCGAGCCGTACCGTCGCGCGCGCCGTCGGGTCGGCCACGCACTGGCGCGTGCCACAACTGGCGTCCTGAGCGTGGACCTGCTCTTCCCGTTCGCGACGTCCTGGTGGATTTACGCCGGGTTCACCGGCCTCGTCCTCGCGATGCTGGCCGTCGACCTCGGCGTCTTTCACCGCACCGCGCACGTGGTGAGCTTCAGGGAATCGCTCGCGTGGTCGGGCGTCTGGATCGCGGTGAGCCTGGCGGTGTGCGTGTGCCTCGGCTTGTACGGGGCGTCCCGCTTCGGCGCCGAAGCAGGGCGGCAGGTGGCGCTGGAGTTCCTGGCGGGATACGTCGTCGAGAAGTCGCTGGCCGTCGACAACATCTTCGTCTTCGTGATGGTGTTTTCATACTTCGCGGTGCCGTTGGCCTATCAGCATCGCGTGCTCTTCTACGGCATCCTCGGGGCGCTCGCCTTTCGAGCGGCCTTCATCGCCTTGGGATCGGTGCTGATGCAGTCGCGCCTCGTGGTGCTGGCGTTCGGTGTCTTTCTGCTGCTGACCGGCGCCCGGATGTTGTGGTCGAGCGGTCCGCGCGTCGAGCCTGAGCGGAATCTCGTCGTCCGGCTTCTCCGCCGGGTACTGCCGATCACCCCCACGTTCCACGGATCTCGATTCCTCGTGTTCGATGGCGGGCGCCTGCACGCCACGCCGCTCTTTGTCGCCCTGGTGCTCCTCGAGATGAGCGACATCGTTTTCGCCGCCGACTCGGTGCCGGCCATCTTCGCCCTGACCCGCGAGCCGCTCATCGTCTTCACGTCCAACGTCTGCGCGATTCTGGGCCTGCGCGCGATGTACTTCCTGCTCGCCGGGGCGATCGAACGCTTTCACCTGATTTCGTACGGCCTGGCAGGCGTGCTGATCTTCGTGGGCCTGAAGATGGTGTGGCTGAACGAGGCCTTCGACGGGCACTTCCCCATTGTCTGGTCGCTGGCCATCATCACAGGCCTGCTCGCGGCCAGCATCGTCGCGTCACTCGCGACAACCGCGGCGCCACCGGCCCGGCCACCCGAGGAGACACCAAGCGATCGGGGCAGCACGGTCGGCGACCTGCGGATCTGAGTCCGTGTCCTGCGAGGTATCATCCCAGCGCAAATGCTGGGCTGGCTCCTCGCTCCTTTTGTTCGGCAGCGATCCGCGTCGGCGTACCTGCATGCCGCCACCGATCGCGACACCCTGGCGCGCGCCCTGAAGTTCGAGCACTACTGGTACAACGCGCAGAAGAAGATCGACCTGCGACGGCTGCCGGTGTTTGGGCCGCTGGTCGAGCGCGTGCGTGCCGAAGGCCGCACCTACCTCCACGTGGACCGCTTGTACACGCTCTGGCAGGCCGTGGTCAGCATGCCGGCCAGCGCACGAGGCGTGATCGAGATCGGGGTCTATGAGGGCGGATCCGCGAGGTTCATCGCGGAGGCGCTGCATGCGCGCGGTCTGCACCTGCCGATTGCCGCCTGCGACACCTTCGCCGGGCATGCGGTGGTCGACGAAGCCGTCGACGGACGCCACGCGGTAGGGAAACAGTTCGTGAAGGCGGACGTCGCAGCGGTACGCGACTACCTGCGTCAACACGGCAACGTCCAGGTCGTGGTCGGCGACATCCATCAGACATCCGCGTCACTGGACTCGATGCGCGATCTGGGGTTGGTGCATGTCGACGTGGACGTCTATCCGCCCACGCGCCATTGTCTCGAGGTTTTCGGCCCGCGGGTCGTTGCGGGCGGCACCATCGTGGTGGACGACTACGGTTTCAAGACCTGCCCGGGCGCCAAGAAGGCCGTGGATGAATTCGCAGCGGCGCACCCCGAGTTCCGCCTCTGGCACCTCACAACCGGCCAGGCCATCCTGGTCCGCCTCGCGGGTGCGAGCACGGCCTAGCGGCGCTCCGTGATCCGAAAAGCCGGGACGTTGGTTACGAGGGCTGGGGCGAGGTCTTCAGTGCCCGGACAGCTCGCACCAGCGCGCGGCCATGCGCGCGGGCGCTGGCAACCGCGCTGCCTTCGAGCGCCGAGGGCGCAACGATGAGCCCCGCGCACGCCGACGCCGCATAGACGCCGTGCAACGTGCGCACGTCGTTGTCCGCGGCAAGGGGCGCGGCCATTTTCCCGGTCATCGGTCCGCACGACGGAAGCGAAGCGGCATACTCCTCCACCTCTCCATGCGACCTGGGCGGCGTACCAAGGATGATGAGATCGGCCCAGACGGGATCGGCCGGACGAGGAACGACGTAATCGCGCTGCATGCGTGCGAGCGCCTCCGTCCACGCGGCGTCGGCCTCGATGTCCGCCGCCGAAACCAGGTCGGCCAGCCGGCGAAGGCGGATGTTGGCCTGCTCCTGGAGGGCGCCGAGCGCAGCCGCGAGCGCAAGCCGCTCGGTCTCGCCGTAGCGCGAGTAGAAGACGACCAGCACATTGACGGGAGCGCTCACGGCGGCGCTCACGCCAAGTCGAACAACAGGAGCTCCCCGCCGGCGCTGCCCGTGCCGCGCAGGAGGAGCGACGCTTCGTCGCTCACGGCGACGCCGTCGCCGGCCTTCACGGCCAGCCCGTTCACATCGGCCTCGCCGGACACGCACTGCACCCACGCATAGCGGCCGGCCGTGATGGGAAAGCTCACCGACTCGCCGGCCGCGAGCACGGACGCGTACATGCGCGCGTCCTGGTGGATCCGCGCCGCGGGCGGGCTGCCGGCCGCCTCGGGGCCAGCCGCGGGCCCCGCGATCAGCCGGAGCCGGCCCCGCTTCTCACTCGGGTCGTACGCAAACTGCTGATACGACGGCTCCACGCTGGTCACGGCGGGCACGATCCAGATCTGGAGGAAGTGCGTCGGCTCGGTGGCCGACGCGTTGTACTCGCTGTGGATCACGCCGTTGCCGGCCGACATCGCCTGCACTTCGTTCGGCCCGAGCTCGTGCGCTTCGCCCATACTGTCCTTGTGGGCGAGCCGGCCGTCGATCACATAGGAGAGGATCTCCATGTCGCGATGGCCGTGGGCGCCGAACCCCTTGCCCGCGGCGACACGATCGTCGTTGATCACGCGCAACGCGCGAAACCCCATGTGGGCGGGGTCGGAATAGCCCCCGAACGAGAACGTGTGATGGCTGTCCAACCAGCCCAGATCGCTGTGTCCGCGGTCTTCCGCGCGTCGCAGGGTCAGCATGAGTACCTCCGGCCGGCTCGTAGCGGGCTAGGTGCCCTTCGGCACGACCTTCAGCAGGCGGCCGCTGGCGTTATCGGTCAACAGATACAGGGCGCCATCCGGCCCCTGCACCACGTCGCGAATCCGCTCCTTGACGTCGCTGAGCAACCGCTCTTCGCCCACGACGCGCTCGCCCTCCATGGTCAGCCGCACGAGGCTCGTTCCGGCGAGGCCGCCGATGAACAGGCTGTTCTGCCAGGCCGGGAAGAGACGTCCCGAGTAGAACGTCATGCCGCTCGGAGCAATGTTCGGATCCCAGTAGTATTTCGGCTGCTCCATCCCTTCTTTCGCGGTGATGTTGCCGGTGATCGGTCCGCCGCCGTACTCGATGCCGTAGGCGATCGTCGGCCAGCCGTAGTCCTTCCCCTTCCGCGACAGGTTCACTTCGTCGCCGCCGCGCGTGCCGTGCTCCGATTCCCACAGCTCACCGGTCGTCGGGTTGAGTGTCGCCGCCTGGATGTTGCGGTGACCGAACGACCAGATCTCCGGGCGCACGCCCGCTTTGCCCACGAACGGGTTGTCCTTGGGAATCGAGCCGTCGCTGTTGATGCGGACGATCTTGCCGAGCAGGCCGTCCATCCGTTGTGCCTGCATGCGACCCTCGGTGATCGAGCGATCGCCCAGCGTCACGAAGAGCGTGCCGTCACGGGCAAACACGAGCCGCCCGCCGAAATGCAGCTGCGAGGCGAGCGATGGCCCCTGATGGAAGATGACCCGCACGTTGTCGACGCGCGGCGCCGGCCCCCCCTCGACCAGCTTGCCTCGCGCCACGGCCGTATTGTTCTGGCCGCCATCGCGCAGCTCCGAGTAGCTCCAATAAATCAGGCCGTTGGACGCAAAGGCCGGATCGACAGCCAGGCCAAGCAGGCCGCCCTGGCCGCGGGCATCCACGGCGGGCAACCCGGCGACGGGGGCTGACAGCGCGCCAGCCGCGGTCACGATGCGCAAGCGGCCGGGCCGTTCGGTGACGACCATCGCTCCGTTCGGCAGGAACGCCAGACCCCACGGCGTCTGCAGCCCGGAGGCGACCGTGACGACGTCAAACGCGACGTTGGCCGTGCGCGTCGGCGCGTGGTACTGACCGGGGGATGCCGGCATCTGCTGCAGGGCGTTGGCCGGACGCGCATCGAGATACGCACCCTGATTTTGCGCCGATCCCGCACAGGTGGCTGCGGTGAGCACGAGGGCGGTCAACGACAGGGTCCTTTTCATAGGCCAAATGGTAGCCGACCCGGAGCAGCGCGCACAGATCCGTCATCGTCGGTCCTCCTTTGTGCTCCTTTGTCCTCCAGACGCCGGGCCGGCGGGCCTGAAGACTCAGACAAGCATTCCTTTGTCTGCCTCCTGGTGGAACGGGCACCGGGAGCGGGGCCGTCGTCCCGGCGAAGGCAAGGCATTTACTGCTTTCCGCGCGCTTTCCCCGGCTGGCAGCCGACTTGCCCCCTCAGTGCTGCACCCGAGCCATGACACCACGAATTCTCGCCGTTGAACCCGACCGCGACAGCGGACACGCGCTCAGACGCTTCGTGCAATCGTGTGTCGAGGCCGATCTGCTGGTCGTCGAGTCCGTCGAAGCCGCAGTGGCTGCCATCGCCGAGTTCGGCCCGCAGGTGGTGCTGGTGTCCGAATTGGTCTCCTCGAACGACGACGTCGTCCTGACGACGCAGGTTCGCGCCAGCGCGTCGGGCCGCCC
>Ga0193753_10002588_pt1 | contig 14094 bp, 10 predicted proteins | sample H1c2metaG_FD_144925 | JGI IMG/M metagenome (GOLD analysis project Ga0193753, IMG submission 144925) | Soil microbial communities from a riparian zone of the East river system, Colorado, United States - H1c2 | ecosystem: Environmental > Terrestrial > Soil > Riparian zone | place: USA: East... | reverse complement strand
GTCTCTTTTTGAAAACCGCACTGCTACTGGCTTGGGCCGATGGGGTCTTCTCGGACGCCGAAAAGAAAATCGTCGGCGAATACGCGCGTGCCCTCGGGATCGGAGACTCCGAAGTGCAGGCCCTCGACGCGCAGGTCAAAGAGTATTTGCTCTCGCACCTGACCCACCTCCAGAACAGCGCGTCCGCGGCCAAAGTCGCCAAAAAACTGGGAGTCTAACGCGCGCCGCCTCCGGCCTAATTGTCCGCCGCGCCTTGTGCGATCCAGCGGCGAAGTTTGTCTCGGTCCTCGACACTGAGCAGGCTTTGCCCCTGCGGCATCGACGTGCCGCAGTTTCCGCCGGTGCATTGCGCGTTGAACAGGCACTGATCGCCGTCGATCTTGTGCATTAAGTAGCTCTGCGTGTAGTCGCCCGGCTGCACGAACACCATGCTGCCGATCTCGGGGGGCGTGGCACCCACGAGCGCCGCTCGAACCGTGGACGGATCGCCCGCGAAAATGATGCCGTTGCCCGTGCCCACGCCGTGGCAGGACGTAAACGTGCAGGCTTTGAAGATCGGGGTCACGTCCGCCGCGAACGACACCTGCGGCGTCGTCAGATCGGTTCCGGCCGGCACCTCGTACGCCTTGCACGTATAGTCGGGCGAACCGTCGTCGCTGCTGCTACTGCAGGCCGCGGCCGCTGCGGCAAGAGAAAGCGGCAAGAGCAGAGTATAAAATTTCATGCAAGTGGTCTCCCTGGCGAGCGATTCGTGGACATCGTGTTATGCAATGGCTTTTTCGTAAACGCGATATTTCTTGTAAGGCGTCGCCCCCATGGCCTTGATGCCCACGTTGATCGGGCCGTCGTCCTCGCGAGTCCACGAGAGCTCGCCCCATTTGTACCCCTTGGCGATGCCGCGTTTCGCAACCTCGACGTACATCGCCGCGGAAAGCCCGCCGTACTTTCTCACGTGGCGGAACTCGCTGCGAATCCCAAGCATCATCAGGCGGGTCGAACGGGGGTGTTTTACCTTGATGCGCCAGAGCAGTTTGGCAAATCCCAACGGGAGCAGTTTGCCATTCAAGTCGGCAATGGCCTCATTCAAATTCGGAAGCATGATGCACATACCGATCACGCGTCCGTCGATCTCCGCCAGGAAGGCGAGATCTTCGTCGATGATGAGCTTTAGGTCCTTCGCAACCTTATCGACCTCGTCGGGCAGCGCCGGCACCACCGCCCATTTCCCCTGCCAAGCGTCGTTGTAGATCTCTTGTACGCTCTTGAGCTCCTCGTCGATTCGGCTGATGTCGATCGAGCGAAGGCGCACCTCGGGCATCGCTTTGACCTGCTCCCACGCTTTCAGCGCGCGCGGGGGGAACTCACCGGCGGTGTACTTCCACGCGATCAGATCCTTTTCCTTTGCCAGGCCCGCAGCCTCGGCGAGCCGCGCTTGCCACCGGCGTGAGTGGCTCATCATGAGCACCGGCGGCGAGTCGAACCCCTCGATGAGAATCCCGACTTCCTCGTTGATGTAGAGCGATAGCGGGCCGCGCATGCGTTTCATTCCACGCTGGCGCAGCCAGTTGGCCGCCGCATCGATGAGCGCTCTAGCGACCTCTTCATCGTCGACCGTGTCGAAGAAGCCGAAGAAGCCGGTGTCGTCGTTCCACACGCGAAGGTGCTCGCGATCGATCTGCGCCGAACAGCGACCGACGAGCTGCGAACCGCGCCAAGCCGTAAAGAGCGTCACTTCGGCACGCGCGAAGAAGGGGTTTTTCTTGGGATGCAGCCGCTCGCGCAGCTCGAAGTGAAGCGGCGCCACCCAGTGCGGGTCGTCACGGAAGACCTCGTGCCCGGCGCGAATGAACGGCCGAATATTCCCTCCCGGCTTATGCTCTCGAATCGTGATCTTCACACAGGCCTCCAGTGAAATGGATGGCTAACCTATAGGGCGCAGCTTCGTCGTTATCATGGACGGGCTGCGCTTGGTAAAGGGTTCTGCTCATGCTGTCGTTCGCGTTCGGCTCCATTCCCATCCGGGTTCATCTGTCGTTTTGGTTCACGGCCGCGTTCCTCGGAATGCAGAATCAGGATCCCCTCGCGCTCATCGTTTTCATCGGGGTCGTGTTCCTGTCCGTGCTGCTCCACGAACTCGGGCACGCGGCGATGGGAAGGGCATTCGGACTCGCGCCGCAGATCGAGCTTTATGCGTTCGGCGGCGCAACGTCATGGCAAGGCGGCAATGCGCTGTCCTCGGGCAAGCGGGTCCTCATCAGCCTTGCCGGACCGTTTGCGGGTCTGGCCGTCACCGGTATCACCATTGCCGTTTGCAACGCTGTGGGGCTGGGCGTCGTGTTCAGCGATCTCAGATTCCATCTCGTCAGCGCGGCTGCCCAGCCCCCGGTATCGCTGCCGCTGCTGCAGTTCTTCGCCGTCATGCTGATGGTCAATTGGCTCTGGAGCCTATTCAATCTCCTCCCGATCCTCCCGCTCGACGGTGGAAACGTGATGGCCCACACCTTGGCCGCGGCGACGGGCGGCGGCGGGCGGCGCGCGGCGCATCTGATCTCCGTCGTCGTCGCGGTCATCGTGGGTGCGTATTTTGTTCTCGTGGACGGGAACGTCTTTGCCGCGCTCTGGCTAGGTCTCTTTGCCTTCCAGAACATCCGCGCCTTGCAGACGCCGAAGGCGACGCCGCCCCCGGCGAGGCAAGGGTGGTAGCCTCGCGCAAAAAGGGGGCGGATCCCTCACGCAGAAACGTGAATCCCTGCACGAATTTTTGGCGCGCGTACTAGTCTCGGCGCCATGGGAAACCCGCTCGTCGGCATTATCATGGGGAGTGACTCCGACTGGGAAACGATGAAGCCCGCGGCGGATCTGCTGTCGGCCCACGCCATCGCCTACGAGGTCGCCGTCGTCAGCGCGCACCGAACGCCCGAGCGAATGGTGGAGTACGCGAAGGGCGCGGCAGGGCGCGGGCTGAAGATCATCATCGCAGGCGCGGGCGGGGCGGCGCACCTTCCGGGCATGGTCTCGGCGTTGACGCCGCTCCCCGTTCTTGGCGTTCCCGTGCAATCGAAAGCGCTCAGCGGGCTCGATAGCCTTCTATCCATCGTGCAGATGCCGCCCGGTATCCCCACCGCCACGTTCGCCATCGGGACCGGCGGCGCCACCAATGCCGCCGCGTTTGCCATGCGCATCCTGGCACTCGAAGATGCGCGCGTTCGCGATGGCCTCGAGCGCTACCGCCAAGAAAATGAAGCGCGCGCCTTGGACGGACACGCGAAAATACAGCCATGAAGCGTATTGGCGTTCTCGGAGGGGGTCAGCTCGGCACGATGCTCGCGGGCGCAATCCACGATCTCGGCGCCGAGGCATGCATCTACGAACCCGACGCCGCCGCACCCGCGTGCGCGCGCTTTCGCAATGTGGTCAATGCGCCGTGGACCGATGCCGATGCGCTCGGCCGCTTTTTCTCTTCGTGCGATGCCGTCACCTACGAGATGGAGCACATCGACACGCGCGCCCTCAAAGCGCTCGAGACCGGGGCGCCGCTCCTTCCAAACGTATCCGTGCTCGAGACGGCACAAGATCGCATCCACGAGAAAACGTTCCTCGAACGCGCGGGGCTCCCGCACGTCGCATTTGCCGTCGTGCGAGGTCGCGATGAACTTCTCCGCGTCGCCGGTTCGTTCGGGTTCCCGTTCATCATCAAGACCGTGCGCGGAGGCTACGACGGCAAGGGTCAGGCGTTCGTCGCATCCGCAGCGGGCCTCGGGCCCGTCGCGGCCACACTCGCGGCAGACGGCGTGTACCTGCTCGAGGAGGCGATCGATCTCGCGCTCGAGGCAAGCGTCATCGTTGGCCGTTCGCCGCGTGGCGAGGAAGTGGTCTTCCCGGTTTTCGAAAACGTGCATACCGAACACATTCTCGATCTCACGGTGGTCCCCGCCCGCATTCCTCCGGAGCTCGCCGAACGGCTCCAGAGCATCGCGCTCGAGGCTGCGCGCGCGCTCGACGTCCACGGGCTGCTCACGACGGAGTTTTTCTTGTCTCGCACGGCCACGCAGCGACCCGCGATGTCGACGAACGCCACGGCCCACGCGCCGTCGCGCAGCGTCGCCGTTGGCGGCCATCACGTGTACGTCAACGAGTTCGCGCCGCGGCCCCACAACTCCGGGCACGTTACACGCAACGCATGCACCGCCAGCCAGTACGATGTCCTTGCGCGCGTCTTGCTCGACGTGCCCGTTGCCTCGCCCGCACTGGTCGGGCCCGGTGTGTTTTGCATGGGCAACTTGCTGGGCGACATCTGGCTCGCGCAAGGCCGGCGCGATCTCGATCTCTCCAGCTTACGCCAATTTCCGGAAGTCATCGACGTGGTCCTCTACGGCAAACGGGACGCGCAACCACGCCGAAAGATGGGGCATTTCGTCACCCAGGCGCCCGACGCCGACCGCGCGATCCGCGCCGCCAAAGCCTTCCGTCACAACCTTCTTGCTTGACTCGAAGGTCCCCTTCCAGGTCGACTCTCGCGCCATGAGCCTCCAATCGGTAGTCCGATGGCTCCTCCCTCGCGAGGATCACTTTTACGACTTTCTCGAACGCCAGGCCACCGTGGCGTCCGAAGCCGCAACGGCGCTCGCCGACTTTCACAACCCGGATTCAACCGTCGCAGGTGTGCGCGCCAAGGTGCAAGTCTTCGAACATACGGGCGACAAGATCGTGCACGAGATGGAGGAGGCGCTCGCAAAGACCTTCGTCACGCCGATCGACCGCGAAGACCTGCAGCGCCTCTCCTCACAGCTCGATACCGTGACCGACTTGGCCAACGCCGCCGCGCGAACGTGCGATCTCTTCGGCGTGCCACGCCCCACCGAGCCGATGATCGCGCTCATCGACAAGCTCATCGAGTGCACCCGCGTTCTCACGCAAGCGGTCCCGATGCTGCGCAAGCACGAGTACAAAGAGCTACTCGAAAAGTGCCGCGTTCTTCGCGCCATCGAAAAAGAGGCGGACGCCATCTACCGCGAGGCGATAAGCCATCTCTTTCACGATGACCACATCGACGCGAAAAAGCTCCTGCGCGAAAAAACCGTGCTCGACGATCTGGAGAACGCGGTCGACTACTGCGAGTACGTGTCGGAAACGCTGACCAACCTCGCCGTCAAACAAGGCTAACGCAGGCCATGCTCAGCCTTCTCATCGCGGTTGTCGTCACGGCGGTCGTATTCGACTTCATCAACGGCTTTCACGATGCGGCCAATGCCATCGCCACCGTCGTGTCCACGGGCGTTCTCCCGATTCGCACGGCGGTCTTCATCGCCGGCATCTTCAACTTCATCGGCGCCGTGACGGGCACCGCCGTGGCGAAGACAATCGCCTCCGGATTTGCCGATCCGGCCGTCGTATCGCAAACGGTGGTGCTCGCCGCCTTGATCGGCGCCATCGTCTGGAACCTCATCACCTGGTGGTACGGCATCCCATCGAGCTCGTCGCACGCGCTCGTGGGGGGACTCGCCGGCGCGGTCACGGCCCACGCGGGACTCGGCGCGTTCCGCTGGGTCGCGCTCGTTGAAAAGGTCATCGTGCCGCTCGTGGTCTCGCCCACGCTCGGCTTCGTCATCGCGTTCTTCGTGATGATCGGGCTCCTCTGGTTGGTGCGCCGCATGCGCCCCGACATCGTTCAGAAGGGCTCGAGACGCCTGCAGCTCGTCTCCGCGTGCTTGATGGCGCTCTCACACGGCTCGAACGACGCACAAAAATCGATGGGGATCATCACCCTCGCACTCATGTCGTTCATCGCCACCGGGTCGCACGCGGGCATCCCGTCTTGGGTTCTCCCGCGAGGCCATTCTCACGACGTTCCCTACTGGGTCATCGTCGTATGCGCCGCGGCCATCGCACTCGGAACGATGGCGGGCGGCAAAAAGATCATCAAGACGATGGGGACGAAGATCATCCGCATCTCGCCGCTGCAGGGCTTCGCCGCCGAGACGAGTGGTGCGCTCACCATTTTGACGGCGAGTCATCTCGGCGTCCCCGTCTCGACCACCCATTGCATCAACGCGTGCATCATGGGTGTCGGCGCGAGCCGCCGCGTCAGCGCGGTCCGTTGGGGCGTCGCGGGCAACATCGTCATCGCGTGGGTTCTCACCCTTCCACTCAGCGCGGCGATCGCGTTCGTCTCGATGCTTCTGTTGAACGGCCTGGGGTAGAACTATTCGACGATGACGGGCCGTCTCTTGCCCGAGGGCGTGACGGGGATCTCGTCGACGAGATGAAGCGCGATGGGAACGCCGCGAATGGTTCGGCGCAGGCTCTCCATGATGAAGCGGCGCGCTCCGTCATCGAAATTCGCGGATGGGACGATGCGCAAGGTGATCGACCGATCCTTGTGCTGCACGGCCTGATACTGCTGGACCGCGCGTGCGAGCGGCAGCATGAGCACGGGGAACAGCATGCCGTGCACGTGTCCTCCGAAGCCGTCCATCAACGTGTCTGCCTTTCGCCCCTCGACCGATCGAAGCCGTGGGAGCGAGCGGCCGCAGGAACAGAGCGCGTCGGGCATCGCCCTGGCGAGATCTCCGTTCGCATACCGGATGAGCGGGGCTCCGAAGTTGTGCAAATCGGTCACCACGACTTCGCCGGTCTCGCCCGGGAGCGCGGGCCGTTTGCGGCCGTCCTCTTCGGTGACGAGCACTTCGAGTAAGATGTTTTCCACGCAGACGTGAAGCCCATCGTGGGCGTCGCATTCCATCGCGAGCAGCATGGTCTCGCGTCCGCCGTACGAATCGTAGACGCTCTGGCCGAAGGCTTTCTCGATCTCGACCCTGTCGTGGGGAAAGAGCTGCTCGGCGGTGCAGATGAACGGAATGGGGTTCCAGTCACGCGCCTGCGTATGGTTGATGAACCGCGCAAGATTTCCGCCGGCCTGCGAATACGAGATGATGACGGCCGGCTTGAAGCGACGGATCGTTTCCACCGCGCGCGCGAGGTTCCCTTCGTCTTGCGCGACGCAGTCGACGTAGCGCTCACGTCGCATCATGCGGTCGACTTGAATCTTCGCCCATTTGGGAAACGGCGGCCTCAGCTGCGGAGGGCCCCAGTAGTGCATCACGCGGTCGCCGGGACGAAAGTGTGCCCATCCGTAGCCGCGCCACTTGACGCCTTGTCGCCAGTGCTCGCTCTCTTCGTCGTACGCGATGGTGATGGGGGTGCCGGTGCTGCCGCTCGTCGTTTTCTGAATCGTTGGGAACGGCGGCGCGAGGCTCTTGCGCTCGGCAAGCGACTCGCGCACTTCCGCACGCGTCAGAAGCGGGAAACGTCGCATGTCATCGGGCGAGCGAATATCGCCTGGCGAGAGCCCCGCCTCGCGAAATTTACGGCGATAAAATGGCACGTTGTCGTAGGCGTGCCACAAGAGGCGGGCGAGCGACGCCATCTGCCTCCGGGCGAGATCGTCGGCCGGAAGCCACTGCGTGCGCTCCAGGTACCGAAGACGCGCGAGCGTTGGCCGCCCCATCAGCGCCTCCCACGCCGGAAAAAGTGCGTTCCTGTACACCGAACCATACGGATCGAAGGCCATCATGGGATTTGGGTGTTCCCCGTAGCTTCGATGCAGCAGATCGGTTCGAGAGCGCACGCCGCAAAAAATGTCTGCGGGCCCCCCTCAGGGGGAGGGAGCCAAAGGCCCCCGCGCGAGCGGCAAAAGAAAATCGACCTTCTCCGTCCGCGCCCCTGCGGACCTTCTCCTCCCTCCCCCTCTCTGGGGAGGGTTGGGGGTGAGGGAGGGCACCCACTCCCGCCGTTACCCCTCCCTTCCGAATGGCGCCCCCTAGCGAACCGCTTCGAGCAGCGCAGCGGCGCCCATTCCGCCACCGATGCACATCGTGACGATGGCGTACTTTCCGCCACGACGCTTCAATTCGTAAAGCGCCGTTGCGGTTAGCTTCGCGCCCGTGCAGCCGAGCGGGTGGCCGAGTGCGATCGCGCCACCGTTCACGTTCAACTTCTCGTCCGGGATCCCGAGCATTCGTTGCACGTACACGGATTGGCTGGCGAACGCCTCGTTGACTTCGAAAAGGTCGATGTCCTTGATCGACTTCCCCGTCTTCTTCAGTAGCTTCTGCACCGCCGGAATCGGACCGATCCCCATGATGGCCGGATCGACCCCCACGGTGGCGAAGGCGCGGAAATAGCCCAGCCCCTCGATCCCGAGTTGATCCGCTTTCGCCTTGCTGAGCACCAGCGCCGCGGCCGCACCATCCGACAGCGGCGAGCTATTGCCGGCCGTAACGGAGCCTTTCGCGCTGAATGCCGGCTTGAGCTGCGAGAGCCCCTCCAACGTCGTATCGGGGCGAATCAACTCGTCCTGGCGAAAGTCGAACGTCACACGCTCGTTGCCGTTGAATCGGATGCCGCGAACCGTCACCACTTCGTCTTCGAACTTCTTCGCCTCACGCGCTGCCGCGGCCTTCTGGTGACTGCGCAGCGCAAACGCGTCCTGGTCCGCACGCGACACGTTGAACTTTGCCGCAACGTTTTCCGCCGTGATCCCCATCGGCGTGTAGGCCGTTGGAAACTGCGCCATGACCTCCGACGAGGCGCTCAGCTTGTTGCCGGTCATCGGCACCATGCTCATCGACTCGGCCCCGCCGGCCACCACGATCTCATTGGTCCCAATGGCAATCGCACCGGCCGCGAGCGCAATGGCCTGAAGCCCGCTCGAACAAAACCGATTGATCGTCATCGCCGACGAATCTTGCGACAGCCCGCCCAACAGCCCGGCGAGCCGCGCCACATTGAGCCCTTGCTCTCCTTCCGGCATCGCGCAGCCCAAGACGAGATCCTCCACGTCCTCCGGCTTCACCTGCGGAACGCGAGCCAACAGGGCCCGAATCACATCCCCCGCGAGCTCGTCGGGCCTCTTTTGCGCGAGCGACCCCTTGTGCCCACGCCCAACCGCCGAACGAACAGCCTCTGCAATGACGATATCCATCCCATCACCTCACTACGTGTTTAGAGCCCCGTCGCGACTCTCAAAAACTTCTCGGCCCTTCTTCTTCTCGAACGTCTTTGCCCCATTCGCGTGAATGGGGCGAGACCGAAGCCGATTTGCCGTCGATTCGGCGGGCACCGCCCGGAAGCGTACTCCCCCGTACGCTGAGGACGGATGAGCGCCGAGGCGGCGGCAAAGCGGCGAGAGATCGCCCCATTCAATTGCGGAGCGGCTTGTTGTTCATGAGCATGTACTGCATGCGCTCTTGGCTCTTCGGCTCGCCGCATAGGCTCAAGAACGCTTCACGCTCCAGGTCGAGCACTTCTTGCTCCGTCACTGCGCGGGCGGAGCCTCCCGCCCCGCCGCAGAGAACCACGGCGAGCTTGCGGGCGATTTTCGCATCGTGCTCGCTCGCAAAACCACCGGCGACGAGCGTGTCGATCATCATCCCCAAGGTCGCGATTCCGCTCTCGCCCGGTAGCGTGTACGCGCGCGGCACCGGCGGATGGTACCCGGACTCCGCGAGACCGATGGCGCGCGCTTTGGCCTCCGTGAGCTGCCGGGCGCGGTCGAACGAAACGCCATCGGTCCGGCGGAAATAACCGAGCGCTTTGCCCTCTTCGGCGCTGGTCGCCACCTTCGCGAGGGCAATGTTCTTGAACGTCTGCGTCACGAACTCCTGCGTGACCACGGTCGTTCCCTCGGGAACCGACTCGAGCGCACGCCAAAGCATGTTCAACGTGCCCGCTCCGCCCGGAATCAACCCCACGCCAACCTCGACGAGGCCCGAGTACGTCTCCGCTGCCGCCTGCACGCCGTCACTCCCGAAGCAAAGTTCGAGTCCGCCACCGAGCGTCATTCCGTACGGCGCGGCGATGACCGGCACATGCGCGTACTTCAATCGCTGCGTGGCATCCTGATACCCCTTCACCAACGTGCCGATCTGCCCCCACTCCTTTTGGCTCGCCGCCATCACCACGAGAAGGAGGTTCGCGCCGACGCAAAAGAACTCCCCGGTGTTCGCGATGACGAGCGCGCGAAAATCCGATTCCGCCTTGGTCGCGGCGTCCGAGAGCATCGAGATGACATCCGGATCGATGCTGTTCGCTTTCGTCTTGAACGTGACGCCAAGCACCCCATCGCCAAGATCCCACGCCTCCGCGCCGTCGTTCTTGAGCACCGGCGCCTCGCCGCGGCGCAGAACCGTGAGCGTCGCATTGCGCGGATCGACCGCGCGCTTGACGTATGCGCCCGCCGCGAGATCGTAAACGGTGCCGTCGTCCTTGTAGAAACCGCTCGCCCCGCTCGCGCGCATCTTCTTGATGGAGTCGGGGAGCTTCACCCCATCTTTCTCCATGCGCTCGGCGGTCTCGGCGAATCCGAGCGCATCCCACGTCTCGAACGGCCCGAGCTCCCAGTTGTATCCCCAGCGCATCGCATCGTCGATCGCAACCACGCTGTCGGTGATCTCCCCGATGCGCCGCGCCGAATACGCCAGCGAACGCGAAAGCACCTTCCACGCGAACGCCCCTGCCTTCCCAGGGTCCTTCACGATCTTTCGAACGCGCTCCTTCGGGTCCTCGATCTTCGAGATCGCCTTGGTGACGTTTTTGATCTCCGCGTCTCCCCCTTTGGCCCGGTACGCAACGGTGGCCGGATCGAGCGTCTCGATCTCTCGGTTGGCCCCTTTTCGATAGAAGCCCCCCTTGGTCTTGTCGCCGAGGTACTTCTTTTCGACCATCGCGCGAATGAACGCCGGCACTTCGAACACGGCGCGGTCTTCGTCGCCCGTCAATGAGTCGTAACAGTTTTGCGCAACGTGGATGAACGTGTCGAGGCCCACCAAGTCGGCCGTGCGAAAGCTCGCGCTCTTCGGGTGCGCCAGCGGAACGCCGGTGATGTTGTCGACGTCCTCTGGTGAGAGCCCGTCTTTCAGCATCTGGTGAATCGTCACCATCATGGCGTGCACGCCGATGCGGTTGCCGACGAAGTTCGGCGTGTCCTTGCCGAAGACGATCCCTTTGCCGAGCGCGTCTTGCCCGAACCGGCGAATGCGCTCCACCGTAGCCGGATCGGTATCCGGACCCGCCACGAGCTCGAGAAGCTTCATGTAGCGAACCGGATTGAAGAAGTGCATCACGAGAAAGTTCTTCTTGAACCCTTCGCTTCGCCCCTCGGTCATCTCCCGGATGCGGAGTCCCGACGTGTTCGAGGCCACCACGGCGTGCGGCGGAAGGATTTTCTCGAGCCTCGCGAAAAGCGCCTGCTTCACGTCGAGCCGCTCGATGACCGCCTCGATCACGAGGTCGTAGTCCTTGAGCTTTTCGAGGTCGTCCTCGGTGTTTCCGACCGAGACGAGGCGCGCGTTCGACTTGTGGAAGAACGCGGCCGGGCGCGACTTCGTCGCCTTTTCCAACCCGCCTGCCGAGAAGCGATTTCGTGCCTTCTCGTCCTTTTTCTCGGCGTCGCTCAGATTGGGCGGGACGATGTCCAAAAGGAGGACTTCGAGCCCCGCGTTGGCGAAATGAGCGGCGATGCCGCTCCCCATCACACCTGCGCCGATGACGGCCGTACGTCGGATCGCCTTGCTCATGACATCCCTTTCGAATTTGAGAGGCTCCGAGATGACGCAATTTCGGCGAGGGGCGCAAGACTGAATCTTCATTCATTATCGCCGTGGCGGCCATCTTGGCGCTGTATTTGGCGACGTTTGCTGCGATTGCGGGCCCATCGTATGAATGGCTCGGGTAGCAAAATCCGTGTATAAGGCTACGTGACCGTCCTGCCGGGCGCGTCCTTTGGGGGCTTCCACGACGTCGACAACGCTCTCCGTGACCTAAGATGTCGCTCGGTTTGCAAAGAGGAACCCTTTTCGCGGGTCGCTACCGCATCGTCCGAAGACTCGGATCGGGTGCCATGGGCAGCGTCTACGAAGTGGTGCACCTGCAGACGGAGCGACCGTGCGCGCTCAAGATCATGCACGCACACATCGTCGAACGCGACGAGATGCGCGAGCGCTTCAAAATGGAAGCGAAGGTCGCGGCGCGCGTCGGGAGCGAGTACATCGTCGACGTTCTCGACGCGGGTGTGGACGAAGATACGGGCACGCCGTTCTTCGTCATGGAGCGGCTGCGCGGGGAGGATCTCAGTCGACGGCTGAAGAGGGCCGGACACCTCGAGCCGCGAGAGGCCGTGCACTATCTGCATCAGGTGTCGATCGCGCTCGACCAGACACACCGCGCCTCGATCGTGCATCGCGATCTGAAGCCGGCGAACTTGTTTCTGACGGAGGCGCCGGACGGGCAGACGCGGGTCAAGGTGCTCGACTTCGGGGTCGCAAAGTTCATCACCGAGGCCACCGGCGGCGCGACGACGGCGATCGCAGGGACACCGCTCTACATGTCGCCCGAGCAATGCCGGGGCGGCAAGGTAACGGCGGCGGCCGATGTGTATGCGCTCGGAATGATCGCGTACACGTTGTTGGTCGGAGACGCGTACTTCGCGGAGGAGTTCGCGCACACGAGCAACCTGGTGGCGTTTGCGCTCGCGACCGTGAACGGGCCGGTGGAAGCGGCAAGCGCGCGCGCGCGGCAACGGGGCGTGCCGTTGCCGGAAAAATTCGACGCGTGGTTCGCCATTGTGACCAATGTGGACCCCGCGCGACGTTTCACCAGCGCGGGCGAAGCGGCGCGTGCGCTGGCCATCGCGCTGGAGCTCGAACCGCTGCCGGAGAAGCTGCCGTCCATTCGGCCGCAGGTCGCGGCCGCCGCAGCGACGAACCGCAGCGACGCGCCGCCGGATTCGCAGGGCGATCCAACGCAAGTGGCCGAGGAGGACGACGCAGACTGGATGGGGCCAACCGCGACGGCGAGCGTGCCGCCCGAGGATCAAATCCGGTCCGCGCACGCCTCGCAACTGTCCGCCGAGCCTCACGTGACGGATACGAGCCCGCCGCAGCGGATGCCCACCACCGTGGATGTCCGCGGGAGAGGGCGTCGTTGGCTGTGGCTCGCGGGGGCGGGAGCGTTGGCGGCGGCGGCGGCGGCGGGGTTGACGCTCGGGTTTCGCCGCCACGTGGCGGCCTCGGCACCGATTTCACCGCTGGCGGCGCCAATGTCCGTGCTCGCATGTCCGATTTTCGAGGCGTCTGGCATACCCGAGCCCAGTGGGTGGCTGGGGGCTGCGGCTGCCGCCACGGTGTGCGAGAGGGCGCGCGTGATCTTGGGCGGGAGCGCGTCGCGCACGCTCGTGCCCGCGGAGTTGCTGTCGCTCCCCGCGCAGCCGGTGGACCATTTTCCCGAGGACCCTTTTGGTCAACCGGACGCGCGCGCACATTCGCTGGAAGCCGCGCGCCACCGCGCCGCGGCGTACATCGATGGGCAGGTGTCCAAGGAGCCTGCCGGGTTTCGGACGATGTTGATCCTGCGCCGGCCAGACGGATCGGAAATCGCGCGCGCCGAGGGCCAGGGCCGCGCGCTCTACGAAGCCGTGCGGGTCGCGATGGACCGATTCGTCGCGTCGAATCATCTGCCCAAAGCACGTGCGCTCGAGCCCACGTACGCCGAGTGGTCACGCGCGCAAGACGTCGACAGTGCCCTTGCGTTGCTGGACGTGACCTTGGCCATATCGCACAACGGCGGCACCGTCGCGGAAGAGTGCGCGAAGCTCGCAACCCAGCGCGCTCGGATCGGCGAGATGGATCCCATCGATCAATGGATCTGCGCGTACACGCTTGGCGTCTCGTCGCCGCTGCCGACGCCCGAGCCTCTTGCCGCGTCGGCGTCGCCCGGTGCAGTCTCGGCGCGAGCGCGCATGCAAGTCATGACGCCGATAAGCACGAATGACGCCGCGCTGCTGCCTCGGCTTCGCGAGGACTTCGACAAAGAGCGCGCCCCCCTCGGGCGCTCGGTTCTCGCAGCGACCCTCTCGTGCCTGGTCCAGGCGTCCGAACCGAATCAAGCCGCGGACTTCGCGCGCTTGTCCGTCCAGTCCGATCCCAAGAACCCGCTCGGGGAATTTTGCTCGCCGTGGGGACAGCTCCTGTCCGTCACGAGGGACACCGCGAGCATTGGTAGCGTCATCGAGGCCAGACAGGCCTGGGTCCCGTGGGA
>Ga0193753_10002587_pt1 | contig 14096 bp, 5 predicted proteins | sample H1c2metaG_FD_144925 | JGI IMG/M metagenome (GOLD analysis project Ga0193753, IMG submission 144925) | Soil microbial communities from a riparian zone of the East river system, Colorado, United States - H1c2 | ecosystem: Environmental > Terrestrial > Soil > Riparian zone | place: USA: East River... | reverse complement strand
GGGAGTTCCCGGTGGCGCCTGCATGACCCCGGTGACCGGCTCGCTGCCGGGTGATTGCACTTCGATGGTCGGCGGTATGATCTTGTAAATCGCCGGGGTTACCACTCTCGTGACCAGGGTGGAGGCGATCAGCCCCCCGATCATCACCCAAGCCATCGGCGAATACAGGCCATAGTTCTGCAAGGCCAGCGGCAGCAGGCCAGCGCCGGCAGTGGCGCTGGTGAGCAGGATGGGAAGGAAACGCACCTCGCCCGCCTTTTCGATGGCGGCGCTCAGCTCCATGCCCTGGGCACGCAGCTGATTGGTGAGATCGACCAGCAGCAGGGAATTCTTGATCTCCATGCCGATCAGCGCGATGAAGCCGACGGTGGCGATGAACGAGATGCTGTTGCCCGAGAGTGCCAGAGCGGCGACGCCGCCGGCGACGCCGAAGGGCACCACGGTGAGCACGATCAGTGTGCTCTTGAAATTGCCGAACTCGAGCACGAGTATGGCGACGATCCCGAGCACCGCGATGATCAGTGCCGTCCCCAGATCGCCGAAGTTCTCGCGCCCGTTCTCGAATTCCCCGCCAGGCAGGAAGGAATAGCCGCTCGGCAGCGTCACCTGATTCAGTCGCTGCAGCACCGTCGCGGTGACCCTGGCGGTGTTGTAGCCGTTCTTGACCTGAGCACCCAGCACCACCGCGCGCTGACGGTTGTAGCGATGGATCTGCGGCGGCGCGGTGGCAAACTCCAACGTCGCGAGTTGGCTCAAGGGCAGCACCGAACCGTTGTTTTGCGTCACGCGTGTGGCCGACAGTGCCTGCAGGTTGGCGCGCCCGTTCATTGGCGAGCGCATCACGATGTCGTACCGCTCACCGTTGGTCTCCTGGTATTTGCCTACCGCCAGGCCGGTAATGCTCAGCCGTACCGCCCGATCGAACTCCACTGCCGGCACACCGAGCAGCGCAGCCTTGCGTGAGTCGTAGCTCAGTTGCAGGTTGGTCCGCTTGACGCGGACCGGATTGTCGACCTCCTCGATGCCCGGGGTGCTCGCGAGTATCTTCTCGACGATGCCAGCCAGGCGATGCAACTCGTCCAGGTCATCGCCAATCACCCGTATCGTCACCGGCGCACCGTCGCCCGGGCCGTTCTGGAATTCCGTGACGCTGATGCGCGCATTGGCGTATTCCAACAGTTGCGCACGCAGCGCATCGAGGTGACGCGGCGCGCGCCGCGGATCGTAGGACTTGAGCCTGACCAGGATCTCGGCGTAGCTGGCCGAATCATCGTGTGAGCGAACGTTGTAGTAGACCTGCGGGTTGCCATGGCCGAGGTTGGAGAAATAGTTGGACAACTCCGGCAGCGCGGCCACCTTGGCCTCGGCGAAGCGCAGCGCCCGCTCCGTTTCCGCGAGACTGATGCCATCGGGCATGCGGACCGCCACCAGGAAATACGGTGCATCGGCTTTGGGAAACAGGCTGAAGCCGATGGCGCGCGCCAGCGACACCGTGGTCAGCAGACATGCGAGGAGCGAGAGCACTACCGTCAGCCTGGGACGCGCCAGCGCCCAGTGCAGGACCGGGCGATAGCTGCGATGGATGCCATTCATCACCCATTGCAGGATGCGGTTGCCGTGCGGATCCTCGCGCTCGCGCAACGCGCGGCTGGCAATGAACGGGATGATGGTCAATGACACCAGCAGCGACGCACCGATGGTCGACAACACGGCCACCGGCAGCGGGCGGATGAACTTGCCAGCGTCACCCGGCAGCAGCACCAGCGGCAGGAACGCGAACATCAACGTTGCCGTACAGCCGAGCACCGCCGGCGCGATCTGCTTGGTGGCCAGCACTGCGGCGGCGGTACGCGTACGGCCCTCGCGCAGGTAGCGGGCAATGTTCTCGACCACCACGATGGAATCATCCACCAACAGGCCCAGGGCCAACACGAATCCCGCGATCGAGACCTGGTTCAGCGAATGGCCAAGGAAATAGATCACGGTGATGCCGATGGCCAGCGACAGCGGCAGCGATACCATCACCACCCCGGCGGCCCGCAGTCCGAGCGGCAGCAGGAACACCAGCACCAAGCCGATGGCGATCCCGAAATCGAACGTCAGCCGCCCGAGCCGATTGGCAACGTTGAGCGACTGATCGAAGCCCAGCTCGAGCTCGATGCGCTTGGGGAGCTGTCTGCCGAAGCGGCTCGCGGCGGCCACGATGTCGTCGCGTGTCTTGAAGATGTCATAGCCGTCCTTCTGATTGGCGGTCACGAAGACCGCACGCCGCCCGTTGTAGCGGCCGACATAGGTTTCAGGACACCTCGGCGATGTCACGCACCCGCACCACCCTGCGATCCTCCGCGGACACCACCGTGTCACGGACTTCATCCAGGGACTGATAGCCGCCGGTGGTCTTGACGCTGAAACTGCGCGTGCCGACATCGACCGTGCCGGCTGGAATGTTGGCATTCTCGCTCTGCAATGCCTGCGCCACCCGCCCAGCGGTAAGGCTCATTTCCCCCATGCGGCGCAAGTCGAGCGCCACCCGCAGCTCGCGCGCCGGATACGCCCAGGACTCCGCGTTACGCACGCCGTCGACGGTTTTGAGCAGGTCCCTGAGCTTGCGTGCGTAGTCCTCGAGCTCGATGTACGACGCATCTTCGGAGACCAGTGCGTACTGCACGATGTTGACCAGTCCCGGGTTGACTCGACGAATCTCCAGCTTGGTCAGCTCGGACGGCAATTCCGGGCGCAATGAGTTGATCTCGCGCACCAGCTCGTCATATTTCTTTTCCGGATCGATGACCGAGTAGAAGTAGATTCCCAACAAAGCCACGCCGTCGGAGATCTGCGTTTCCACCTTCCTGAAGTCATCGAGCGCGCTGATGCGGTCCTCGATCGGCTTCGCGACCAGCTGCTCCATGTCCTTTGGCTCGAATCCGGGCAGCACCGCCGAAATGGTGAAGTAGGCGTAGTCGAACAGTGGATCTTCGCTGCGCGGAATATTGGTGATCGAGGACAGTCCCAGCGCCGCGAGCATGATGCAGGCCACGATCGTGAACTGATAGCGCTTGATCGGAAATTCCAAGAAGCCCATGGTTAGCCCGCATTTCTCATAGGGATCGCGAGTGATGGGTGCTATCAAGCTTGTCTCGCGCCGCTCTGGACCGAAACTCATAGCCTTTGCTATGGGTTGAGGGACAAAACGGCAGGACAGCCGTTTTGCGCAACTGCAGAGCTGCCCGCAGGGCGAGGTACATGGATGTACCTCGTGTAACAGCAAGCGAGGCGAGCTTCAGAGCAGCCAGCGCCGCGATAGGTTCGGCGTGCACCTCGGAGGTGTCGAGGTCCACGCGCTGAAAATACCTGTTGATCATGATCTTGCCTCTGGCACGCCGAATCGCCCTGTGAGAAATGCGGGCTCGCGTCCGTCCGTTGATTTTTCTGTGCCGCGAGCCGTTCAACCCGAGGTCTGAACCTGCACGCGCTCGTTGTCGCTCACATAGAGCGCACCATCGGTGACCACCTGATCGCCCGCCTGCAGGATACCTTCGGCAATCGCCACCTGATCGCCGTCGATGAACGCGGCCTGCACGTCGCGCCGCCGCACCACCGCGTTGCCGGAAGGATCCTTGCCCAACACGTACACGCTGGCGTGCTGTCCCTGGCCTTCGACCACCGCGCTGAGCGGTACGTAGAGGCGCTGTCCCTGACTAGCCGTGTGCGGAGTGAGGTCGACGTTGGCGACCAGCCCGCTCACCAGGGGCGTGTCGGCCGCGTCGACCAGCAGCTCCACCTGGAACAGGCTGCTGCGTTCGTCGGCCGCAGCGGCGATCTCGCTCACCTGGGCCTTGAACACCTGCCCGGGATAGGCATCCAGGCGCACCTCGCCCTCATCGCCGAGACGCACCTGCACCACCTCGCGATCGGCGAGGCCGACGCGCACCACGTAGCCCAGGCCGCGCACGCCCATGACGAGCACCGGAGCGCCACCCTCCGCCAGCTCGCGTTCGCGTGCCAGTCGCCGCAGAATCACGCCATCCTGCGCGGCAATGATCACTGCATAGCGGCGACTGAACTGTGTCAGCTCGAGTGTTGCCTGGCCGGTGGCCGCCTGGGTGCGCAAGTCCTGGAGCTGCCCGAGGCTGATCAGTCGATCCTGATACAGCTTCTCGCCGCGCTCCACGTCGCGTTGCGCCTTGTCCAGCGCCTGCTGCGCCTGAGTCATCTGCGCAGTGATCTCACCCTGCTCAAGTTCGGCCAGGATCTGGCCACGCCGCACTGCCTGGCCTTCCTGCACCGCGATGCGCCTGATGACGCCGGCCACCTTGAAGGACAACCGCACGTCATCCTTGGTGACCAGCACGCCGCTGGTGTGCAGCATCGGGGCCGCCGGACCGAGCGCTGCGGTGGCTACGCGCACGCGCGTCAGCGGCACTTCCTCGATGGGGGTGGGACGTGAACAGGCGCTCACGAGCGCCGCCAACACCAGCACGCCGGCGATTCGATTCATGCTGGCTGCCAGTTGCCGTGCCCACCCAACCCCAATACCTGCGCGATCTCCCGCGCCAGGATATCGACCCTTGGCTGCTTGATGATGCCGAAGTGCGAGCCGCCCACGTGCACCACTCGCAGATGTTCGCCAAGAAAGGTCCGCCAGTAGGTCGGGGCCTGGGCCCACTGTTCCTCGTCTGATCCAAAGAAGAGACACATCGCAGCAAGGGGCGGTGGGATGTAGCGCGCGCTGGCTTGCAACGATGCTCGCACATTCCCAATCCAGCGACGCACCTGTGCGGCGGTGAGCGTCTCGGGCAGCAGCCCCGTCCGCTGGCAGCGCAGCAGCGCCTCGTCGAAATCCTGGACACTGCCGATATCCGCCAGCAGCTCAGCGGGAAGGTTGGGAATGGCGTACTCGAAGAACTTCAGCAGCAATGGCATATCGCCGGTCACTGCTGTGTTGGAGGCCGCCTCGCGACTCGTTGGCGTGGTGTCGATCAGACCGACGAAGCCGACCGGGTCGCCTGCGCCGAGCAACTGGCGTGCCACTTCGTAGGCGATCACCCCGCCGACGGAATGGCCGGCAATTCGATACGGGCCGTTCGGCTGGACGCTGCGGATGGCTCGCACGTGCGTAGCAGCGAGGCGTTCAATGGATTCGAGGCACTCTCGCGACGGCAGAGCCAACCCGATCACGGTGAGCGAGTCGGGGAGCTGCTTCGCGAGCGTGTAGAGCGGCCACACATCACCGGTCAGATCGTGTATCAAGAACAACGGCGGTTGCGCTTCGCTCCCGGGGCGCAGCGTGATCACCGAGCGCAGCTGCCCTGGTTTGCTCGCGAACTCGAGCCCGCTCGCAAACTCGAGCCGATGCTTGCGGCAACTCGGGCTTTGCCGAGGTCCGACGTACTCCAGATTGCCGGCCGCATGCTCGGCGGCCGTGAGCTGGGCGCGCTGCGCCGCTGTCAGCCACTGCAACCGCCCCACGTGGCGCTGCCCATCACTGGCCCCATTACTGGCCAGGTCGCTCAGTAGAGTGTGGTAGTGCTCGACCCATCTTTCGATCGTGCTGGACTCGAACAGACCGGTCGCATAGCTGAACCGACCCACGAGTGCGTCACCCCGCTCGCACAGTCCGAGCACCAGATCGAACGGGCCGATACCCTGGTCGATCCTCTGCAGCTCGAATGCCACACCCGCGGCGTCGATGCGCGTCGGCGGCGTGCTCTGCAGCTCGAACAACACCTGGCAAATGGGATTGCCGACCGGACTGTCCGGGGGTTGCAGAGCTGCCATCACTTGCTCGAAAGGTAGCGCCTCGTGGTTGTGAGCTGCGGACACAGTATTGCGGAGCTGCAGCAGCAGCTCAGCGATGGTCGGGTCACCGTGCAGCGACACGCGCAGCGCCAAAATGTTGCCGAATGGCCCGATCAACCCCTCCGCCTCGAGAGGGTGGCGCTTCGCAGCCGGTATTGCGATCACCAGTTCCTGCTGTCCGCTCAGGCGCGCCAGCACGATGGCAAAGCCGGCAAACAGCGTGGTCCACAGCGTGACCTCGTGGCGGCTCGACAGTGCCTTCAGCTCCTGCACCAAGGGCGGATCCAGCCTGAGGCCAACGTGCCCGCCGCAGCTTGCGGTCACCGTCCGCGGACGATGATCCTCGCTGACCGTCCGCGGACGGTCACACGGCAGCTCCAGCATTGCAGGCGCCCCGTCGAGCTGTTGCTTCCAAAACTCTAGCTGTTGCTCGCGGACTTCGCTACGCAGCCATTGCTGCTGCCAAATCGCATAGTCGGCGTACTGGACGAGCAATGGTGGCAACGGATCGGCACTGCCCGCGCAGTACGCGGCATACAGCGTACCGAGCTCGCGCACGATCACGTCCAGTGCGGCAGCATCGGCCACGAGCTGATGCATCTGCATCAGCAGCAGGTTCTCGGTTGCTGTCGCACGGAGCAACTGGCCGCGAATCAGCGGACCCCGCGCCAAGTCGAATTTCTCGGCTGCCTGTTGCGCCGTCAACTCCGTGACACGCTGCTCCAGCTCTGCTGGACCCAGCTCGCGCAGATCCTGCTCGGTCAGTGCAAAACCCGCCATCGCCACCACGGGGGCCGCCACCGGCGTAACGACATCTTGCATCTCGACGACGCAGGTGTGCAGCACCTCGTGGCGCTGCAGGATTCGCTCCAATGCGCGGCGCAACGCCCCGACATCCAGCTCACCGGCGAGCCGCATGATGCCGAAGATGCAATACGCTTGGCCGGCAGCCCTGCTGCGCTCCGCCGACCAGATACGTGCCTGTGACAGCGACAGTGGCACTGCTGCGCCGCGCGGGCGCGGCAGCAACGGTGCATTGCTGACCCCGGTACGTGCCGCACTGACGCGCCGCTTGAGCTCCTTGATGTCCTGAATCGAAAGGCCGGCAACACGCCGTCGTATGTCCATGCTCGGGACTCTATTGGGAGAGCCCTTTGGCAACCGCTGAGTCGCCGGCCGCTCCCAGATCGACACGATCCCTGTGGCCCGCAGTGAGCTGCCGGTCGAATTCGATCTCATCTACGAAGCGTGTCAGCTCCAGGGCGTCGCTCTCCTGCAGCAACTGCTCGACCAAACGCTCGGCGACTTGCCCCAGCCGCGGGTACCTGAACAGCTCGGGCAGCGGCAGCTCGAACCGCAGCTCACTGCGAACCGAGGAAATAAAGTGCATGGCCAGCAGCGAGTTGCCACCGAGCTCGAAGAAATCATCCTGTCGGCCGACCTGAGGTACCTGCAGCAGCTGTTGCCACATCTGCGCCAACGCCTGCTCGATCTCACCCTGCGGCGGTTCGTAGCGGCTCTCCCCCAAAGCTCTGCGCTGCGGCGCGGGCAGCGCCTTGCGATCCAACTTGCCGCTGCTGGTCAAGGGCAGCTCATCCACCGCTACCCAGGCGGTGGGCACCATGTATTCGGGTAGGCCTTGCCGCAGAAACTCGCGCAGCTCGCCCGCCGCGACGGATTGATTCTCGAACGCGATGTAGTAGGCAACCAGCTGTTGGTCATCCTCGGCATCCTCACGCAGCGCCACTGCACACTGACGCACGCGCGGATGGCGCTGCAGCCAGGACTCGATCTCTCCCAGCTCGATGCGCAGACCGCGCAGCTTGACCTGATGATCCAGGCGTCCCAGATACTCGAGCGTGCCCTCGGGGAGCCATCTGGCCAGATCGCCGGTCTTGTACAGGCGCGAGCCAGGCGCGCCGAAGGGGTTGTCGATGAATTTCTCGGCAGTGAGTTGTGGGCGATTCAAGTAGCCCCGCGCCAAGCCGACGCCGGCGATGTGCAGCTCGCCGGCCACCCCGATCGGCACCGGCTCGAGCCGCTCATCGAGCACGTACAGCTGCATGTTGTCGATGGGTCGGCCGATGGGAATGCGCCGGTCGGCACGCGCGCTGCATTCCCAGAAGCTCACATCGATGGCGGCTTCGGTGGGTCCGTACAGATTGTGGAGCTTGCAGTCCAGGAGCTGCGCGAAGCGCGCGCAGGTCTCGTACGAGAGTGCCTCGCCGCTGGCGAAAACCTGCCGCAAGCTGGTGCAGCGACCGCGCGGAAGATCCCTCAGGAACGCCTTGAGCATCGAGGGCACGAAGTGGCACGTGGTGATGCGCCGGGCCTCGATCAGGTGCATCAGATACTGCGGATCCTTGTGTCCCTGCGGCGCCGCCATCACGAGCGTGGCACCGCTCAGCAGCGGCCAGAAGAATTCCCATACCGAGACATCGAAGCCATAGGGCGTCTTCTGCAACACCCGATCCTGGCTGTGCAACCGATATTCACGCTGCATCCACAGCAGGCGGTTGGTGAGCCCTGCATGCGTCAGCATGCACCCCTTGGGCGTGCCGGTGGAGCCGGAGGTGTAGATCACATACGCAAGGTTTTCCGGGCTCACAGCGACGTGCGGGCGCAGCGCACTGAGCGGGGCGAGCACCGGCCAACTCTCATCCACGCACAGCACTTCGCGCCCCGCTGCGCTCAGCCGCTCGCGATACTTGTGCTGGGTGAGCACCACCTTCGCGCCACTGTCGGTGAGCATGAAAGCGATTCTCTCCGGCGGCAGGTCGGGTTCGATCGGCACGTAGGCAGCACCGGCCTTCAAGATGGCCAGCAAGCTCACCACCATCTCGATCGAGCGCTCCATGCACACGCCCACCAGCGTGTCGGGTGTGACTGCCTGGGCGAGCAGGTAGTGGGCCAGGCGGTTGGCCTCGGCATCGAGCTCGCGATAAGACATGCCACGCTCTGCATAGATCACGGCCGGGTGCTCCGGCGTGCGCGCGGCCTGTTGCTCGATGAGCATGTGCACGCACGGATCGGCAGTGTCGGGCTGCTCGGGGGTGGGCAATGCCAGCAGCGGCCCATAGAGCGAACCATAGTCGCGTTGCGTCGCGTTCCACTGGCACAGTATCTGCCGGCGCTGCGACTCGCTCAGCAGCGGCAAGCGCGCGATGTGGGCTTCGTCGTTCGCGACCATCGCCGCCAGCAGGCATTGAAAGTGTCCCAGATAGCGTTCGATGGTCTGCGCTTCGAACAGGCTGCTCGCGTACTCCAACGTGCCGACGATCTCATCGTTGGCTTCCCCGAGCGAGAGTGACAGATCGAACTGCGCTGTCGGTCGCGTCACTTCCAAGGTCGACACCGACAGGCCCGGCAGCTCCGGCTCCAAGGGCGGTGTGTTCTGCCACACGAACATCACTTGGAACAGCGGGCTGTGTGCCAGCGTGCGCGGGGGCTGGAGCAGCTCTACCACCTGCTCGAAGGGCAGGTCCTGATGCTGCTGAGCTTCCAGGCTCACGCGCTTCACCTGTGCCAGCAGCTCCTGCACGCTCGCGGTCCCCGACACGCCGATGCGCAAGGGGAGCGAGTTCACGAACATCCCGATCAGGCCTTCCAACTCCAGATGACGGCGATGGGCCACCGGACTGCCGATCACCACCTGCGCCTGGCCGGCCAGCCGGCTCAGCAATGCGGCCCAGCCGGCCAGCAAGGTCATGTACAACGTCACGCCGTGGCGGGCACTGAGCCCGCGCAAGCCCGTCACCAGCTCGGCCGCCAGCCGCACCGGCACGCGTCCACCCGCAAAATCCTGCCGGCCCGGGCGCGGCTTGTCACACGGCAGCTCCAGCAGCAGTGGCGCTCCGCTCAACGTGCGCTGCCAGTAATCGCGCTGCTCTTCGGCCGCCGTGCTGCTCAGCCACTGCCGCTGCCACACTGCGTAGTCCGCAAACTGCACCGACAACGCCGGCAACCCCGCCGGCTCACCGTGTACCTGCGCCGCATACAGCCGGCCAAGCTCCCGCACCAGCACACCGAGCGACCAGCCGTCACAAACGATGTGATGCAGCGTCAGCACCAGCACATGCTCCTCTGCAGACACCCGCAGGAGCTGCCCGCGGATCAACGGACCCCGCTCCAGGTCGAAGGCAGCGGCCACTTCCAGGGCGGCCAGCTCGGCAACGCTCTGGGCTGCGCAGTCCAGCTCGCGCAGTTGGAACTCCGCCGCACCTGCAATCCGTTGTTCCAGCTGCCCCTCTTGCATGAGGAAGCTGGTGCGCAGCGTCTCGTGACGCGCGATGAGCTCCTGCAGGGCGTGCTGCAACGCTGCCCGGTTCAAGAGTCCGCGCAGCCGCAGACCCCCTCCGAGGTGATAGGCCGCGCTGCCGCCCTCCAATTGCGCCAGCAGCCACAACTGCTGCTGTGCGTGGGAGGTCGGCAAGCGCTGTCCGCGTACCACCGGCACCAATGCTGGCAACGTGGCGCGCGCCGCAGTGCCGGCCGCGACCGCCAGGTCCTGCAACCGCGGCGCTGCAAACACTTGCTGCAACGGCAGCTCGATGTGCAGCGCATGGCGCAGGCGCGACACCAGCGTCAGTGCCAGCAGCGAGTGCCCACCCAGCTCGAAGAAACTGTCATGCCGCCCTACGCGGCGCACACCCAGCAGGTCCTGCCAGATTCGCGCCAGCGCTGTTTCGAGCTCACCTTGCGGCATCTCGAATTCGCGCCGCCCGTGTGCATCTTCACCCGGCGGGGGCAATGACTTGCGATCCAGCTTGCCGTTGGGGGTCAGCGGCAATTCCTGCAGCCATACATACGCTGCCGGAACCATGTACGCAGGGAGCTTGGCTTCCAGGTGGCTGCGCAACTGCGCCGGCTCGAGCAACTCGCCCACGTAGTAAGCCACCAGCCGCGCGTTGCCAGGCTGATCCTCACGCACCATGACCACGGCCTGCCGGATCTGGTGATGCCCGAGCAATTGCGCTTCGATTTCACCGAGCTCGATGCGAAAGCCGCGCAGCTTGACCTGCTGATCGTTGCGACCCAGGTACTCGATGTCTCCTGCCGCCCGCCAGCGGCCCAGGTCCCCGGTGCGATACATCCGCGCCGCAGGCTCGTCGCTGAAAGGATCGCGCAGGAAGCGCTCGGCCGTGAGCTCCGGTCGCTTCAGATATCCGCGCGCCACACCGGCACCACCAATGTAGATCTCGCCGCGCACTCCCACCGGCAGCGGTTCGCCGCGTTCATCCAAGATGTAGATCGAGGTGTTGTCGATGGGCCGGCCGATCCGCTCGACGGGCTGAGCGTCCAGGCTGCTGGCATCGACGAGCGCGGCCGTGGACCAGATGGTGGTCTCGGTCGGCCCGTAGAGATTCCACAGTCGCTGCACCCGCGAGGCGATCTGCTGCGACAGCTGCCGAGTCAGTGCCTCACCGCCACTCAGTGCGGTCAGCTCGGGCTGACCCGTCCAGCCCGAGGACAACAGCAGTTGCCACATCGAAGGCGTGCCTTGCAGCAGCGTGATGCGATGCTGCTCCAGCAAGGCACGGATGCGCTGGCCATCGGCGGCATCTTCACGGCTGCCCACGATCAGCCGCGCACCATTGATCAGCGGCAGATAGATCTCCAGCGCGGCAATGTCGAAGGACAGGCTGGTCAACGCCAGCACCCGGTCCCGTGCGTGGATGCCCGGTGCCCGCTGCATCGAGCACAGGAAATTCACCACGCCGCCATGCTCGACCATCACGCCCTTGGGTTGGCCGCTCGATCCAGAGGTATAGATCACGTAGGCCAGCCGCTGCGGTCCGAATCCGGCGCTGCGTTCCGGATTGCCGGCGAGCTCATGGTTCGAGCGCTGCTCCTCGTGCACATCCTCGTGTACATCGAGGGCGGGCAGATCGAGCGGCTGCGGCAGGACTGCGCGGCTCGCCTGATCGGTCAGCAGTACCAGCGGCCCGGCGTCGCGCAGCATCAGCGCCAGACGTTCGGGGGGATAGCCGGGGTCCAGGGGCACATAGGCCCCGCCGGCCTTCAGCACGGCCAGCACGCCCACCACCATCCCGACACCTCGTTGCACGCACAGCGCTACTGCAGCGTCCGGGACGACACCCAACGCGCGCAGGCGGTAGGCCAGGTGATTGGCCCGGTCATTGAGCTCGCGGTAGCTCAGCTGCTCACCGGCGTGCTCGAGCGCGATGGCTGCGGGCGTACGCTCCACCTGCGCTTCGAAGAGTTCGTGGATGCACACCTCGCGCGGATATTCCGCCGCGGTGGCATTGCGCTGCCTCAGCACATCGTGGCGCTCGGAGTCTGCCATGCATGGCATGCGATCGATCGCCTGCTGCGCATCCAAGGTCATCGCCCGCAACACTGCACGCCAGCACGCCAAGTATTGCTCGATGGTCGAACCGTCGAAGCGGCCGGCGTTGTAGTCCATGGCGACGCTCAGCCGGTCCTCGACCTCCATGACCTCCAACATCAGGTCCAGCCCGGCAGCACCCGCACTGTGCCATCGGCCGAACGGGTGCAGCACGAGGCCCCCCCAGGACGCGCTGCCGGCACCCTCCATGCGCGTGACCAGGGGCATCACCGGTACTGCGTGCCGAGGTTTCTGAAACACGAACATTGATTGAAAGAGGGTCGACTGGAAGACGGATGCCGCGCCCGCACCCGCTGTACTCAGGCGTTGCACCAACTCCGGAAACGGATACTCCTGGTTCTTGAGTGCGTGCCACACCTTCGAGCGCAGCTGCGTGAACAGTTCGGCAACTGTCATGCCCGCTGTGAGCTCGGCCCGCAGGACCGCGGCATTGCGGAACAGGCCGACCGTGCTGTCCCACTGACTGCCTCGTGCCGGCAGTGGAGTCCCCACCGACAACTTCGCCTGGCCGCTCAAACGATGCAGCAGGATGAAGTAGGAGGCGAGCAGCGTCACGAACATCGAGACACGGCAGGTCTTGGACAAGGCCTGCAAAGCAGCCGTCAGGTCACGATCGAGCGTGATCACCCGCGTGGCGCGGACTTCGGACTCGAACCGGTCGCTCGGCAAGTCCAGCGGCGGGCATGCTTCCGCCAGCAGCGCCTGCCAGTGTTGCAGCTGGCGTTCGCCTTGGCGGCCAGCCATCGAGGTGCGTTGCTGCGCGACGTAGGCGAGAAACTCGCATTGTTCGACACGCACGGCCTGGGCGGCGGGGCCTTGTGCCAACGCCTCGCCGAGCTCCTCGATGAGTTGAAAGAAGGACCAGCCATCGCAGATCAGGTGATCGAACACCAGCAACAGCACCTGCGTTCCCGAGGCGGCGCGATACAGCGTCGTGCGCATCAACGGCGCGCTCGTCTCGTCGAACGGCTGCGCACTGTCGGCATGAACGCGGCATTGCAGGCTCGCTGCTTCGACGCCGACGACCGACAAAGGTGTGCGCACTTGCTGCTCGACGCGCTGCATGAGCATGCCGTTGTCGGCAGCGAACCGGGCACGCAACATCGGGTGGCGTGCGATCAATACGTCCAGCGCATGGGCCAGCCTGTCGGTATCGAGGTCCGACTCGACGCGCGCCGTGAATGCAATGTTGTAGCTGCCGCGCAATGACGGGCGCAGCTGGTACATGAGCCAGAGCGCATGCTGGTTGGGCGACACCGCGGACCATTCCCCGACGACTGCTGGTCCCGCCATTGGGGTGCTGCGCACGGGTCGCGCGATCATAGTGGGCTGTGCCTCATTATTTCTTATAGTGGGTCTGACGCGGGTCGTGCCCGCTGTGCGTTGTTATGCGAGGTGAGGCCTTGGCACTCGAGCCAAGGCCTCACCCAGGTTGCGAACGTGGTCAGTCGAAGCGCTTCTGCAATGCAACCTTGAAGGCGCGCCCGATCGGATTGTAGAACAGCGGGTCGTAGCTGAAATCCGCCAGTCGCACCGAGGGAGGATCCCGGTCGGCGAGGTTGAACACCGCGGCTGTGACCATGAGGTTGGATGGCATCTTGAACTGATAGACCAGATCCGTGGTGAAGTACGACGGAATTTCGTCGCGGGTACCGTCCGCGTTGCGTGCCCCATCCTGCAGATCTGTCACACCGTCTACATAGCTGCCGGACACACGCAGGCTCTGGCGACCGCGCCCATACTCGGCGAACACTGTGCCGCGCAACTCCGGCAAGGCCTGGATGGCGCCGCGCGTGCCAACGAAGTCGCGATTGCCGACATTGGGCAGTTCGACGTTCTCGATGAAGAAGCGCCCACGCTCGTATTCGAGGTTGTAGGTGCCGTTCAAACCGACGCGCAGGCTGCCGCCGAACACTTCATCGAACCG
>Ga0193753_10002586_pt1 | contig 14097 bp, 12 predicted proteins | sample H1c2metaG_FD_144925 | JGI IMG/M metagenome (GOLD analysis project Ga0193753, IMG submission 144925) | Soil microbial communities from a riparian zone of the East river system, Colorado, United States - H1c2 | ecosystem: Environmental > Terrestrial > Soil > Riparian zone | place: USA: East... | reverse complement strand
TCGCGTCTTCGCTGTCGCAGCCGGACGCCGTCGCGCAGGCGATCGCGGTAGTGATGCCGATTGCGAACTGATGCGCCCAGCGGAACGCACGCGCTGCGGGGCGGACGCGGATGTGCAAGACGAGAGTCAACCACGGCCATGCCGCACCGCGAGCTCGTTTATCAGTTCGAAGACGCACGCGCGCATGCGTCGTCGCACTACTCCGGCTAGGTTACAAAAGCTGGAGGCCTCAGCATCGCGACACGTACGTGTCTCAACGCTGAGGGGTTCAACGGCGATTCAACTAGTTCTCGTGACGACCTGGTCGTTGTTCACTGCGGTCTCACGTGAGTCTAACCCTCAATCGTGCGGCAGATCACATGCAGCCGAGACGCCCTCAGTCCGAAGCGGCGTGCAGTGCGCACATCCCAGAGGGATTCGTTGCGAGGCCGCTCGTTCGGTCGTCAGCGCTTGAGCGCCGTGATCCAGTCGCGCACCTTCGCCACGTTCTTCATGTCCACCACGCGCGACACTAAAGGCGGCATCTGTTTGTTACCGTCCATAGGTGTGCGGGTCGTGACCAGCTTGTAGAGCAAGCTCTTGTCGGGCATGCCCGGCACGACGCGCGTTTGTCTGCTCCACTGGCTCGTGACTGCCGGAGTGTTGATCAACAGACGGAACGTTTCGAAGTTGTTCGAAGCGCGCCCATCGAGCAACGCCGGATCCAGCTTCATGCGCAGGCCCGTCAATTCGGCGTCTGAGTTGACACCGTCGTTGTGGCACGAGACTCCGCAGTTGACGTGCAGCCAACCGAGCACGTCTGCCGCTTTGCCGGTGCCGTCGTCACCGATCACCAGTTGCGTGCGCGCGGGCGGGTTCGTGAGCAGACCCTGATCTACGAGCTTCTTGAGCGTGAGCCCGTTGGGGTCGGCACCGGCCAGGCCCAACGACACGGCCTCGAAGCCCAGCACGCTATCGGGATGTCCATCGTGGCAATCGTCGCACAGCGTTTCGGAAGGCACGCGATAGTTCACTCCATTGCGAACGAGATCGCGACCTGCGCTCTCACGCGACGCGTGTTTACCCTCCGCGTCCCAGATGTACGTCGCTCCCACCCATCGATCCTCACGGACTTTCTGGAATAGGCGCGTCTCCACGCGCGCACCGTTTGCGTCGAACTGCTTCCAGAATTTGGTGTTCAACGGAAACCGCCAGCGGCTCTGATTCGAACTGTCGATCTTCTGGCCGCTTGGCAGCTTGATCCAGCGCAACTTCCCGGCGTTGTCAGACCACAGCGGGTAGGCCGGCGCGAACGCCTGGACGCCGGCGGCGAGCTTGTCGCTCCCAGCATCCGCGAACAGACCCGTACACGCGAGGTCGACTGGCAATCCATCCAGTGACGCGTCGATCTGTTCTTGGCACTCATCGACGACCGGCTCCGGCGCCGACCCGTCGGAATCCGGTGAGCCCCCGGTATCGGGTGTTTCGGCGGCGCAGCCTGCGAGGAGGCTGAGCCCAAGAATGAAACGCACGACAGTTCTAACCATACTGTTCAATATCGAGGGGCAAAACAGGCCGGCGTCGCTGACGGTGACGGACACCGCTGAGTCACGGCCACGCTGCAACAAGCTCACTGTGACACTCCCATCACGGCGATAATGTGCGCCACTCGCGCGCGGCCGGGTGCCGCTGAGGGCTGCAGGCCTAGGTCGATCCAGACACGGTTAGACACAAGTGCTTTGACCGAGCTCAGACGGCTCACGGTGTCCGGGATGCCGCTTCCAGCTGTTTGTGCATTGGCCCGTGTTGCCGCGAGGGGGCTGCCGTCGATGAGGGCGACGCGGTTTTCGTATTCTTTTGACGCGGGTGCGTCGCAGGCGTCGTGGTTGGCCCATCGTGAGTGCGGCGATTGAGGACGCGGCTTCGCGCACAGTAACGCGCCTGGAGCTCGATCCTGCGCCGGCTCTTTTGCGGTCTTGGTGTCGCCTAGCTCGCGCTCGCCATCAGCGCTCGAGTAAGAGAGCCGTGCGACCTCCTCGAGCCGGAACGGCTGCTGGTCGTGACCGCGGACGTTGCAGCTTGACTACTGAAGATGGGCTTGATCGTTGGTACTAGTTTAGTCGCGCGGGGGCGCCGACCTGCCAACACAGCTCGAAGAGATCGAGCGGTTCGGCGAGGCTTTTGAGCTCTTTCGGGCCGAGCTCGCGCAGGCTGAAATTCGATGCGACCAGGTTCACGACCGCACGGGACATCACGACTTGCGTGGCATCAGCAGTCGCGCATACGCGCACGGCAGTGTTGACGCAATTGGCCCGCTTCCCGTGGACCGGACTGATTGTCCGCCAAGCGCGGAGACCAATAGACCGTCATCGCCGATGGATACGGATGAAGCTTGGTTCGTCGCATCGTTCGGCCACCTGTCGCAGTTGGATACGAGCCATGATGCGAGTGGTGCTGCGGTCGCGAGTGAAATGGATCGCCGTGTTGCGGCTTTCAGGAGCAGGAGGGCTCGGAGGACGCTGCCGGAAAAACTGCCAGCGGCGATGTGAGTGGTTCAGTCACGGGCAAGTCCAAACATGTGCTCGGTCCGCAGCCTAACAATGCTTCGAAGTCGCGGCACAGGTGTGACTGATCGGAGTATCCGACTTCGAGAGCCACGCGAGCGGCTGCGCGTACGCCGTCGCGCGCAAGCAGCGCGAGTGCTCGTCGCACGCGCAGCGCGCGAAGGTAACGCTTGGGCGTGAGTCCGATTTCGGCGAGCATGCGGCGTCGCAGCGTTCGCTCGCTGGTGCCGAGTGCGATTGCGATCTCGGATGGAGAGTTCGGGTTCAGAGTGGTTTCGAGCTGCGCCACGAGACGGCTAAGGGCGGTCCCGTGTTCAAGATCTCGCGTGGAGAGGCTGCGTTCGAGGGCCGGTCTGATCGCGGCGAGCGCCTCGCGTGGCTGGCTCGGGAGGGCGACGCGCCCAAGCTCAGTCTTGAGGACGCACTCTGAAAGATCGCGCAGGGGAACGCGAAGCGTCGTGAGCGAAGCGGCATCCAGGCGGAAGAGGTGGGCCGCGATTCCGGCGCGCAGTCGCACGGTGACATACGAGCGAGCCGCGCTGAACGTGATCGTGTGGCCGCGTGCGATCGGGCCGCGCGCGAAGATCTCTCCGCCGCCGTCGCCGAGCGCGATGATCAGAGCGACGGATCCATCGGGGAGGACGCGCTCGAGAATGTCGGGTGTCGTCCGCGTGCCGCGAAAGACCCAGAAGTCTTTGATCGTTGGGGCGAGCGAAGCCGGCGGTGCATACCATTCCGCAGTCGCGGTGATGCGGGGATCATCGCGTCTGGGGCGTACAGAGTTCGACCATGTAGCCATTGATGTCACGCAAGTATCCCACAGTCTGGCCCCAAGGCTTGAGCTCGGGCGATTTGATCATGACTGCGCCGGCTCGTAGTGCACGCGTGTAGTCATCGGCGATGTTCGTCGAGACAAACACCAGCTGACTGCCGCCGGCGTCGTGTTCGCGCCGATTCCTTTGATATTTCAGCGTGCCCAACAGGTTCGTCGTTTCGATGAACTCTTCGCTGATGAACGCGAGCAAGACCGCGCCGCTCGCGAGCTCGGCGTAGCCTTGGGTTGGATGCATGTATTTGAGTGAGAGCCCGAACGCACGTCCATAAAAATTCACGGTTTTCGGAACGTCTTCGACGACAACGTGTGCGCCTCGGAATTCGAGCGTGGGCTTTGATGCGGGTGGTTCCGCCTCTGCCACGGTACTCGCCGCGGCGAGAAGCGATGTCGTTGCGACGAGGCTCGCGAGGATGCCTTGGAGAGGTGTCATGTTTGTGTTCTCCGTCGAGAATGTACCTAGCAGCGCGGAGAGCTCGAGTATTGAAGATTTCGGCCAGTAACTGGTTGCACTCCCCAGCGTTCTTGGGCTACCGCCGAATCGCCTCGTAGACTGCGATTGGTCGCACGCCAGTCTCTACTTCCACCGACCACTTGCTGAGCGAGACGCGCCAGCCGCTCGCTTCCATCGCTTCGAGCATGGGCAGACTCTGCGAACGCAACGGGTCGGAAAACAGCACCTTGCCGCCGGGCGCGAGGTAGTCGTCGCAGATCGCTCGCAGGCGATCGTGCATGGTTGCGGCGTAGAGGACGTCCGATCCAAGGATCAGCTCGAACTGCGTGTCACTTTGGAACGTGTCCCATTCAGCGCCGCGAACTTCTACGGTCGTTGCGCCGTTACGCTCTTTGTTTCTCGCGCACAGATGCAGCGCAATCTCGCTCCGATCGATCTGCAGCACATGAGCACCCAGCGTGGCGGCAACGATGCCAGGAATACCGGTGCCCGCACCAAGCTCCAGCACGCGTTTCCCTGGCAGCGCGTCGCCCCCCACAAGTAGTTCGTGCGCGAGTGCGATTGATGCGGGCCACAGCATCGCGCCATACGGCAAGCGACCGCTCTCGCGATCGAGATATTGCATTTCCTGTTCGACCGTGAGCACTGCGCCGGTGTGCCAGAACGACCAGCTGCGACCGCCGACGGTCAGGCAGTATTCGCACAGCGCAAAGTCACCAATTGTCGTGGAGAGCGAGGGAACGGTCACGCGGCGTTAGTAGCGCACATGGGCGCGGCGCGCTCGAATGAGCTTGCGGCCTTCGTCAGCGCGCGCCGTGTTCCCGCCGCCAACGAGCCACGCCTTGCGCACGTCGAACCGTCGCTCGTCCGATTGTATGCCAGTGCGGCTTGGCATATACGCGGAGAACTATGGGGGACGACCGAACAGGACTCGCATCGACCGGTAGAACGCCCGAGAATCCACCAGGAGGTGTTACTGGGGTACGCATACGGCTGCCTAACCTCGAAACGTTTCTCGGCCTTGCAGGCAATGCTCTGGCAGCGCAGGCGGTGCGTCTCAGCGAGAATCAAGTCAATCTAGCTCGACCGATCTTCGAGTCGTCCATTGACTACGCACGCGTGCGAATCGTTAGTGCTGCGATCGGCAACTCTCCGACGACTCTTGGAAATTATATCCGGGTCGATCCGCGTCAGACCCTTGCCGACTACACTTTGATCCACGAGCTGACACACATTTGGCAGTTCCAGACACGAGGCACGAGTTACATATCGAACTCGTTCTGCGCACAAGCTGTCGCTGCCATCCTCGAAGGCGACCGAAATGCAGCGTACCGCTTGACCAAGTCGCAGCTGGGAGCGGCGCCTTCGATCTACGCACTTTCGGCAGAACAACAAGCAGTGTTCGTGCAGCGCTATTTCGCACTGGAAGGAATGCGCCAAGATCCAAAGTGGAAGCAGTTCATCGGCGAAGTGCGTGCTTCGCGGCCGTTACCGGCTTCGACGTTTCAAGAGCAAGCGGTTGGTATACCGGTCAAGGGGCACTTCGAAGAGTCATCATCTCCCAGCGTCATGCCTTGGCTGCGCATTGAATTCTAGTGGCCGGACTGGGCTTCGCGCTTCAACCTCGCAGGCATGAGCGGCGCCATCCTGTCCACGAGCCACGCGCCCTGCCTCGTGCTCAATGCGATTCGCCAGGTGCTTTCGCAGCCATCATCGTATGCCAATGCCACATCGACTGCTCGTGTCGCTCCGGAGTCATGCACCGCAAGCACCTCTATTCTCCACAACGTGGCTGACTGTCCCGTTGCCGCTGAGCTTCGTCGGACACCTTCAGGTCCTCGATACAGAGGCACCGTATCGGAATCAATCAGGTGCTGCTGCACTGCCGGCCAATCTTGCCGGGCTAGTGCTTCAATAAATTCCAACGTCGCAAGCGCGGCTGGTTCAGCGTTCGCTTTTGGTTCAGGCCAAGGTCGCATGCGAAAGTCGACGAGCGTCCGGCTGCAGGTGTCGAGGTCTCGCTCCTCGGGGAGTAGCCCAACGCGAGACGCAACGACTCGGACACGGCCGCACGCTTCGCTCCAAAATCGCATCCGTCCCTGACTATCGGTCTGGCCAGAGTGCAGATCGGCATCGACACAAACGTCTCGATCAAACGACGACACACGGACTGCTGTTCCTCCGGGGGAAAGTAGTGCGGGAATCTCACTACGGATCGCTAAGTTGGTGGATTGGCACGCAACGCAGAGCACGATGCCTGAGGCGAAATGCGTACGGACAGGTCGGAGGGCAATAAGCACTTCGCGATGGAACCCAACTTTGCGGCAATCTAAAAGGGGCGCGCGACCTTTTCAGACTACCGCAAGGAGTCGATGTGTCGTTCTGAGGTGCAATGACCGGGCCTGAGAGCGCGAGCGCTTCCACATTCACTCGCGCCGCCCTGATCACGATAGTTGCAACAACAGCAATGTTCGTGGCTGTGGTTGCCGCGGGCGCGGGTGGCCCGGTGCTCGACTTTCCCGCGGGTCGCTTGGTGCACTGAAGTTTTTCAGCATTGATCGCGAACTCGTGTACGCCTACGGCGCGCCACCTCTACGACGAATCGCGAGCCCGTCGCTACGCTCACTGCACTGAAATCGGAAGCGCACAGAGATGGGGCGAGCGACGCGACAAGAGACGGCGGGGCGAGCGAAGGCGCTGGTTCGAAGCACTCGCGGTCGATCATGAACGCACGCTCATCGGCATCGTTTCATCGGCTTTGTTATACGACGCAACGCCGCTACCGAGCTGAAACGCCACACTGCATCGTAACGCCGCGCTCGCTGTCTCTAACGACTAGTCGATTTGGTCTGCGCGTCCACGCTTCGCAGATCGATCGGAGCTTGGACTAAATGAACTGTCAGTCATATCGACTAAAACACTAGCCACAGTCGATGACAGGCGATGAAGTTTCGCGACGTAAGCGCAGACACGTGCTGTCTAAGCACATGACTTGTGTCACTGTCAGCTACGAAGCTGATTTCGTCACCGGTTTCTCACCACCACGGCGGGGCACCATGCTGACACTAACTACACTCTCGCTTCCGAAGCGTCGAAGCTTCGTCGATCAGTCGCTACTCGACGCGCTCCACCGCAGAACACTGGAGCTATGCGAACACGTCGGAATGATCCGCGCGGATCGCATGAGCCTTCGCAAGTTTCGCGCGGGACGCTTCGAGCTGCTGACTTCACTCGTGTATCCGGACGCCGATCTCGATCAACTCACGATCTGCAACGACTTCATCACGTACTTGTTCTACGTGGACGATCAAGCCGAAGAGGACGAGGCGTACGGCAAGCATCCCGAACTGCTGCAACGCTATTTCCAGTCGCACTTGGCCGCCTTGCACGATGGCGCGCCAGTGCCCGATGACGATGCCGCGGGCCGGCTGCTGCTGGACATTCGCGCCCGCTTGGCGTCTCGCGCCTCGCACGCCTGGCTGAAGCGGTTTGCCGACGATGTCCAGACCTACTTGCTGCATGGCACTCTGGTGGGCGCGCGACACTGGACCGCCGGCACCGTGCCGAGCGTCGAAGCGTATGCGGCTCAACGCCGCTGGGATTCGGCCGTGCTGTGCACGCAGGATTTGATCGAGATCGCCGGCGCAGGGGAACTTCCCTCGCGTGTGCTCCGGCGGCCGGAATGGGTCCAGCTGCGGGATTTGTGTACGAACGTCGTGGCGTTCACCAACGACTTGGTGTCGTACCCGAAAGAAGTCCTGCGTAACGGCAGTCCGAATAATCTAGTGCACGTGATCGCCACGCACGAAAAGCTGTGCTTGGAAGATGCGATCGAGCGGGTGATCGAGATCATCAACGACGACGTGGCACTGTTCGAGCGGGTCGCGACGAGGCTCGCGAGCCGCGGCGCAAGAATGGACGCGCGCTTGAACCACTATCTCGCCGGGCAACGCGCCTGGATGTTCGGCAATCTGCACTGGTCGCTCGAGACAGGTCGGTATTCTGATCCAGAATCGCCGTTCATCGAGCTACGCAGTGGCACTCATTCTGTCACGGCCGGCGCGAGAGTCGCGTAGGTGATCGTGAAGGGTGCAACTTGAACGCCGATTTCTCCGAACTTCGCCTCGGGCGAGTCATCGACTCCGGCGAAACCAGCGATGCTCGAAAACCCGGCAGGCACTCCTAGCAGGCCGCCGATACCGCTCTCGTCCGTCGCGACTGCGGAATTGCTGATGACGCCGTCGCTCACGTACAAAATGGTCACGTGGTCGTCGTTGCGCGAGGTCATGCCGAAGCGCGCCCCCGGAGCCGGCTTGTCGTCGCAGTCTCGCGCCGTGATGAAGACGTTGCCCGTCGTCGGATCGACATCGCCACCCGCCGCTTGAGTCAGACTCAACGCTGCCGAAGTGGGAATCAGCGGAAGCAGCAATGGCTCCGCGAGGTCGGCTCGAACCGGGGGATTGAAGAAGAGCATCGATGGCGAATACGTGGGTAACCTGCAGCGATCGTCTGGCTTCGCCGGATCGCAGCCGGCCGTGAGGCCGCACAGCATTGCCGCCCCGGGACCGAACACGCTTTCGTCGGTGCACAGCGCGGTTGCAGATCTGATCTGCAGGTAGCCGTCGAATCCGACACCGAGATCGCCACCGGTAGGCACAGCGAAACTGAAGTCACCAGCGACCTGTTCGATGTCCTTGCGAATCGGGTCCGCGCAGTTCACGTCGCGCTTGTTGCACAGCGACGCCGTGAGCCCAGTCACGGCCTCGCTGCAGTTCGAACTCACGAAGTTGCACACGTGCACGCGCACGAGTGCCTTGTCCTTGGCGGGTGGTTCCGGCTCCATCGGCGTTTTCACGCAGCGCCACGGACCGGTCTCCACCAGCTGCGGATTGTCGGCAAGCTCTAGGACGTTCGCGCATGCTGCCAGTTCGATCAACGTGATCGACGCGGCTGCTAGCATTAGCTTGGTTCGCAACATAGGCACCTACCACCGACCGGCGAGTTGAGTGCCGAGGACACTTGGACCTGTCAACGGTGTTAGTGACAAGTTCGCCACCTTGCGTTCGGTTTCGTCATCCGAAGAAGCAATCAATAGCGTCACTATGCCGAGGGTCGACAACACCCCCCCGGCGATGAAACCGATCGTGGAGATCGTCGCAGCACTCGTCGCATCGCGTGACGCATCGAGGCCCCGTTGACTGCGGCATGCATTGCCGTCGCAGGACTGCTCCGCAACCTCGTCGTCGGACTTTGCCGCCAAGCCAAATCCGCCTCCGATGCCCAATCCTGTCACCCCCGCCGTCAGCGCCACGATGCCGAGCACATGCAAGCCCGTGATCCCTTCTTCGCGCGCATTCGAGCGGGGCGGCACTCGAGTGTCGCTACTGGACGGTGCGCTTGCAGGCAGCTCGGCTCGCTTCCCAGCCGGAGGTGTCTCCGTGCTGATGGCTTCCAGCTCGAGCAGCTGAGAGAGGCGCTCGTTAGTGGCACGTAATCGCGTTGGTTCCGCGCCGGGATCGCGTACGTAGCGGCGATAGTAGTCGATCGCGAGTTGGCGGTCCTTTAGCTTACCGTCGTAGATGCGCGCGAGGTTGTACAACATGTCAGCCGTAGGTGATGTGTCCAGCGCTTTCAGGTAGAGCGCGACGGCCGCGGAGTAGTCTTTGCGCGAATAGGCCTCGAACGCATCAGCGGCGTAGCCTTCGGCACGGGCGACGTCGCTCGCGCTAGAGACGCCTTCGGCACGTGCACGTGCACGCAGTGAAGCTGGTGCGGCGCACATCGAGCCGACGACGACACCCACGACGAGCCACCGATGCATGGTCATAACTGCCCTCACGTTGTTCGATCACTCGATCACACGCACACGTGCCTGATCGTCATCCACGATGCGAACCTTGGGTTGTTGCAGCTCGACGACGCTGACATAGGGCGCCTGCACAGTGACGCTGTCGTCGCTATTGCGATCCGAGTCGACGGTGCTGACCTGAGCGTTCACGCGCGGCTGCCACGCTGCGACGACGCTCTTCCGCGGCGGCCTGCGCAGTGTCAGCGGTTTCGATGCTGCTGCGAACGCTGAACGATTGGTCGCGGTCGCGGCGACCACCGGCGCAACTTCATCCGGCACCAACTCGAGCACGCGCTGGGGTGCTTCGTCGCGAAACCAAAGGCTGCGCGTGACGAAGCCCTCGGCAATCGCACGCAGCTCGTGTGTCGTGTCGTCGTCGAGTAAGCGTGCCGTGTAGTGCCCGACGGCAACTTGTTTCTCATCGAGCAGCAACACAGCCGTTGCCGGCGTCACCTGCACATCGACATCGATATAGCGCGCGCTGCGAGTAGGCATGGGCGGCGCAGTGGCTGGCGACATCGTCGTCGTTCCTCCGCCCGATGTAGACTGGACCAGCCAGATGCCACCGAGCGCGAGCAGCGCCGCACCGGTCAAACTCAGCAGCTTGCGGTGGCGCTTCGCGAACGGCGCGGCGGCCGTAGCCTCGGACTGTGTCGCCTCGAGCTTCGGCCAGTCACGCGCAAACCGTTCAGTCGGTTCGCTCGCTGCAGCCTTCAGCGGCGACTCCGCTGCTGCCGGCTGCGGGATCGGAAGGGGCGGCGGGGACGACTTCAGAGTGGACTGCGGCGCGAGTGGCCAGCCGGCGACGGCAGACTGCTCGATCCGCATCGGCAGCGGCGGTACAGATGGGCGGAGAGGCTGCGATCGACGCGGCGTCAAGGGCGCGACCGCGCGGCCATTCGGGCCAACGTTTGGCAGGCTGTTTAGCTCCTCGGTCCAGTATCGACAGGCTTCCGGGCTCGCAAATGGCAGCAGCGCCAGCGCCATATCGTGCATGGAGGCGAATCGCTGCTCCGAATCGTATGACGTCGCGCGACAGATCGCGCCTTCGAGCCCGGCTGGGAGCTCCACGTAACGCGACGGCGGCGCGAACGGCGTTGAGTCATGAGCCACCGTGTGCAAGAGCGCCTGGGCGTCGTCCGAATCGCGCGGTAAGCATCCGGTCAAGCCTTGGTACAACATGACGCCCAGTGCGTATTGATCCGCGCGCGTGTCGCCGGGCTCGCCGCGGGCCTGCTCGGGGGCCATATAAAATGGTGTGCCGGACACGCGGCCAGGAGTCTTGACTCGAAGTGCACCCAACAGGCGCGACACACCGAAGTCGAGCACCTTCGGGATCAGGCGACAGCCCTCCTGGTGCAGAAAGATATTGCCGGGTTTGAGATCGCGGTGAATCACACCGTGCGAGTGACCGATCGCTACGGCGAACGCGACCGGCAACAAGAGGTCGATCAGATCGGCAGTCTGGAAGCGACCTTGTCGAGCATAAGCGGCAGCCAGATCTTCGCCTTCGAGCAGCGACATGACGAGATACGGCAGGTCGCCGACGACGCCGACATCGGTTACATCGACTACGTTCGTATGCCGAATGCGAGCTGCATTCATGCCCTCCGCGAGAAAACTCCTTTGCGCGAGCGGGTTGTCGGCCAGGTCTGGGCGCATCACTTTGAGCGCGACACGTTTGCGCAATCCAACGTGAATGGCCTCGTAGACTTCGGACATTCCGCCGACCGCGATCAGGCGGACGATCTTGTAGTTTCCGAAGCGCAGACCATCGCGGAGAATGCGCTCGGATGGTTCCTTCTCTCTGCTGGCTGACGGTGCGCGTTCCGACAACTCGGACTGCGGGACATCGCGCTGCTCGCGTTCTTGTTCCTGCGACGCCATGAATACCGCTCAGTCTCGATGGTGGACCAGTGTCTGTGCGACACGTGTGCCCAAACGCCAGACGGCTATCTAAAGCAAGTACAGATGAGAAGTCGAACGGCCGACGCTTCCCAGGATTCGAACTGTGGGTGCCGTTTGCGCGTGTGTTAGGTTCAGATATCTAACAGCACTTGGATTGGTCAGAGGTTGCTTGCTGGTAGTGTCGCGTACGCACTCACACGCGGGCCAGAGTCGGCCTAGCTGAAGCAACTACGCGCGCCACCAATCCACCGAAGTCAGTCTTCTTCGTTGCTCCAGTAATGTTTGATGTCGCAAAGGCGCGGTCGGCCACGGCTCCTCGAGCGAGAAAACGTGCCAGCTCCAAAATCGAAGACCGTCGCGCCGCTCCGGCCTTCAAGGAGGTGGCAGCAGATGGTTCAGCGTGGCTTCGAACAGACTCCAGCCAGCGTCGGTCATGTGCTGGGGTGTTTCAGTTTGCATGCACCGAGCGCGACCCCCTGTGTCTGATCCCACGACTCACGCGTCATTCCGAGCTCGTCGAGCGCACCAGGCTCGAGGTTCAAGAACGGCCTCGAGATGGAGAACAACCAACTGGGTAGCTCGGAGGAATTCACGGTCTCCGAGATCAAAGCGAGTTGTCTCTCTTCGACCTCTGCAGTCAAATCACTCGGACTCTCGTCGAAGACCTCGAAGCCGTACTCGCGAAGTTTGATGCTCAACACGAGGTCAGTCGGGGTAAAGGAACGGTTACCCACGATCATCATCACGGTGCGACGTTTGCCGATCCCGCCTTGCTCGACTGCGCCGGCGTCGCACGGCAGGGGAAAACTTCCGGCGTCGACCTGAGAGCGCGTTGCGCCCCATTGATCCAGCTCAGCACAGAGTGCAGGGGAGACGACCGCGTTCCGCGCGACACTTGCGTCGAGAGGTTCGTAGCCGAAGCTGACCTCGAACTCTCGTGACCCGTAACTTCCGAGCATCGGCTCGATCGGAGCTATCACGGATCCTAGCTGGTCCGAGAAATCCGGTACGTAGGCGCAGCGGTCGGTGACGACTCCGATCACGAGGCGCCGAATGATGTGACGCGACTTGGCTCGCCTGGCAGTGCGTCGCTGACACAGTCCGGCGCGTAGTCCGGCGAGTCGGGTGAGTGGTTGTCGCTGTTGCCGGCGATAATTGTGGCGGACAGCTCCAGCGTTCCCGCGTTGTAGATCCCGCCGCCCTCACCGGGTTGCGCTTCGCCGGCTTGATTTTCTGTGAGGGTGCAAAACGTGAGCGTAGCACTGGCGCCGATAGCATTGTTCAACGCGCCGCCTCGCACTCGCGCCGAATTGCTACTGAACGTTACGTTCATGAGGTCTGCGTTGCCCGACACGTTGGCTAGTCCCGCGCCGCGCGGAGCGTTGTTGCTCTCGAACGACGTGCGCGAAATGTTTGCGAAGCCGGCGTTGTAGATGCCGCCGCCCTCAGCAGCAGGAGGGCTGGCAGGCTCGAGACCGCAGGAATTGGATTGCAGCGCAGAGCGGCGCACTTCTAGATTCCCAGCATTGTAGATTGCACCGCCCGATCCCGTCGCGCGACTCATACTGATGATGCTTCGCTCCAACACTAGCGTGCTCTCTGCGTCTGCAATCAGCACCGCTCCGCCGTGCGGGTCCGAAGGCCCTGCGTAGCCGTTTTGCAGCGTCAGCCCGGCGAGACGCGCATGCACCGCTTCGCCCGCGCGGGGCGTGAGCTCGATCACACGCGAAGCTCCGCCGGCATCGATCACCGTCCAGCGAGCCTCTCGACCAGCGAGCTCGACTTCACCCGACAGCACGAGCGGCCCATTTTCCAACACGTAGTTCCCAGGCAGATCGGTCGACAGGTAGATGTGATCGTAGCCGGCCAGCGCATTCGCTTCGTCGACGGCCGCTCGCAATGTGCAGCCATGGGTGGCCGAGGCACACGTACCGTCGCCGGGCGCAGCATCCGATTCGTCCTCGTTCGCAGTCACGACGAACGTCGCCGCGTTTGCGACCGATCCGAACAGCCAAACGACCTGAAGCACCAGCGCGATGCCTGTTCCGTGAGATTTCGCGCGCGACGCGAGAGTTTGGCCATGCCAATCCCCACACTTGCAAGTGGCTACGATTTCCGTAGCCGTTCGAGCGTCGCAGAAGATCACTGACGCCGGAGTCAGGCGGTTCACAGCGACGGCGTATTCGAGTGCGTCGAGTCGGAGTGATCGACGATGCGGAACGTGCGAAACGCTCTTCGCCGGTCGTCGATACTCGCCACGCGCCGATGCCTCGGCAAGCTGAACGGGGCCGAGAAGATCTGATCGTTCATCACGAAACTGGCTCTTGCAGCTCTGCGGCTTGCGGGCTGGACGCGGATTTGGCTGACCCGAATTGGGCCATGAGAGGACTCATTCGCGATTTCAGACAAACTGTGGCGCGAGAGATGTGCCCGCTCGGCAGTACGAAGTACTACTCTGCGATGCACATGCTTCCGAGCTTTCTCGAGCGATGTTTGGCGAGTGCGTTCGTGA
>Ga0193753_10002585_pt1 | contig 14105 bp, 15 predicted proteins | sample H1c2metaG_FD_144925 | JGI IMG/M metagenome (GOLD analysis project Ga0193753, IMG submission 144925) | Soil microbial communities from a riparian zone of the East river system, Colorado, United States - H1c2 | ecosystem: Environmental > Terrestrial > Soil > Riparian zone | place: USA: East... | reverse complement strand
GAATTCGACGATGATGAGGATGACGCCGTCGGTGACGGCGAGGATCCTGGCCTGGATCATTTGCTCGATGATTTCGAAAAGCGCAAGAAGGCCGGCCCCAAGCCCGGCGAGCCGGCGCTGCGCCGCCTCGAGCGCCGCCGCGAGGAAATGGAAACGGCCGCGCTGCTATCCGACTTCGACGACTACGACATCGGCGATGACGGGGATGGTGTCCGCAAACGCCGACGCAAATAGCGCTGCGCAGCAACCGCTGCCTATAAGCCAACCCGATAAGCCAAATCGGCAGCACTGACCGACGCTGCGTCAGCTTTTTGCCGGCTACTGCTTTCGAGGCCGCGTCAGGCTTCGAGAGCGCGGTCCACCGCGGCGTCCGCATGAATCTGCGTGGTATCGAATACCGGCACCGGAGAATCGGCCGCCCCCACCAGCATCGAGATTTCAGTGCAGCCGAACACCACGCCTTGAGCGCCACGCCGGGCTAACTCCGCGATGGCTTGCTGATAGACCCGCCGCGATGACGGCTCCACCTGGCCGAGGCATAACTCCTCGTAGATGATCCGATGAATCTGTTCGCGGGCAGCGGTGTCCGGCACCAGGACGTTCAGGCCGTGACGCTCCCGCAAGCGATCGACGTAGAACTCTTGCTCCATCGTAAATCGCGTGCCGAGCAGGCCGATGCTCGAGAAACCCGCGCTCTTGATCTTTGCAGCGGTGACGTCGGCGATGTGCAGCAGCGGGATGGAACAGCTCGCCTCGATCTGCGGCGCAACCTTGTGCATGGTGTTCGTGCACAGGACGAGGAAATCCGCTCCGGCTCGAACCAGGCCCCCGGCTGCTTGCGTGAGAATGTTTCCGGCCAGCTCCCATTCGCCGCTGCGGTGGTACTGCTCGATCTCATGAAAGTCCACGCTGTGCAGCACGATCTTCGCCGAGTGCAGACCGCCGCACAGCAGCTTCACCCGCTGGTTGATCAACTGGTAGTAGGTGACGGTCGATTCCCAGCTCATGCCGCCAATCAGGCCGATGGTCTTCACGCGCCCCCCGACGATCAATCGATGATAAAGAGCGTCGCCCCTGCGGGCGAGGATGAGCGATGCGAGCCGTCCACGTCGTCCACCTGGTAGCTCATGCCGGCTTTGAGCACGAAATTCCTGCCGTCCTGCAGCTCGGTGATCAGTTCACCCTGAAGGCACAGCAACACGTGGCCCTTGCTGCACCAATGATCGGCAAGGTAGCCCGGCGTGTACTCGACCATGCGCACACGTATCGTCCCGAACAAGCGAGTGCGCCAGTAAGCGACGCCTTGTACACCTTGGTGCTGCGTGCGCTCCACCGCCGACCAGTCGACCGTCGCGAAAGGGATACCCGACATCTGCATGACGTTACCTGCGAATGCTATTTCTTCAGCGCCTTGGCGAAGGCTTCGGCCATCAGGCCGTTCCCCTGGGATTCGCCGTCCCGCGATTGGTTCCGCTGCTGCGGCCGTTGCTGCGGCCGTTGCTGCGGGCGCGATTGCTGCCCGTGATCGCGGCCACGCTCCGCAGTTCGCGGCGGCTGGTCGTTCGGCCTGGCGCGCGGCGGCCCCTCATCCAGTTTCATGGTCAGCGCGATGCGCTTGCGGGCCACATCGACTTCCAGCACCTTGACCTTGACGACGTCGCCCGCCTTGACGACTTCGTGCGGGTCCTTCACGAACTTGTGCGCCAGCATCGAGATATGCACCAGGCCATCCTGATGGACTCCCACGTCGATGAAGGCTCCGAAGTTCGTCACGTTGGTCACCACGCCTTCCAGCAACATGCCGGCCTGCAGGTCCTTGAGATTCTCAACGCCTTCGCGGAACGCGGCGGTGCGGAATTCAGGACGAGGATCGCGGCCGGGCTTCTCCAGCTCGCGCAGGATGTCACGCACAGTGGGCAGACCAAACCTGTCATCCGTGTACTTCGCCGCATCCAGCTTCTGTAACGCCGTGGCATCTCCGAGCACGTCTTTCACCGGACGCTGCAGGTCCGCGATGATGCGCTCGACCAGCTCGTACGCTTCGGGATGAACCGCCGACGCATCCAGGGGATTCTCGCCACTGACGATGCGCAGGAAGCCCGCGGCCTGTTCGAAAGTCTTCGGTCCAAGGCGCGGCACCTTCTTGAGCGACGCGCGATTGGCGAATGCGCCGTGCTCATTGCGATGAGCGACGATGTTGTCCGCCAGCACGGCGGTAAGGCCCGACACGTGCGCAAGCAGAACCGGCGATGCCGTATTCACATCGACACCTACGGCGTTGACGCAGTCCTCGACGACAGCCTCGAGCGATTTCGCCAGCCGAGTCTGGTTCACATCGTGCTGGTACTGGCCGACGCCGATGGACTTTGGGTCGATCTTCACCAGCTCAGCCAGGGGATCCTGCAGCCGGCGCGCGATCGAGACCGCGCCACGCAAGGTCACGTCCATCCCGGGTAATTCTCGCGACGCGAGTTCGGAGGCAGAATAGACCGAGGCGCCGGCCTCGGACACCACGATCTTGGTGAGCTGCAGCTGCGGATGGCGCTTGATCAGCTCCGCAGTCAGACGATCCGTCTCGCGCGACGCGGTGCCATTGCCGATGCCGATCAACTGCACGCTGTGCTTCTTCGCCAGGGCTTCCAGCGCATGCAGCGTTCCTTCGAGATCGTTGCGCGGCGGAAACGGATACACCGTAGCCGTCTCAAGCACCTTGCCGGTGCGATCCACAATCGCGACCTTCACGCCAGTGCGAATCCCGGGATCCAGGCCCATGGTGACACGTGCACCAGCAGGTGCTGCCAGCAGCAGATCGTTCAGGTTCCGGCCAAACACGCGAATCGCTTCTTCCTCCGCGCGTTCACGCAACGCAGTAAAGATCTCCGCCTCCAGTTGCCACGCGACCTTTACCTGCCAGGTCCAGCGCACCGTCTCCTGCAGCCACGCGTCCGCGGGACGTCCCTGCTCGGCAATGCGATAACGCGCGGCAATTTTCAGCTCGCATGCATTCGGCACCGTCGAGCGCGGCGCACCGGTCGGTTGTTCGAGTTGTTCCGGCAGCTTCAGCTCCAACCGCAGGATTTCCTCGGTACGTCCGCGAAACAGTGCGAGCGCGCGGTGCGAGGGGACCGACCTGACCGTTTCCTTGTAGTCGAAGTAATCGCGGAATTTCGCTCCCGCCTCCTCCTTGCCGGCAACCACGGTGGCGGTCATCACACCGAGATCGAGCAGATGCGCTCGCAGGGAGCCGAGCAACTCGGCGTCTTCGGCAAATTTCTCGGTCAGGATCTGGCGTGCGCCCTCCAGTGCTGCCTTGATATCCGGCACGCCGGGGTTCTCGCCCTGGTCGGTCGTAAACGGCTCCCGCAGATACTTCGCCGCCTCGGCCGACGGGTCCAGGCGGGGATCGCCGAGCAAGGCTTCCGCGAGCGGCTCGAGCCCGGCTTCACGCGCAATCTGCGCCTTGGTACGGCGCTTCGGCTTGTAAGGCAGGTACAGATCTTCCAGGCGCTGCTTGCTATCTGCCGCTTCGATGCTGGCCTTGAGCTGCGGCGTCAGTTTGTTCTGCTCTTCGATGCTCTTGAGAATGGCCGCCCGCCGCTCTTCAAGCTCACGCAGGTAGACCAGCCGCTCGCTCAGCAAGCGCAGTTGCGTATCGTCCAGACCGCCCGTGGCCTCCTTGCGATAACGTGCTATGAACGGCACCGTCGCACCTTCGTCGATCAGCGCGACAGCGGCTGCGACCTGTGCGGGCCGGGCGGAGAGTTCGCTGGCAAGGCGGGATTCGATCGATGGGAGCATGGGTTGGGGATCACGACAGGCGGGCCGCGACTATGCAGAAGGACGAGCCGGTCAACAAGACTTGCCAAATGCCGCGCAGCCTGCCGGGGCGCCGAACATTTCTGCAACGCTTATCTGTAACTTTCCCGGGCTAGCGGTGTTCTGGCTGTAAACGGCGCTATTTCAGTGGCATTACCCTGGGATCCCCTTCAGTCGGACGACTTCGCAACCTTCATGCGGGCCTATCAGGACATGGTTTTTACGACTGCCGCGCGGCTCACGGGCAACGATGCGCAAGCTGAGGACATTGCGCAGGACGTATTCCTGAAGGCCTACGGTCACTTCGAGAACCTGCGCGCGAGCCCCACGGCCGGCGGCTGGCTCAAGACGGTCACCACCAACCTGACGCTGAACTACCTGTCCCGCTATCGCCGTCGCCGTCGCTTGTTCTCCGAGCTGCGCAGTGAGGACGACAGCGCGTCCGCTCCTGAAGACCAGTTCGCTGTGCCCGACACCCTGCTGGACGGCGTGGATGCCCAGCAACGCACGCTGCTTATCGAGAGCGCGTTGCAGAAGCTGCCCGATCATCAGCGGCTGCCGCTGGTGCTCTATCACTACGAAGACATGCCCTACGATGAGATCGCCCAACGGCTGCACATTTCGCTGGCGAAAGTGAAAATCGACATTCTGCGCGCTCGCAGCCGGCTTGCCGGGCTGCTGAAGTAATCCCGCCCATGAACCCTCAGAACCAGGACGACAAGCTCGAGCAACTGCTGCACCGGACATTGCGCGACCAGCCTGTGCGCCGGGCGCCCGTCACGCTCCAGTCGAAGGTATTGGCGGAGCTTGAGCGCCGTGCAAGGCAGCCGTGGTGGCAAAAGAGCTTCATGCATTGGCCGCTCGCTGCGCGCGCCGCCTTGGTCGTGCTCTGCGCCGTGCTGGCGAAGGTCATCGCAGATGCCTCGATGTGGGTGATCGGTGGCATCGAGCTCGCGCCCATCGGGCATGAGGTGATGTCCATTGGCACCTGGCTGAAAATCTCGGTGAGCGTCACTTCGACGATCCTCCACAACATTCCACCAGCGTGGATCTACGGTGGCTTTGCCGTCGTCGCTGCGCTGTATACGGCGCTGTTCGGCATCAGTGCTGCCGCCTATCGCACGCTCTATGCACCATTGAACAGGACTGCCACGGGGACAACCCGATGAAAGCTCTCGTCACCGCTTCGCTGATCTGTACCTTGGTTGCTGGCGTGTTCGCCTTCACGAAGGCGACTGTTGTCGCACAAGAGGAAGTACCTGCTCCAGCGCTGCAGCTGGAGCAGTCGAGTCCCGCCACACCTTCACAGCCAGCAGTTGTTGCGCAGTTGTCGGACGATGAGGATGTCGAGGCCGATACCTCTAACCGCACGCATGCGCATCGCCATGACAAGGTGATCCTGCACTTCGGCAAGGATGCAACGCTGCCGGCTGGTGAAGCAGCCAATGCGGTGATTGCAATCGGCGGTTCGGCTACGAGCGAGGGAGAAGTCGCCGAAGCGGTGGTATCGGTCTTCGGCAACACGCATGTTACCGGCCCCACGGGGGACAACGCAGTCGCGGTCTTCGGCAACACTTACGTCGACAGTGCGGTCGGCGGCCAGGCCATCGCGATCTTCGGCGATGTCGTGCTGGGACCGGACGCAGTCGTCAACGGCGACACCATCGCCTTCGGCGGGACCATCGAACGTGACCCCGCCGCGGTCATCCACGGCGATACGCAGGAGATCTCCCTGCCAGGCCAGTTCAGCAGGTTCGAATGGCTGCGGCCGTGGTTCCAGAAGTGCCTGCTCTATGGCCGTCCGCTGGCGTTCGAACCCGGGTTGGGCTGGGCATGGACGGTGGCATTCGGTTTCCTCACGTTCTACATCCTGCTCGCGCTGATATTCCCCGGCAGCATCAGCAAGTGTGTCGCCACGCTGGAGGCGCATCCGGGGCAGTCCCTGCTTGCCGCGCTGCTAACGATGCTGCTCACGCCGATAGCGATCATGCTGATGATCGTCACTGTAATCGGCATTGCTGCCGTGCCATTCGTTGGCATTGCACTGTTCTTCGCCGGATTGTTCGGCAAAGCAGTCGTCCTCGCAGTGCTCAGCCCCATGACGATCAGGCCGCCGAGCAGCACCGAGAATGCGACGGCCGTCGCCTGACGGGTTTCATCGGCGCCGGGCCGCTCAGCGACGTCGCATTCTCGGTGCTGCTCGGCGGCCTGATCGTCATGGGGCTGTACGTGGTGCCCATCCTTGGGTTCGTCGTATACAAGCTGATTGGAATGATCGGCCTGGGCATCGTGGTCTACACATTGATACTGGCCGTGAGAGAGCGGCAGAACACGCACGTCGTCGCTGCACCGGCCCCCGCTGCAGCTTCAGACGCAGCTGCCTCGCCGATCAGCCCACCTCCCGCATCCCCCGCACCGGTCTCCCCGGTTTTCAGCGCCGACCTGCCTCGTGCCGGCTTCTGGATCCGTATGGGCGCGCTGTTCATAGACATAGTGTTGGTCGGCGTCGCGCTGAGTGCCGTACGCGGCGCGGACGAAGTCACGCTGCCCGTATTGGCAGCATATGGGGCGATGATGTGGAAGCTGAAGGGCACGACCATCGGCGGCATTCTGTGCCGCTTGCGGGTTGTGCGCGTGGACGCTCGGGAGATCGATTGGTCCACCGCCATCGTGCGCGCACTGAGTTGCTTCCTGTCGCTCGCCTGCGCCGGCCTCGGCTTTCTGTGGATCGTGTTCGACAACAGCCGGCAGTCGTGGCACGACAAGATCGCTGGAACCGTAGTGGTCCGCGTGCCCCGCGCGCGCTAGAGCGCCTCCCTGGCCGCCCAAATCTTGACCGCGCCCTCGTGCAAAGCCGCGTAGACCTCATCACGCAATTCGTTCGCCCGCGTTGAGGTCAAGGTGTGTTCCGGATCGTGGATCACGAGCCGCAGCAGCACGTTCTTCTGCTGCGGCGTCATGCCCAGGCGCCGCCGCGCCGCCGTGGAGAGCTGCAGATAAGAAGTTTCCGACAGGATAGTTACGGCTTGAAGGCAACCGCCGCGGGCGCTGAGCAATGCCCGGACGCGATCGCCAATCTCTTCGGCAGTTCGTTGCACTGGCACTGCCAGGGACAGGTCACGCTGCAGATCTATGGACTGGATGGACATGACACACCTCGATTCCCTGCTTTGAAAGTTCGTGAAGCGCGCTGCGAACGCAGCAGACGAACGAACCCCCGCGCCGGTCTCAGGCGGTCAGGAGATGCTGGAAGGTGTGAGGGAAAAGCTTCGCGGGAGAATCAGCGCACGCAACCACAACGCCCGACGCCTGAAACAGGCCGGGGGCATGTAAATCGAAAGAATCGAAGGTGCGAGGGCATGGGCCGAATCTAGCTTCAGTGTGCCCTGAAATCAATCCGCCCCTCGACGCTCGAGACGCAGAAGATGTCGATGGGGGCCGAACGGCCGCGCAGGATCAGTGGTGGCAGGGCAAATGCCTCCACGTTGAAGCCTATGGCGTCGAGCGAGCGCTTCACGGCATCGGAGAACAGCATCTCCCCTGCCCTGGCGCGCTGGCCGAGGCGTGAAGCAACATTCACTGTGTCGCCAATGATGGTGTAATTCATATACGCCGCGGAACCGACGTTGCCGGCGATCACCTCGCCGACATTGATGCCGATCCCCAGGCCAGTCTCGATGTTGTGCCGGACTTTCCAGCGCTCTGCCAGGACGCCGAATTTGGCGAGCATCTGGCGCGCCGCAACGATGGCTCGCTGCGCTGCGTCCAATTGCTCCACCGGCACACCGAACCCGACCATGAGGCTGTCGCCCGCCATGTTGAAGACGGTGCCGTCGTACTCGAAGGTGACCTCCGTCAGCAGGCCGAAGAACTCGTTGAGCAGCTCCACCACGCTGGCTGGCGCGAGGTATTCGGAGATTCCGGTGAAGCCGCGCATATCGGCGAACATCACGGCCGCGGATGCGCGTGCATTGGTCATCGTCAGCATCGAATCGCGCAGCTCCGGATTCTCCAGGATCCGGTCGGCCAGCTTGGGCGAGATATAGCGCCGGAATGCGGCGCGGATCACTTCGTGGCGTTTGACTTCCTCCGCCAGCTGCTCCGCAGCGAGTTGCCGGCGTGCAGCGGCGGCGCGCAACAGGCCGTGAACACGGATGAGGAATTCTTCGCGCCGGATCTGGTGCGTCAGAAAGTCATCGACACCGGCGTCGAAGGCAGCAAGCCGGGACTTGGCCGAACGCGCCAGCGCCATGATGGGCAGCGTGACGGTGGCAGGATTGGCCTTCAGGGCATGACACGGAACGGTCAGGCGGCGGCCTTCGCCTTCGCAGGCGAACACGATCAGGTCCGGGGCGCGGCGTGCCACGCTGGCGATCACTTCATCGTGCGTCGCGACGTCATCGACGACGATGTCGGACCCTTCCAGCATGCGCTGCAACAGCTCGTAGCTATCCGCGCGCTCACCGACGAACAATGCTCTGAACGCAACCGCCATCGTCCCTCCGCTGGCTTTGTTATTGTCGATTCTGTAGGGGTCAGTTCTTGATCAGCCCGGCCACGAACTCGTGGACCGGCAGCTGTTCCAGCCGCTCCCGATTCGCAAACAGGGCTTTGATGGATTCGGTCTGCTTCGCCGGGAAGTGCGCGGCGACCGATGATTCGAACTTCTTCACCAGCACCGGCATGCCTTCGGCACGCCGCTTGCGATGCCCGATCGGGAAATCGACCGCCACTCGCTGTGTCGCACTGCCATCCTTGAAGAATACCTGCACCGCGTTACCAATGTAGCGTTTATCGGCGGCGTAGTAGTCCTCGGTGAATTGCGTGTTCTCGCGTACGACCATGCGGCTGCGCAGTTGATCGATGCGCGGGTCGCTGGCAACGGCATCTTCGTAGTCCTGCGCCTTGAGCCTGCCGAACACCAGCGGCACGGCTACCATGTACTGGATGCAGTGATCGCGATCTGCAGGATTCGCCAGCGGCCCGGTCTTGTCGATGATGCGCACGCCCGGCTCCTGCGTCTCGATCACGATCTGGTCGATGTCGGCCAGGCGGTCAGCCACCAGCGGATGCAGCGTCATCGCCGCTTCCACCGCGGTCTGGGCGTGGAACTCGGCCGGGTAGGAAATCTTGAACAGGACGTTCTCCATCACGTAGCTGTCGAACTTCTGCCGATACAAGAGTGCCTTGCCGTCGAACAGCACGTCCTGGAATCCCCAGGTCTTCGCAGTCAGCGCGGAGGGATAGCCCATCTCGCCGGTCAACGCGATCAACGCATGGCGAACCGCGCGGCTGGTTGCATCTCCCGCAGCCCAGCTCTTGCGCGATCCCGCGTTGGGCGCGTGACGATAGGTGCGCAGTGCGCCACCGTCGATCCAGGCATTGGAGACTGCATTGATGACTTGCTCGCGCGTGCCGCCGAGCATGGCCGTCGCGACTGCTGTTGAGGCAACCCGCACCAGCAGAACGTGATCGAGGCCGACGCGGTTGAAGCTGTTCTCCAGCGCAGTCACGCCCTGGATCTCATGCGCCTTGATCATCGCCGTGAGCACGTCCTTCACGATCAGCGGTTTGTTTCCCTGCACCATGCTCTTGCGCGAGAGGTAGTCCGCCACGGCGCGGATTGCGCCGAGAAGGATGGCCCCACTCCGCCGCCAGCCACGTGTCGTTGAAGTCCAGCCAGCGGATCATCGCGCCGATGTTGAAGGCCGCCTGCACCGGATCAAGCTCGTACGAAGTCCCGGGCACCCGCGCTCCTCCGGGCATGGTGGCGCCCGGCACGACCGGCCCCATGAGCTTGGTGCACGCCTGGTATTGCAGCGCCTGGAAGCCGCAAGCCAGCGTGTCCATCAAGCAATAGTACGCGGTTTCATACGCGACGGGGCTGCTGATGGCATGCGTCAGCGCATAGTCAGCGATGTCGATGAGTACCTGATCGGGCGCTGGACGGTGTGCGGATTTGGCATCGAAGGAGGACATTACTTTCTCTCATCCAACGGTACGAACTGCAGATTTTCCGGTCCCACGTAATTCGCGCTGGGGCGGATGATCTTGCCGTCCACGCGCTGTTCCATGACGTGTGCGGCCCAGCCTGTGGTACGGGCGATCACGAACAGCGGAGTAAACATGGCGGTGGGTACACCCATCAGGCTGTACGACACGGCGGAGAACCAGTCCAGGTTCGGGAACATGTTCTTGGCGTCCTTCATCACCTGCTCGAGGCGCTCGGCAATGGCGAACAGTTTCAGGTCGCCAGCTTCCTCGCCCAGCTTGCGCGCCACTTCCTTGATGACCTGGTTGCGCGGATCGGAAATCGTGTACACCGGATGGCCGAAGCCGATGATGACTTCCTTGTTCGCGACGCGCGCGCGGATGTCCTGCTCCGCTGCGTCGGGCGAGTCGTAGCGGCTCTGGATCTCGAAGGCCACTTCGTTGGCGCCACCGTGCTTCGGACCACGCAGGGCGCCGATTGCGCCTGCGATGCACGAGTAGATGTCCGACCCCGTCCCCGCGACGACCCGCGCAGCGAATGTCGAGGCGTTGAACTCATGCTCGGCGTAGAGAATGAGCGAGGTATGCATCGCGTGCACCCATTCCATCGACGGACGCTTGCCATGCAGCAGGTGCAGGAAGTGGCCGCCAACCGAATCATCGTCGGTTGCAACTTCGATGCGCTTGCCACTGGTGCTGTAGTGATACCAGTACGCCAGCATCGAGCCAAGGCTGGCGATCAACCTGTCGGCGATGTCGCGCGCACCGGCTGCATTGTGATCCTCTTTCTCCGGCAGCACGCATCCCAGCGCCGACACACCAGTGCGCATCACATCCATCGGATGGGTCGCAGCAGGAAGCTGTTCGAGGATCGCCTTGACGGCCATCGGCAGGCCACGCAGCCGCGCCAGCTTTTCCTTGTAGACCGCGAGCTCGCCGTGATTCGGCAGCTTGCCGTGAACCAGCAGGTAGGCGATCTCTTCGAATTCGCACTGGCCGGCCACATCCAGGATGTCATAGCCGCGGTAGTGCAGGTCGTTCCCTGTACGCCCTACCGTGCACAACGCCGTGTTGCCCGCCGTGACGCCAGACAGCGCGACGGATTTTTTTGGTTTGAATGGCGTTGCCGCGTCGGACATGGGGACCTCGCTAACCGGCGCCGAACAACTCGTCCAGCTTCTTCTCATACTCGTGATAGCCGAGCACCTCGTACAGCTCGGCGCGGGTCTGCATCCGGTCGATGACGGCCTGCTGCGATCCATCGCGGCGTATGGCCTCGTATACGGCCACCGAAGCGTTACTCATCGCGCGGAACGCGGACAACGGATACAGCACCAGTCCGACACCCACTGTCGCAAGCTCCGCCACGGTGAACACCGGTGTCTTGCCGAACTCGGTGATGTTGGCCAGCACCGGCACTTTCACGACGCTGGTAAATTCCCGGTACTCCTCGAGGGTGGCCAAAGCCTCCGCGAAGATCATGTCGGCACCTGCTTCGACGTATTGCGCGGCCCGTTCGATGGCAGCCGCCTGCCCTTCCACGGCATGCGCGTCGGTGCGCGCCATGATGACGAAGGAATCGTCGCTGCGGCCATCCACCGCCGCCTTGATGCGGTCGCTCATTTCGTCGGCTGCCACGAGCGCCTTGCCCGGCCGGTGACCGCAGCGCTTGGACTGCACCTGGTCTTCCAGGTGTATGCCCGCAGCGCCGGCACGCGCCATTTCGGCAGCCGTGCGGGAGATGTTGAATGCACCGCCCCAGCCCGTGTCCGCATCGACGAGCAGCGGCAGTTCGGTGGCACCGCAAATACGGCGAACGTCTTCACAGACGTCATTGAGACTGGTGATACCCAGGTCGGGCAGGCCGAAGGAGGCGTTCGCGACGCCGGCGCCCGAAAGGTAGATGGCGCGAAATCCAGAGCGCTCCGCGAGCAGCGCTGAATAGGCATTGACCGTTCCGACAACCTGCAGCGGTCGCTCCTGGTCGACCGCAGCTCGTAACCGAGCACCCGCAGCAGACTTCATCCGGCTCTCCCGTACCACGCGCCAAGAGCAGCGCGCCGCATCGTACCGAGATTACGCGGCAGGGCGCAATAAAAAGGCCGGGCGACCACAAAGTCGCCCGGCCCGGGTCACACAGGATCAATGCGCCTGAACTTACGCCGCCGCAACTTCAATGCGGCGCGGCTGCGCCTTCGGCTGCTTCGGAATGGTTACTTCCAGGATGCCGTTGCGGCCGGTCGCCTTGACGCTCGAAGCATCCACGGTGTCGGGCAACGTGAAGCGCCGGTGGAAGCGGCCCTGCGGGCGCTCAATGCGGCTGCGCTCGGCATCGCTACCGTTACTCTCCCGCACGCGCTCGCCAGCGATCGTAAGCACACCCTGATCGAGCGTGATGTTGATCGAGCTTACCTCCACGCCGGGAACGTCGAACTGCAGCACGAAGCGGTCGGCATACTCGGCCACGTCCGCGGACGGCAGCCAGTCGGCGGTCGCCGAGGAATCGGCAGCGGCATTCGCCGCGCTCTGCGTATCGAACACGCGATTGATCTGGCGATGCAGCTGGTTCAGCACATCCCAGGGCTCGTAGCGGACTAGCGTCATGATGGGTCTCCTCGAAATTCTGGTTACTGCGCTCACGGGAACCGACTTAAGGCCGCGGCCGGGTATTTCAAGAAAGGGAATTCAAGAAGATTTTTGTTAGCATCCCGCGGTGATGAAAATGACCTACAGCGTTGCGTGTGCCCTGTGGCTGGTGGCGAATACAGCTGGGGCAGCTGCAGCAGCCAGTGGTCCCGCCTACTACGACGCTCAATATCGCGCGGAGATACGGCCCGAGGCCGGTACGATCCACGTCGAGCTGCTGCTTACCGGCGAGCGGCTGCCCAAGAAGATCGTCTGGCACATCGATCCAAAGCGTTATCGCGACGTCACTGCGGCCGAGCCGCTCGACATCAAGGGCCGCCTCGTTACCTGGCGGCCACAGGGCAAATCCTCACGGCTGTCGTACGACTTCGTGGTCAATCACGAGCGCTCGCCGGACCACTTCGACTCGCTGATGACCCACGACTGGGCGCTCTTCCGTGGCGACAACATGGTGCCGAGCGCCAAGGTCACGGCACGGCGTGGGTTGGAATCGCGCGCCACGCTCGAATTCGTGCTGCCGCCCGACTGGACTGCACTCAGCGCTTACCCGGGCGGGCCCAAACGACTGCGCATCGAGGATCCACAGCGGCGCTTCGATCGGCCAGCGGGCTGGATGCTTGCCGGCAAGCTCGGCGATCGCGTCGAGAACATTGCCGGCATTCACACCATCGTCGCGGCACCAGCGGGCAACAGCGCGCGGCGCCAGGACATGCTGGCGTTCCTCAACTGGAACCTGCCGCAACTCGTCACCGTCTTTCCGGAGTTTCCAAAGCGTGTGCTGATTGCATCCGCGGGAGACCCCATGTGGCGCGGCGGACTGTCCGGACCCGCTTCGCTCTTTGTGCACTCCGATCGTCCGCTGATCAGCGAAAACCGCACCAGCACGCTGCTGCACGAACTGGTGCATGTTGCCATGGGTATTCGCGGCGATGCCGAGAGCGACTGGATCACCGAAGGCTTCGCCGAGTTTTATTCGGTAGAGACGCTGCGCCGCTCCGGCGGCATCAGCGAGAAGCGCTACGGGATGGCGCTGCGCAGGCTCAAGACATGGGGACAGCGGGCGCCGAGCCTGCTCGTAGAGCAATCCACCGGTGCGGTCACAGCACGTGCAGTGTTGACGCTCAAGGCAGCCGACGACGAGATCCGGCAGCTCAGCGGCAATCATGCGAGCCTCGACGATGTTGCGCGCGATCTCGCCAGCCAGCACGGCAAAGTAAGCCTGGAACTATTGCAGACGCTGGCGGCGAAGCGCGCCGGTGCGCCGCTCAAGTCACTGCAACGAAACAAGCTGACTGGGAACCTCTGACTCCAATCAGTTCGGTGTGCCTCGCAGCACCAGCTCGGTGATCTGCATTGCCGTCTCCAGCGCCCTCAGACCGTCTTCGCCGGTGACCACCGGCATCGTGCCGTTGCGAGCGGCGTGCAGGAACGCTTCGATCTCGGCCAACAGCGCATCGCCCTGCTCGAAATTCTCCTCCTCGATCGACACCTGCGCGGGGGACTCCACCGGCGCCGCATCCTTCTTGCGGATGACGGTGAGAATCTTCTGCTGCATGTCGATGGACAGGTACGCGTCGTCCTGGAAGATGCGGATCTTGCGCTCCTGCTTCAGGCTGATCCGGCTGGCCGTGGTATTCGCGACGCAGCCGCCC
>Ga0193753_10002583_pt1 | contig 14120 bp, 9 predicted proteins | sample H1c2metaG_FD_144925 | JGI IMG/M metagenome (GOLD analysis project Ga0193753, IMG submission 144925) | Soil microbial communities from a riparian zone of the East river system, Colorado, United States - H1c2 | ecosystem: Environmental > Terrestrial > Soil > Riparian zone | place: USA: East River... | reverse complement strand
CCGCCGCAACGCTCGGCGAGCGCACGATGATCTCGCCGACGGAGCCGTCCGACGATGCCTTGCGGTCGGGGTCGTCGATCAGGATGTGTGTGTCCTGAACCGGCGCTCCACACGCAACGATCTCTTTGCCGTCTTCCGCCAGCACGACGAGTCCTGCTGCCAACTGCTTGGCATCGACGCGAACCGAGCTGATGCCGCGCCGCAGTGCCGTCGCGGTGACCATCAACACCGACTCGGCGAGTCCGTAACAAGGCGCGAACGCATCGGCACGGAAGCCGACGCGCGCAAATCGCGTGGAAAAGCGTCGGCTCTGCGCCACACACCGCGAGCTCCCAGCACGACAGATCGAGCCCGGCGAGCTCGGCATCCGTGATGCGTTGCGTACACAGCGCGTAGCCGAAGTTCGGAGCGACGCTGATCCGCGCGCGATGACGACTGATCAACTCGAGCCAGGTGCGCGGGCGGCGAATGAACGCACCCGGACTCATCAGGATCGTGTTCATGCCGGAGAACACCGACTGAATGACGCAGCCGATGAGACCCATGTCGTGGTGCAAGGGTAGCCACGTGACGCCGGTCGTTCCCGGGCGATTGCCAAACGCGGCTTCTTCGGCGCGACTGTTGTGGAGCAGGTTTGCGTGCGTGATGCGCACGCCGCGCGGCGCGCTCGTCGAACCGGACGTGTATTGCAAGAACGCGAGCGACGAACCAGTCGCGATAGCGTGCTCCGTGTCGTCACACGGCGTGAGCTGATCCGTCATCAGACGCGGCGTAGTCGCGAGCCGCGAGCCCGCGGGCGCGAGCCGATCCAACACCGCCGCAGTCTGCGCGTTCGTCCACACCGCACTTGCGTTCGCGTTTGCGAGAATGGCTTCGAGGCGCGGTAGCGTGCGTTCCGAAGCGGCGCGATCAGGCGGATAGAGCGGGACGGGGATGAAGCCGCCGGCGATCGCACCGAAAAAAGCGCGCACGTACCCGAGGCCGGGCGGAAGAATCAGCGCAACGCGATCACCCAGCTCGAGGCCGGCTGCGGCTGCAATCCCAGAGGCAGCGCGGAGCAGCTCCGGCATGCTGAGCGTTTCTTCGAGCACGCCGGAGTGGCCGCACCAGCTGAGCGTTCCTTCGTTGCGGCCCGCCCGAAAGCGCAAAACATCGAGCAGATTCGAGAGCTGATGATGCCGAGCTCGATCGATCCCGAGTACTTCCATTGAACTCCCCACAAGCTAAGTCGCTGCTGTAGTGAACAGTCAGCTAAAGCGTCTAAGCCTTACGACTAAAGGGGACAGTTGACTAGGCGGTTTAGTCGGGCCGCCCCAAGACGAATTTGGAAAGCACGAAGTTGAGGCGCGAGCCTGGCAACTCGGGGTGACGTGCCAGTTTCGCGTGATATGGACGTTACGGAGTGCTCGAAAGGGCGAGCAATCACGGGCTGATCGCGCCCAAGCTCAAGCGACGATGCGTAAACTGCGTCGCTTGCGTTCGTCGGGCAACGCGCTGAACGCGCGCTTGTAGTCGGACCAGGTTCCACCCGCGCGCACGGCGTCCAAGACTGCGCGACCTTCCGCAAACGAGCCTTGTGCGAGCACGTACTCGACCCACGCCCAACGCGGGCTCGTGGAGCGCAGATCGACGCGTCCGTGCAAACCTCGTCGCAAACGCGCGAGGCGGCGGTCGACTACGTTCATGCCCGCGAACGGTTGGCCATCGAGCGGCGTGTTTCGCTTCGCGACGAACGGACTGATCCCGATCGCGAGCGGATGAATCTTCGAGAGCTCCGTCGCAAACCCGATCAGCTCGTCGATGTCCGCGTCGGTTTCATCCGGCAGGCCCACCATCATGTAGACCTTCAAGTGATGCAGCTGGTGGGTCTTCACCAGCTCCGCGATTCGCAAGAAGTGCTTTTCCTTCGCCTTGCGATCGATCCGATCACGCAACCTTTGACTCGGTGCATCGAGCGCCGTCGTCAGCGCCCTCGCTCCCGCCTTCTTCAAGGCCGCGATGAACGGATCCGTCAACCGGTCGGGACGCAGCGACGACAAGCTCACCTGCCTGCCTTGCGACGCGAGTGTGTCGACGATCTCCACGATCTTCGGATGGTCGCTGACGGCTGCACCGACCAAACCGATCTTTTGCGCGTCGTCCGGAATGCACGCGAACAGGCGGTCCACCGGGACGATTCGCATGCCGCCGTTCGTCGATCGGCGCATCACGCAGTACTGACAACCTCGCGAACAGCCACGCTCGGCTTCGAGCAAGAACATGTTCGAGAGCTCAGTGTGAGGCGTTCGAATCGGCGCCCATGCGGGAAGCCGCAAGTTGTCCGACTGACCGATCGCCGGCAACTGTTCGCCGTGAATGCTCGGCACGTAACACTCGGGCACTTCGCGTGCGAGCGTCGCTAACGCTGCTGCACGATTGGGTGCATCGAACACCACGTCGAGAACGCGGTGGATCGACTCATCCGCTTCACCCATCAAGATCGCATCTGCGAACGGCGCGAGCGGCAGCGGATTACTGTTGGTGAGCGGACCGCCGCACAACACGAACGGGTGCCGGTCGTCGCGATCTTCCGCGAGTGGCGGAAGACCCGACAAGGTCAGCACATGGATGACGCCCGAGAGCTCGCCCTCGTACGCGACCGACATCGCGAGGACGGGATAGTCGCCGACCGGCAACTCCGCTTCGTACGTGAACAGCGGCGTTCGCGAGTTGCGAAAGGCCTCGACGTCGTCCGGCAGAAACGCGCGGTCGGCCGCGCGGCGCGGGTGCCCGTGAATCTCCCGGTAGATCGTCTGGAAACCCAGCGACGACATCCCGACGCGGTATGGGCTCGGATAACAGAGCGCCACGCGTTCGGGCGCTTCTTTCCGAAGCGTGCCGATCTCAGCCGCAAGCCGAGTGCGAAGGGTGGCCCGGTCAACCATGGGCCCCCAATCTGTCACGCTTTTCGGCCAGCGGAAGCCTTCCGGCCCGCTCGACCAGTAGATCGACAGTGCGCGACCCTTGATGCGGTTGATCGGGATCGCACCGACCATCGGGTTCCGGCTGTCGTTACTGTGATCGCGATGATCACCGAGGACGTAGATGTGGCCCTCGGGCACGTGCACCGGCACGGGATCCGGTGACCCACGCGCTTTGCTCATGCGGAACTCGTGGTCGCCGACCTTCGACACGAACACGCGGCATTCGGGCTGCAACGAGCCGATGCCGGTCTTACACGCGCCGGAGTCTTGGAGCGGCAACGGCTTGCCGTTGCGATACACGCGGTCGTCTTTCATCTCGATGAAGTCACCGCCGACGCCGATCACGCGCTTCACGATGTCGACGCCGTCCGCCGGACTCTTGATGATCACGACGTCGCCGACCGACGGGCCGGACCAAGTGACTTCGGCGTGATCGCGCAGCGGCAAAAACAAACCGAACGCAAACTTCGACACGACGACGCGATCGCCGTTGAGCAGCGTGGGCTCCATCGAAGGCCCTTCGATCTCGAACGCTTCGAACAAACACGTTCGGATCACCAGCGCGAGCAGCACCGCACCGCCGATGGTCTTCAGGTTGGCCGCGATGCGCTCCCAGCGCGATTCGTCGACGTCGGTGACGCTGCGGGTCTGACTCGATAACGGTTCGGGGGCTGTGCTCATCCGTGTACCTGTGGACCGAGGGGTAGTTGGCGAACGATCTCGGCCTCGCGCGCTGCGAGAACCGCCAGCCGCGCTCGGCTCGCATCGTTCCCGAAGCAGGTCGCAGAAAGAGAAGAGAACAAGGTGAAGTGCCGCGCCTCGGACGCCATCAGCTCGCGATAAAACGCGCGCAACCCGAGGTCGGGCAGAAACTCCGAGAGCAAACGAAAGCGCTCGCACGAGCGGGCTTCGATCAACGCCGCGATGAGCAAGCGGTCGAGTAGCGCCGGCGCTTCGCGACCCTTGCGCGCTGCAGCTGACAGCCGCGTCACGTAAGTGTCGGTCGTTGGTAATTGCAACGCCATCTCGCGCTGCGCGAGTTGCTCGTGCACTTGCGAGAAGTGCTCGGTCTCTTCGCGCGCGAGCGCTGTCAGCGGCTCGACCAGCGCAGGCGCTTCACCCCCGTAGCGCGCGAGCAGACTGAGCGCGCTCTGCGCGGCCTTCAGCTCACAGTGCGCATGATCGGCCAAAAGCGCCGGCAGATTCGCGGCGGCGACTTCGGGCCAGAGCGGGTCAGTGGGCGTCAACAGGGAAAGCATGAAGGAGGTTCGGCCTGCGACAGAAGCGCAGCGCTCGAGAGGGGTGGCGAAAACATCACCCGGCTGCTTCGAATACCACGCGGCGACCGAGAGCGCAGGCCGCGGCCGGACCCATGGCTTTCTTTGTGGCTGGTGGCGTGTACAGTCACGCTCCGTGACGCGCAAGCTAGGGGTATCTCACGGGTGGGTCAAGGCTACCGCCCAGGGGATCGCCGGGGCGTGCCGCACGCGTAACGTGTCTCGTCCGTAGGTCTGCGTGGTACTCGAGAGGAGTTTCGCTCACATGGCTTCGCGCATGCTGGCTTTCGACACGTCTGCGGACGTCACGGCAGTGGCGGTGCTCGAGGCTGACCGGGTTCTCGTCGAAGACAATGCGGCGAGTCCCGAGCGTCACGCCGAGACGCTGCTACCGCGCATCGAGCAATGTCTCGAGCGTGTGGGGTTCGCGCTTTCGGACATCGACGTGTTTGCGGTCGGCGTCGGGCCCGGATCGTTTACGGGTGTTCGCGTCGGCGTCGCAACGGCGAAGGGGCTCGCGCTCGCGACGGGCAAACCATTGCGAGGTGTCGTGTCGCTGGCTGCGCTCGCGGCTAGCGCGCTCGAACTCAATCCGCAGTCGGAGTTGCTCGTCGCACCGATCATCGATGCGTACAAAGGCGAAGTCTTTGCTGCGCTCTACGCCGTGAGCGCGCAACACACGACCTTGCTGGCCGCACCGTTTCACGCCGCGCCCGAAGATGCTGCTGCGCAGCTCGTGCTCGCTGCAGGAGGTGCCGAGCTGCGCGTACTGGGGAGCGGTTATCGCCGGTATGTCGAGCGGATCTCGCCGCTCTGGGATGCGGGACGGGTGATCGCGCTCGACGCGCAACATGACGCTCCGCACGCGCGTCCACATCGCGCGCGAGGCGCGGCGGTTACTCGGTGTCGAGGGTGCGTCGGACGTCGCGAAGCTCGCGCCGTTGTACGTGCGCGGCAGCGACGCGAAGTTACCCGACGCGCCGTTGCGGCTGTAAGCCGGACTTGGCCGGCGGCTCTACGGGCGGTATCTTCCTGCGCTCGAGGAGCCTCGTATGCCGTCATTCGATGTCGTTTCCAAGCTCACGATGCACGAAGTCGACAACGCCGTTCAGCAGGCCCAGAAAGAAGTCAGCACGCGCTACGATTTTCGCGACATGCAGGCGACGATCGAGCGCGGCGAAGAAGGCATCACGCTGCGCGCGAACGCAAAGGCGCGTGTCGAAGCTGCGTACCTCGTGCTTCAAGAGAAGCTTGCGAAGCGCAAGGTGTCGCTGAAGTCACTCGACCCTCAGCCGGCGGAACCCGCCGGTGGCAACACCTACAAGCAGCTGGTGAAGCTGCAGCAGGGGATCGAGAAGGAGAAGGCGAAGGAAGTCGTGAAGTACTTGAAGGACACGAAGCTCAAGGTGCAAGCCGCGATTCAGGGCGACAGCGTGCGCGTGACCGGCAAAAAGAAAGACGATCTGCAGGAGGCGATCGGCGCGCTGCGAAGGCACGACTTCGGGATCGAGCTGCAGTACGAGAACTTCCGCGACTGACGTTCAAGCGGCAGGTTGCTGCAGACTTTGCCGGATTCGCTTGTACAAGTGCTCGTAGCGGCGAGCGCTGCGCTCCCACGACAGATCTTGGAGCATGACCCGCTTGCGCAGAGCATCGAACTTCGTGCGCTGCGCGAACGCGGCGAGCGCGCGTTGAATGCCGGCGAGCAGCTCGCCGCTGTCAGCGTCAGTAATCAGAAAGCCGTTGCCGGTTTCCAGCTGTGAATCCACGTCGACGACGAAATCCGCGAGCGGCCCGACCGGGCGCACGATCGGCAAGGTGCCGTAGCGCATCGCCGCGATCGCAATGTCGAGCGCGACTGGCTTGCGCGCCGGAAGCAGCAAGAAGTCGGCGCCTCCAAGTGCGAGGTGACGCTCTTTGTCGTCGTGACTCGTACGCAGCGCGAGCCGCTCCGGATACTGCTCGGCCAAGACCGTGAGTGCTTCGGCCGCCGGGCTCTCGTTCGCGAGCACGATCAGCTGAACCTCGTTGCGGAGCGCGGCTTGTGCGACCTGCGCGATCAGATCGCCGCCGCGCGTTTCAGACAGGTCGCCGATCGCCGCGATCACGGGAAGGTCCGGCGCGATCCCCAAGCCGAACATGTACTGGAGCGAAGCTTTGCAGCGAGCTTTGCCCTCGAGGTGCGTCGCGTCGAAGCGCGCCGAAAGATTCGAATCGATCAACGGATTCCAGAGCGACGAATCCACGCCGTTCACGATGCCTGCGGCCGCACCGCGTTTTGCTGCAAAGGCGGGCCCGAGCTCTGGGTTCGACAAGAACGTCTGCAGCGTGCTCTCGGCGGTTACGATCACGCCGTCGGCAAACGCGAGGCCGATCCCGGCCAAGCTGGGTGCGAGGCGTAGCTCTCCGAGCTGCGACGCCCACGACGCTGTTTCCCATTGTGTGTTCGCGTTCGATGCCGCCGTCGAGTTGGCGCTCAACGTGCCGAGCTCCGCGAGACCGTTCTCGAGCGGGTGAGAGGGCTGGCCCTCGTAGACCGAGAGCACGCACACCAGCTCGGGCCGCGCGTTTTTCGCGCAGGCGACCGCGAGGGCGGCTCCTGGGCCGTGTGCATGAAGCACGTCGACCGCCGGATCGCGCTTGGCTGCGAGCTGTGCGGCTGCGCAACCGAGCACCACGGCAGCGCGTGTGCTCAGATCGTCTTGAACGTCTGCGGCCGTGCGTGAGCCGAACAGCTCGGCGTTCCCGAGAAAGATCAGATCGACGCCGCCCGTAGTCCGGCCGTCATACAGCGTGCATGCGTAGGTTTTCCCGCGCAGCTCGACGTTCAGTGTCGACAGGCGTCTCGCGAGCGAACGCGCCGTCGGGTCGATATCGCGATACAGCGGTGATATCACCACGACCTTGTGGCCGAGGCCGCGCAGTGCTTTGGGCAGCGAGGCTGCCACATCGGCCAACTCGGATGGCTCGCCGCTACGGCTGTACGGGGCGAGCTCGGACGTTACGAAGACAATTTCCACGGCGACGCACCATAACCGTAAGCCCGGCGGGAAATGAAGTCTTATCCCTGAATGACGAACACGATGGGCGTTGCAAAAGCGGCACGCCTTCGGCATACCCCGGGCACGTGTGGTCACGGCGCGCTGCGTAGTTCGTAAGTGTTGGGCGTATTTGCGGGCCGAAACCGTATGGCTGAGATGAGCAGATGAGCTCGAGTCCACTTCCGCCGTTGTCGATCTCCGAAGTGTGTGTGATGGGCGCCACGGGGCTGGTCGGCCGGGCGCTGTGCGCCGCTTTGGAGCGCGCTGGGGTACGTGTGACGCGGTATTCGCGTGGTGCGCGGCCGGGATTCGCCCATTGGGATCCGTCCAAGGGCGAGATCGACGCTGTGCCGTTTGCGAAGGCGGATGCGGTCATCAACCTCGCTGGCGAGGGTTTGGCGGACAAGCGCTGGACCGACAAGCGAAAGCAGCTGTTGCGCGACAGTCGCGTGCAGAGCACGTGGCTTCTGGCGCGGACGTTGGCGACGCTCGAGACGCCGCCCAAGGTGCTCGTGAATGCGTCAGCGGTCGGGTACTACGGCGATCGTGGCGAAGAGGCTGTCTATGAGGAGAGCCCGCCGGGGCGAGGGTTTTTGCCCGAGCTGTGTCAGGCGTGGGAGGCTGCGGTGCGGCCTGCAGCTGACCGCGGCATTCGCGTGGTGACGCCGCGATTTGGGATGGTGTTGACCGTCGAGGGTGGTGCGCTCGCGCGGCTCTTGCCGATCTTTCGAAGCGGCGTCGGCGGGCGGCTCGGATCGGGGATGCAGTTCATGCCTTGGATCGCGATGCAGGATGCGGTGTCGGTTTTGCGGTTCTTGATGGGCGCGCAGAACGTGAGTGGGGCCGTGAACGCGGTCGCGCCGGAAGCGACGACGAACGAGCTCTTCACCGAGACGTTGGCGCACGTGCTTCGGCGGCCTGCCTTTTTGCCGGTGCCGAACTTCGCGTTGAAGACTGTCTTCGGCGAGCTCAGCCAGGCTCTCTTGCAAGGCGCGAACGTGCGGCCGCGAGTGCTCGAGCTGACGGGGTTTCGGTTCGACTATCCGCGGCTCGAGGATGCGCTCGAAGCCTTGGTCGTTTGAGCGCGACTGGGGTGGGGGTAGTGGTTCGGATTGCTCGCGACGGGTACGACCCACTAGGTGGTGTTGCTTTGGCGGCCAAGCGTGAGCCTCGATGTGAAGTGCTGCGCTATCCGCCAGCGACTCATGGGTGATTCGTGTTCCGCGACAATCCGGCCGTCCGGAGCGTCCGATCGGTGATTTCGACGATTCGATAATCTTCTGGAGCATCCGGCGGGACAGCCGGCAACGCGAGCGGAGACGGTCGCGACCCAGGCATGCCGGGCTCTGCTCGCAGCCCGCTCCACCTCGTGAGCCACATCGAGGTCGAAGCGAGGCACTTATGGTTGCGCCGCAATCTAGTGAGCCTCGGCTGACCGGCGTCGGCAAAGAACTTCCCGCCAACGCGCTTGCGCGGATCGACCTCTCCAGGCGTGACCGGCTCATTCGATCGTATTCACCTCCGCAATGGAGGCGAATACGTTCAGATTACAGGAATCGTCCAAACGTCGATCGGCTAACTACAAACTGCTTTTTGTTCCCGAACCAAGACCTAACTCATTTAGTAACAGACCTCACAAGATCGATGTGAACCGGAGAAGTCACCACTTCGGCTAGTGCACACGGAGTGTCTAATCATTGGTGTGATAGCACGGCGTCTGCACCGCAGATGATTGAGGATGACCGCATAGATGACGATTGCGACACAACTGTCGGTCTATACGTGAGGATGTTCGCAGTAGCGAGAACATCGACGCTTGATCAGTTGTCGGGAATGAGCGACCCACGCTAAGTTGCCGTCGCCGTGTATTGCAGCGCTGTCTATAGAGGAGAACCAGTCAATGAACATCCACCCAGTTCACCGTCGCGCCCGGAGCATTGGAAGGCTTTTAATCGGCGTCGCAGCCTTTGTCTGCGCGTCGCTGCACGTTGAAACCTTCGCTCGTCATTTTGACTATACGGCGCAGGTATTTGGCTCGATTCAGTCACCGACTATTAACCCCCATGGCGGAATGAGCGGATACGCAAAGGGATGGACAGCCATGGAGCTAGGGTCAAATAAGGGCCTTGGAGCGATGTATGGGATCCTTGGAGTAGGATATCGGATACAGGTGAACACGAAGTGCAACGGACAGGCGTCTGGCTGGTCAGCCAACGTCAACAAAACCGCACCGTCGGGGTCCATCCAAGCGATCTCCAGAGTGTGCCCCGTCGGATCAGACATCGAGTGGACGCAAGGCGTAATCGACCACGACAGTTGAATCAATTGTGCATGCCTCCGGCTGCGCGCATGTGGCGCGCCCGGAGGCCTGCGTATTGCAGTCGCTCGCCGCTTGGCTTTCGCGCAACACCACGCGCTCGTCATGGATAGCCACATGAATCGTAACAGGCGTAGTCGCGTTGTCTTTCGGTGGGCGGCAGTAGCCGCAATTGGTGCGATCGGCTTTCTGCTCTGGGCGAGAGGTGTTTCGCCAGCTTCAACATCCAAGACTTCCTCCCAGGTCGTTCTCAAACATCTAGATTTGCCTCAAATCGAAGTAGAGGGCTTGGGAGAAACAGTTGGTGGGTTCGTTACCGATGTCGATGGCAGGCCGATTGCGAGCGCTTCGGTTTGCGCGTCCTGCTACGGATGCAACCGACATCGGAGCGATGTTCAGGTGACTTGTGCGAGTACGGCAGAAGACGGCGCGTACAAACTCGCCGTCACTACGTCTGAGGCGCTCTCGATATTGGCATCCGCAACCGGCTTCTTGCCGCAGCGCACTTCCGCGCCGATTTACGTTGCGCACGACGCTGCTCCGACTCGTGTCGACCTAACACTGCAACCAGGCGGTGCAGAAGTTTCAGGCAACGTAGTTGATGTGCTCGGAGGCCCCGTTCCGCACGCCGACGTGCGTCTCGTATCGGGATTCGGGCTTGCGCAACAAGGCACTGTCGTCACCTCAGACGAAAACGGCGCTTTCCGGATGTGGGCAGCGAATGGGATGTTCAGCGTTGTGGCAACCGCGAATGGTTACGCAGCAGGTCGCTTTGATTCGTTCGCACCTGCGCAAGGCTTACAGATTGCGCTAACGCCCGGCGCGTCCATCAGTGGTCAGGTGCTGAACTCACGGGATCATCGCCCGGTACCTGATGTAGAGTTGCGCGCGCGCACCGTTCTAAGTCAGAACGACCGAGAGGACGCCTTCAATACGAGCGACGCTGGAGGCATGTTTCTGCTTCAGGGACTCTATCCCGGTCGCTACGAGATCTCTGCTCGTGCGGAACACTGGCGAGCGCTCTCCGTCGTGACGGCAAACTTGGACCTGGGAGTGCAGGCACGCGACGTAGTCATCATGGTTGAGCCTGCCGCGGCTGTACGGGGCCGTTTTACTATTCAGGGTTCGGATGGTTCGTGCGACTACGCAACCTTGCGGCTGTTACCGGGAGATAGTGCCGCACGCCCGAAACCCGATGTGAGGTCCATCGTGCCGATCGTGCCTGCGTATTTCGGCCGTGGACGACCGGACGGAACCATACTCGTAAAAGGGGTCGCGTCCGGGCGATATCGGGTGGAGGCGGACTGTGCCGAGCGTGTCTTGAGGGAAGGTCCGAGCATCGTGACGGTCGGTGACACAGACGTCGTAGGTCTCGAGTGGAGATTCGATCCCGGACAACAGTTGAACGTCAGAACGGTCGATACGTCGGGCAATCCGATCAGCGACGTAGTCTTGTCGCTCGACGTAGTGCGATCAAATGACGGCATGAACGAAGCGGTGCAGGGCGGCACCTCAAACCCGCAGGGCCGTTATGAGTTCAAAGGTCTCGTGCCAGGTGTGTACTCGGTCAGTGCACTTAGCCTCCCAAACACAAAGAGCGTGCAAGTGGAGCTGTCGCCGGGAGAAACCTCAGAATCCGTCACGATTACGTCATTGAGTGATTCCGAGCTTCGTTTGCGACTCAAGACATCTTCTGGGTCGCCGCTCAGCGACATCGAGATGTACGCCATGCGTGATGTGGATGAGCAGGAGAAGGCGCATTCTCCGACCAGTGCACTACCCATCAGTCCACAGCCGATCGGAGGCGGAGAGTTCGTGTTCAAGCACCTCCTTCCCGGTCGCTATGAAGTATTCGTGTCCGATCGCCGTAACGCGACGCTTCGAGTTCCGCAAGAAGCCGAATCATATGTACTGCTTGCGAAGAATGAACGTCGAGTTCTCGATGTAGAGTACAGCGGCTATCAGGGGCGTCTGACAGGATATGTAGTAGACGGTGAGGGGTCGCCAATCCCTGATGCATGGGTGAGTGCGAGACACGCGACCGCGGAATCACCTCATTTGCCGCCCTATATCCGTTCCTTGAACGGAGAGAAGCGCAGCCTGACCGCGCGCGACGGGACGTTCGAGATTCATGGACTCGATCCCGCTGCCAGGTACGATGTTCGTTTGGAGCACCCTCTCGGAGGGTACTCAGTTCTCAAACGAGACCTCCCGGTCGGAAGCAGGGTCGCGTTGACTTTGACGGCGCCGGGCACGGCGAGTGGCGTCGTCGTCGACGCGGAAGGCGTTGCTGTCAGTCGATTCGATCTCAGTGCGGTCAGCACGTCGAATGATGTGCGCTTCGGAACATCGTTCACGGATGAACGGGGCCGATGGTCGATCGAACAAATCCCGCCGGGTTCACTGGCGATCACTGTCGTAGCGCCACAAGGCAGTGCTGTGCTCGCGGTAGAGATAAAGCCGGGCCAGGCTCTTCGCGATTTGCAGATTGCGTTGACCCCAACCACTGTTTCGGCGCGCGCGCCTACGTTGTAGTCAGCGGCTGTGGCTCGCGCGTTGCGAGTACGGTAGCCCGGTTCGTCGACGCCCGCGCTTCCGCAGCGCGTACAGCACAGCCACAGCCACTGAGCCCGCCCACGCACCTGTCGATGCTCGTCCCGATTGTACCGCTGCACAGCCGCCAATCGGCGCCGTCGGGCGCGGTGGCGGCTTCTGCTCACTGCGTTCCGTCAGAGTTTCGTCGACTAAACCGACCCACTTCCAGTCGTCTTCAGTCAGCAGTGGGCCCGTGTAGTGGCGCTTGGCCGCTGGGCGGTTCGCCAGTACCGCTAGCTCTTCGGGCTTGTAGTAGCTCGCGTAGGCGTCGAAAACCATGTTGCCGCAGGCTTGCAATTCGGTCTTCGAGAGTTGCTGGAGCTTCTTCTTCAGCTCGTCTCGCGTGATTGGGCCTGTTTCGTTGTCGGGTGAGGGTCCGTACGTGAAGCTCACGAGCGCATCGACCAGCGTGCAGCCTGCGAGCTCGGTGTCCCTTGGCGGTACGCAGGTTTCGAAATGCAGCGCGATGTCAGACTTGGGCGACCAGCGCTGGGCCGCGTACGACAGCTGCAGCCAGGGCTGTCCGCCCCGCAATACCACCCGGCGATTGCGGCGCGCGATGTGTTCGGGCTCGACGACCAAGCAGCTGTTCACTGGAAGCAGGAACGTGAACACGGATTTGTCGATCGGCTCGGACCACAGGCTGCCGGTGCGCGTCACGAATGCGGCGCTCATGCCGCCGCCAGCTGCGGGGCCCGCCGGCATGATGTAGCTATGCTCGATCGGGGCGCGTTCGCTCGGTTTGAGTCGGGCGTCGAACAGCCAGATGCCGCCGAGCGCCGGTGTCCACTCGTGTTTGGGATCGAGGCGTCCCCGCTTGGCAGGCAGGGCTTCGCCGCGCAGCGTGCTCGCGAGCTCCTCGAAGCGGAAGGCGGTGGGATCGCCGCAGGGATCGTCTTCGTCGGAGTCGGACTCGCAGCGTGCTTCGGCGAGGCCGAGTTGGAGCTTAGTCTCGCGGGTCGACTTGTTCTCGAGCTCGAAGGCCGCTTTGACGCGGAACGCTTCGCGGTCCGGCAGGAACTCGAAGTCGACTGACAGGCCGTGGAGCGCGACGTCGCTCGAGCGTGCGGGCGTGACCGTCTGGCCATGCGTGGTTACGGCCACGTCCTGTGCGCTGGCGGTTCGTTCGAGAAGCGCAAGACAGAAGACGAAGAGACAGAGCGATCGAACCGCGACTGCTTCTATGGAGCAGCGCCGTGCGCGCGCGGCCACCACGGAGCCGAAGCCCTGCGCTACCGACGGATCAACACGCTTCGGAAGTAGCACTAGCAAGCCAGTCCGTGCGCGAAGGGTAGGGGCTTCACGGTTCCGCTTGTGTACACGACGGGCGCTCAGCAGCGCCAACTACTGCCGCATCTGGGACGCTGCGAGTTGCTGCGCGCTCACACTTCGGCGCGCGCAACTCGCAGCGAGAACTCTCAGCTAGTTGTTGAGTGCGCCGGCTTGGATCCAGTCGCTGATCGCCTTCGCGTCTGCGGCATCCAACATGCCACCGACCGGCATCTCGACGCCGCACGGAGGAGTCGACGACACCTTTTGAACGAGCAGACTCATCGCGGGGTTCCCCGGCACGATGTACATGCCCATGCCCATGCACTGAGCGCCCTGGGCCGGCTTGTTTACGAGCGTGTTGTAGAAGTTGTCTTTGCCGCCGGCGCCGCCTTTGAGGCCGCCGAGGTTGCCATTTGTGTTGGCGCTCGCCGCCATGCCGTGACAGACCGCGCAGTTGTTGATCCAGATATCGCTGAAAATCATCGTGAGCGTCGGAGCGGCTCCGCCAGTCGTCCCCGCTCCAGCAGCGCCGGCAGCAGTGCCCGCGGCACCGGTGGTAGCACCCGCCACGCCTCCGGTCGTACTACCAGCCACGCCGCTCGTGGTTCCGGCGACACCGGTGGTCGAGCCAGCGACGCCGGTCGAGCCAGCGACG
>Ga0193753_10002582_pt1 | contig 14121 bp, 17 predicted proteins | sample H1c2metaG_FD_144925 | JGI IMG/M metagenome (GOLD analysis project Ga0193753, IMG submission 144925) | Soil microbial communities from a riparian zone of the East river system, Colorado, United States - H1c2 | ecosystem: Environmental > Terrestrial > Soil > Riparian zone | place: USA: East... | reverse complement strand
CGGGCCTTGTCGCCGGCCTTGGCGAACAGATCGCCGAGCGCGTTGCCAGCGCCGACGTCGCCGGGCTGATCTTCGACGAGGCGGCGATACTCCTCGATCGCGAGATCGATCTTGCCCCCGCGCACGAGGTCTTCTGCCTTCTTGACGGCCGCTTCGCGATCTATGCCCACGCGATTGGGGACATGAAGGGGTTGAGGCTCGGCATCGCGCGATTCATTCAATCGTATCAAACAGCGACGCCGGCCTGAACGAGCGGCGATGAAGGGGAGAGTATCCGTAGGCGGCCACGGCGGCCAGGTGCTCGGCGGTGGCGTAGCCCTTGTGCCGATCGTATCCGTATCGTGGATCGACGTCGTGCTGCCGCAGCATCTCGCGGTCGCGAGTGACCTTGGCGATGATGGACGCGGCGGCCACCGCGCTGACTTTGCGGTCGCCCTTGGGCACGCCGAGCTGCGCCATCAGCAGCCCTGGCACATGAAACGCGTCCACGACCACCATGTCGGGCAGCGGCACGAGGAGGCCAATCGCCTGCCGCATGGCTTCGAGCGAGGCGCGATGGATGTTGACGCGGTCGATCTCACTGGGGGGAGCCGACGCCACGGCCCAGGCCACGGCGCGGCGCGTGATGATGGCGTAGAGCCGCTCGCGCTCGAGCGGCGTCACCATCTTGGAATCGAACAGGCCCGGGATGTGGCGCCCGGGATCGAGGATGACCGCGCCCGCCATGACGGGGCCCGCCAGGCAGCCCCGCCCGACCTCGTCGCAACCCGCGACGAGGTGAAAGCCCCAACGCCGCATGGCGTTCTCGAGGCTCCGTGTCGCGCGAACCCTCGCCATCGGGCTGGAGCGTCTCAGATCGCCCTCGGCCGCGAACCTACGTCCGCTTGGTCTCTTTCATGCGCGCCGCCTTGCCCTTCAGGTCACGCAGGAAGTACAGCTTCGCGCGCCGCACCCGGGCCGAACGCACGACTTCCACCTTGGCGATCGTCGGCGAATGCAGCGGGAAGATCCGCTCGACGCCCTGGCCGAACGACACCTTGCGCACGGTGAACGACGCTCGTACGCCCCCACGGTGCATCCCAATCACGATGCCTTCGAAGATCTGGATGCGCTCCTTGTCGCCCTCGCGCACTTTCACGTGCACCTTGACCGTGTCGCCGGACTTGATCTGCGGCCGCTCGGTCATCTGGGCCCGTTCCACCATGTCGATCGCGCTCATTACGTCGTCTCCTTCAATCCATCCGTCGTGCCGGCCCGCGCCGCGGTCATCCGCGTGACGCGCGCCCGGCGCCGTTCGTGTTGCCGCGCCGCAGTTCTTCGAGCAGCACGCGCTCCTCGTCGTCGAGCACCGCGTCGGCGACCAGCTCCGGCCGCCGCGCCAGCGTGCGGGACAACGCCTCGCGCGCCCGCCATCGTCGCACCTCCGCGTGGTGCCCCGAAATCAAAACGTCCGGCACCCGCCGCCCCGCGAACTCTGCCGGGCGCGTGTAGTGCGGGTAGTCCAGCAGCCCCCGGGAGAACGAGTCCCCTTCCACCGACGCTTCGTCGCCGACGACGCCCGCCACCAGCCGGCTGACTACATCGATGACCACCAGCGCCGGCACCTCGCCGCCGCTCAGCACGTCGTCCCCGATCGACAGTTCCTCGGTCGCCACCAGGTCGCGCACGCGCTCGTCGATCCCCTCGTAACGACCGCAGAGCAGCACCACATGCTCCAGACTTCGCAGCCGGCGCGCCTCGGCCTGTGTAAACGCCCGGCCCTGCGGCGAGAGCAGCACCACGGCGCCCGGCGTTCCCCGTCCGGTCCGGATCTCGTCGAGGGCCCGCACAAACGGCTCGACCTTCATCACCATCCCGGGCCCGCCGCCGTAGGCCACGTCGTCCACGGTGCGGTGCCGGTCCGAGGTGAACGCCCGCAGGTCGTGCACCCGCACGTCCACCAGTCCCCGATCGATGCCGCGCCGGACGACCCCGTCTGTCAGGCCCGCGTCGATCATCCGGGGGAAGATGGTGACGACGTCGAATTTCATTCATCGCTCGCCACGGCTTCAGCGCTTCCCTGCCGCGTTTTGTCTTTCCCGAGGTTTTTCCCGAGGTTTCTCCCGAGCGCTCCCCGCTGATCTTTGGGTCCCCGCCGTTCCCTGGTTCGCCGAGCCGGCCCCGGCTCGTTGATCTCCAGCAGCCCCTCGGGCATCTGGACGCGAATCACACGCGCGTCGAGATCGACCCCGACGCAAATCTCCTGGACGAAGGGCACCAGCACTTCGCTGCCCGTCGCGCCAGTGGCGTTGACGGTGAGCATGGCGGCGCCCACTCCACCCTCGACACGCGCCACCTCGCCGACCACCGCCCCGTCCACCGTCTCCACCCGGCATCCCACGAGCTGATGCAGGTAGTAGGACCCGGCAGGCAGCGGTAGCAGCGACGACTCGGGCACCCGCAGCTCGCGTCCGGCCAGCCCCTCGGCGGCCTCGACGCTTCCGTACCCTTCGAAGGCCACAACCGGCCGCCGGCCCTCGACCCGCGCCTCCACGATCGTCAGCACTTCATCCCGCCCGGCAACCCGGGTCCACAGCTGTGCGCCGGACCGGAAGCGCTCCGCGACGAAGTCGGTGTCCGGGGTCACGACGACGTGCCCCCGAAGCCCGTGCGGCCTGGCCACGCGGCCGACCAGCACCATCGAGTCCCAGTCGGCCATCGGACTGATCTGATCGGCGCCCTAGTCGCGGATGTCGAGCTGGGCTCGGGTGCCGACCTGCTCGGCCGCCAGCGAGACCAGCGTGCGCAGCGCCGCCGCGGTGCGGCCCTGTCGCCCGATGATCTTGCCCATGTCACCCGGCGCCGTCGACAACTCCACGATCGTCATCCCGCGCCGCGACGACTCCGTCACCTGCACCTCTTCGGGCCGATCGACCAGGGCACGCGCCACGACCTCGACGACCTGGCGCATGGCACTGGCCGTGCCGCCGCCATCGCCGGTCGCGGCCTCGTTCGTCATTGGGCCGCCGGCGTCGCGCCCGGGACAGGCAACGAAGCCGACAAGTCGCGCGTCAGGTGCCTGGCGATCAGCGTCCGCACCGAATCGGTCGGCCGTGCGCCCTGCTTCAGCCAGTGTGCCAGGCGGTCCTTGTTGATCTCGACCTTCGCGGGCTTCGAGCGGGGGTTGTAGGTCCCCAGGTTCTCCACGAAGTCGCTGTCACGCGCCGAACGCGCCTCTTGCACCACAACACGGAAGAACGGCTTCTTCGAAGAACCCATCCGCCGCATACGAATCGAAAGCATTCCGTATCCCTTTCCTGCCTACCAGCCCACCCGCCTACCTGCTCGGATGTTCTTATCGAGTTTTGATGAGCCCCCAGGGCCCACCCTTTTTCCGCTTCTTCTCCATCGGGAACCCGCCGCCCTGCCGCGCCTGCTGCAGCTGCTTCATCTGCTGCGGCGACGGCATGGCTGGCCGCTTCCCCGCCTGCTTCATGCCCTGCATGCCGCCCATCATCTGCAGCACGCGCTTCATCTCGCCGAACTGCTTGACCAGGCGGTTGACCTCTTCCACCGAGGTGCCGCTGCCGCGCGCGATGCGTTTGCGGCGGCTGCCGTTGAGCACGGACTCGTCGCGCCGCTCGGCCGCCGTCATCGACGAGATGATGGCTTCGACCCGCCCGAGCTGTTTCTCGTCCGGCTTGTTCTCGGCCAGCTGCTTCAGGTTGCCCATCCCCGGAATCATGCCGAGCACGCTCTCGAGCGGGCCCATGCGCCGGATGGTCTTGAGCTGCTTGCGGAAGTCGTCGAGGGTGAACTGGTTCCTGCGGAGCTTCTCTTCGAGCTGCTCGGCCTCGCCCGCGTCAATGGCCTGCTCGGCCTTCTCGATGAGCGACAGCACGTCGCCCATGCCGAGCATGCGCGACACGATGCGATCGGGGTGAAAGAGCTCGAGGTCGTCGATGCCCTCGCCGCCGCCGACGAAGGCAATCGGCACTCCGACGACCGCCACCACCGACAGCGCCGCGCCGCCGCGCGCATCGCCGTCGAGCTTCGTCAGCACGACACCAGTGACGCCGACGCGTCGGTTGAACTCGCCGGCGCTCTTGATGGCGTCCTGCCCCGTCATCGAGTCGGCGACGTACAGCAGGTCGGTCGGATTCACCGCGTCCTTGATGGCCTGCAGTTCCACCATCAGCTCGTCGTCGATGTGCAATCGCCCGGCGGTGTCGACGATCACGGTGTCGAATTGCTTGGCCTTCGCCTCGGCCAGCGCCCCGGTCGCGCGCGCCACCGGGTCCATCGTCTCGGGAGAGTAGACCTTGACCCCGGCCTGCTCGCCCACGATGTCGAGCTGCTGGATGGCGGCGGGACGGCGCACGTCGGTGGATACCATCACCGGATTGTGGCCCTGCCGTTTGAGCCAGCGTCCGAGCTTGCCCGAGGTCGTCGTCTTGCCCGCGCCCTGCAGGCCGAGCAGCAGCACGACGCGCGGCCTGGGCGCCTCTTTCTTCAGCCCGCCCTCGGTGCCGGCAAAGAGCGCCAGCAGCTCGTCGCGGACGATCTTGACCACCTGCTGCGCCGGCGACAGGCTCCGCAGCACCGACTGGTCCATCGCGCGATCGCGCACCCGATCGATGAAGGCCTTGACGACGTTGAAGTTGACGTCGGCCTCGAGCAGCGCCAGCCGGATCTCGCGGAGCACGTCCTCGACCTGCGACTCCGTCAGGCGCACCTCGCCCCTGATGGCGGTGAACGCGTTCTGGATGCGAGAGCTGAGCGAGTCGAACATCGGGGGCTGACTGGTATGACTGCCTGGTACGCGCTGCTGGTCGAATCTTGTGCGTCTGCCCGGCTCGGCCTCCCCATTGGAGACGCTAAGCCCAACGCACGCAAACGCTTATCTTACGGCACGATGCCCAAATCGGGCAAGGCCGACACGGTATAATGCCGGTTCGACAGGCCGTTGACCGCCTCTGCAGGGCCTCTCCACGGCCTCTCTACAGCTTCTCTACAAGCTTCGATACGAGGACAGCTCCGCATGACCAGACGCGTGACCCGCTCATTGTTTAGTGGCATTGGCGGCGTAGTGGCCCTTGGGGCCGCCCTCGGGGTGGCGTTGACGCCCGCCGTTGGCCAGGCTCAGAGCACGCTCGGCGGCAGCATTGCTGGCGAGGTCCGCGGCGCGGCGCCGGGCGGCTACAAAGCCCCCACCGGGCCGCCGCCCCGGGCCACCAGCGGGAAGCCGGACTTCAGCGGCGTCTGGGAACACCCCTACGTGCCCGACATGAGCAGGTCGAACGCCCGGAACCCGGCCATGCAGAAGGCGCCGGGCGACCTGCCCTACACGCCGGCGGGCACCCAGAACATCACCGACTACGACCCGGCGAAGAACGGCGACTACACCGGCATGTGCATGCCCTTTGGCTTGATGCGGTCGATGAACTCGCCGTATCCGCTCCAGATCATGCAGAACGACAAGTACGTCGCCTTCCTCTTCGAACAGAGCACGTGGTTTCACCTGGCCCCCTTCAAGGCCGAGCACTCGAAGGACCCCAACCCCACCTGGTTTGGCGAGTCGATCGCCAAGTGGGACGGCGACACGCTGGTCGTCGATACCATCGGGTTCAACGGGTTCACGCGCCTCGACACGCGCGGCGACCCGCACAGCGACAAGCTCCACCTGGTGCAGACGTTCAAGATGGTCGATGCCGGGCACATCGCCTACACGGTGACGATCGACGACCCGGTCTACTACGCGAAGCCCTGGACCAACGAGCGCACGTTCACGCTGACCAACGACAACCTCCTCGAGTACTCGTGCGAGGAGAACAACCGCTCGCTCTGGGAAGGGCGTATCAAGATCTGGGTGCCGCCCAGCTCCGAACAACCGCGCATCCAGAAGTGAAAACGCTTTCGTGGAGGCAGGTCTTCCGCCTACGCCAAGGCTACGGCGGACCACCGTAGCTTTAGCGTAGGTGGTTGGACCTGTCTGAAAGGCTACATGCCAGACGAATCCCTGCAGGAGATCGCCACCAGGATCGGCATCCCGGTCGCACAGCGACACATCTTTCTCTGCGCCGAGCAGACCAAACCGAAGTGCTGCGACATGGAGCGCGGCGTCGCCGCGTGGGACTTTCTGAAGAAGCGGCTGAAGGAGCTGGGCCTCTCGGACCAGGGCGGCGTGCTGCGCAGCAAGGCCAACTGCCTGCGTATCTGCGAGGGTGGCCCGATTGCGGTGGTCTACCCGGAAGGTGCCTGGTACAGGGAGTGCGATCCACCGGCCCTGGAGCGCATCATCCAGGAACATCTCATCGGCGGCCGCGTCGTCCAGGACCTGCTCATCGCCGAGCACAAGCTCGAAAGGTAACGAGAGGCGGGCCTAAGGCCCGACTCTACTGAACTGTGACGCCTACTTCAGGACGGTGAGCGTCACGTCCACCTTGATCGTTTCGCCGCTGACCCGGTCGGTGGCGGCCGTGAACTGTGCCGACTGCCCATCCCTCAACACCAGCTCGTTGGTGAATCGGAAGGAGCGAAACACGGGCAGCTCCCCCACTTTCGGGAGGGACCCGACCTGCTCGCTGGTGTAGACCGAGCTGTCTTCGATCGAGATGTTCACCTGATACCGGTTGGCGTCGAACGAATTCGCCCACGCGTCGATGTTGATCCCGACGTCGCGGTACTGCACCGGCCCGCCACCCGCCACAGGAGCCGGCTTCCCATCCACAGTGGCCGGGGCCATGACGGGCACGGGAATCTGGGCGCCCATTCGCAGGCGCGACTTCTCTCCCCTTGCATGCTGCAGCGAGTTGGCGTTCACCGCGAGGGTATAGGGCATGCTGCTCACCTTCTTCTCGCCCTGATATCGGGAAAAGACCACCTGCACGCTCAACGGCACAAGGGGAGGCACGGCGGGCGTCGCCAACAGCGTTGCAGGCTTCGCGCCCTCGTCCTTCGGCGCCTGCGCCACCAACACGGTACCCGCGGTCACGCTCACGAGAGCCGTGCACGCCAGCGCTTGCAGTCTTCTCATTATTTCGATCCTCATCACAGTGCTCCCTTCATCCCGGCAAACGGTCTCAAAGCGCGCCCGCGGCCGCGATCGGGCTCAGCGGACTGACAGAAATCGGTGCGACGTCGATAGCGTCGATGGGCGCGAGCGGCGCCGGCGCCACCGATGGATCTGGCTGATCCGGCAGGGCCGACATGTCCATGCGTCCCTCTCGCGCCCGGGCGAACAGCCGCTGGAGCGCCGCCACTTCGCTTGACGCCACGAGGACCGGCGGCGTGGTCACGATCGCGGCGGCGGCCGTCCGACGCACGCTCGATCGTGCGGGTAGGCGAAGTACGACGACCGGCCCACGCGGCACTACGTCCGTCGGCGGCACCGCCTGCGCCGGCAACACCCCCGTTGAGGGCGGCGCAGGCACCGACACCTGCGGCACCACCCCGGCAACCAGATCGTCCGGCCGCGGGCTCTCACTTCGCCCGGACTGGACCACCGCAACGGTCAGCACACCAACAGCCAGCGCCCCGAGGCCGGCCAGGGCCCAGTTGCGTGTCCCCGCACGGACACCGAGCGTCCATGCCGCGCGCCTGGGCTCGCTCTCAATCCGCATGCGGACGCGCGCCAGGAATTCGGGCGACGGATCCACCTCCAACGCGGCGTCGAGCTCGCGGTCGAGATCAGCGTCGGTCAACGCAGGGCTGTGTCGGCCATCCATGCCAATCGCTCCTTCAACTCCTGCCGGGCCAGAAACAGCCGCGACTTCACCGTGCCCTCAGGCAATCCCAGCAGCGATCCAACCTCGCGGAGATTGTGCCCTTCGATGCTGGCGAGCACGACCACGACGCGGAGCTTCTCCGAGAGCCCGTCGATGGCGCTCCACAAGAGCGCTGCCCGCTCGCGCTCTTCGTGGGACGGCCCGTCTGGCGCGGCTTCCGCTGCGAGGTCGCCGGTGCCGAACTCGCGTGCCGCCCGGCGTCGATTCGCGCGCTGGCGGTCCAGGGCCATCCGAAATGTCATCCGCACGAGCCAGGCCCGAAACCGCTCGCGCTCGCGGAGTTGACCGAAGGAGCGATGGGCCTTGGCGAACGCCTCCTGCGCCACGTCCTCGGCATCCTCGCGCTGGCGCAGCACGCTGAAGGCCACGCGAACGGCCAGCCGGGACGACTCCCGCAGAAGAATCTCGAATTCCCCTTCCAATGCGTCGTCCATCGTCACGACAGCGCCACGGATGGGGTGGGTGCCTTCATGCATCGGGCTTCATCGGGCAAGACGCCGCCCGGGCCGGGAAGGTTCAGTGAGGGGCTGCTTGAAGCAGGCGGGGCTAACCGCCTCCGCTAAAGCTACGGCGAGTCCGCCGAAGCCTTCGGCGAAGGCGGAAGCCCCGCCCTACACCGAGGAGAGCGTGTGTCCGAGCTTGTCTTTCTTGGTCTTCAGGTACTTCCGCGTGTGTTCGCTCGCCGGAATCTCGAGCGGAACGGCCTCGGACACGGACAGACCATAGCCCTGCAGCCCGACGAACTTCCGCGGGTTGTTCGTGAGCAGCCGCATCGTCTTGACGCCCAGGTCGCTGAGGATCTGCGCGCCGATGCCGTAGTCGCGCTGGTCGGCCTTGAAGCCGAGACGTTCGTTGGCCTCGACCGTATCGAGGCCCTGATCCTGCAGGGCGTACGCGCGGATCTTGTTGACCAGGCCGATGCCGCGGCCCTCTTGATTGAGGTAGAGCAGGATGCCGCGGCCTTCGGCGGCGATGCGCCCCAGCGCGGCATCGAGCTGCGGCCCGCAGTCGCAGCGGGCCGAGTGGAAGACGTCGCCGGTGAGGCACTTCGAGTGGACGCGAACCAGTACATCCTTGCCGTCGCCGATGTCGCCGCGCACGAGCGCCACGTGCGCCTGATTGTCGATCTGATTCTCGTAGGCGAAGACACGGAAGGCGCCGAACTCGGTTGGCAGCGCCGCCGTGGCCGCGCGCTTCACCAGCCGCTCGTTCTGCATGCGGTACTGGATCAGGTCCGCGATGGTGATCATCAACAGACCGTGCTTGCGCGCAAACCGGGTGAGCTCCGGCACCCGGGCCATGGTGCCGTCCTCGTTCATGATTTCGCAGATGACGCCGGCCGGTTCGAGGCCGGCGATGCGGGCCAGGTCCACGGCCGCTTCGGTGTGACCGGAGCGCACGAGCACGCCGCCGTCACGGGAGCGAAGCGGGAACACATGGCCGGGGCGCGCCAGGTCGCGGGGCACGGTCTCCGGTGCGATCGCCACGCGCACCGTCTCGGAGCGGTCGGCCGCCGAAATACCGGTGGACGTCGTGTCGCGCGCGTCAATCGACACGCACATCGCGGTATCGCGGCGCGACGAGTTGTCGGACACCTCGAGCGGGATCTCGAGACGATCGAGGCGCTCGGGGGTCATGGCCAGGCAGACGAGCCCGCGGCCGTGTTTGGCCATGAAGTTGATGGCCTCGGGCGTCACGGTCGACGCGGCCATCGTCAGGTCGCCCTCGTTCTCGCGGTCCTCGTCGTCGACGACCACAATCATCCGGCCCGCGCGGATGGCCGTGATCGCGTCGTCGATCGACGCGAACGGCCCCTTCCTGCGGGCGCCTTTGGCAATACGCATCTGGGCCTTCTTCATGAGCGGGTGTACCACTGGGCCGCACGGGCCGCGTACTTTCCAACCATATCGCACTCGAGGTTCACCTGCGCGCCGGGGGCCAGGCCGGACAGGCTGGTGTGGCCCCACGTGAACGGGATGATCATGACCTCGAACTGCGTCCCGGCCAGGGCCGCCACGGTCAGGCTCACGCCGTCCATGGCCACCGAGCCTTTGGGGATGAGGAGCGGCGCCAGCGCCTCGGCAAACTCCACCGCAATCCAGTGGGAATCGCCCTGGTCGCGCACCTCGCGCACCGTGCCTGTGGCGTCGACGTGCCCCTGCACGAAGTGCCCGCCGAAGCGGCTGTCGGCGCGCATCGAACGCTCGAGGTTGACGCGGTGTCCCGCGCGGAGCGACCCCAGTGTGGTCACACGCGCCGTCTCGGGCCCGATGTCGGCCTCCCAGCCGGCCTCGTCCGCGGAGGCTACCGTCAGGCAGACGCCGTTCACCGACACGCTCTCGCCCAGCTGCAGCTCCCCCGCGAGCCGCGTCTCGACGCGCATCCGGTAGCCAGACTCGACGGCATCCACGCGCGCGATGGTGCCGACGGCTTCAATGAGGCCTGTGAACATATCCTTCGATCAGCACGTCGGGGCCCAGCAGGTCCACCCGGCGTTCGAGAAGCGCCGTCGACAAAAAGTCGCGGCCTTCGAGTAGGGGCACGCCGGCAGGCCCGAGCATGATGGGCGCCACGTAGAGTTGCACCGCATCCACAACGCCTTCATCCCACGCGGCCGCATGCAGCGCAGCGCCGCCTTCGATCACCACGCTCTGGATGCCGAGGGCGCCCAGCACGTCGAGACCGGCGCGGCACTCGTCGCGTTCGACCGCGACGACCATGGCTCCGGTGGCGCGCAAGGCGTCGAGCCGCTCGCCGCCGGCCTTCACGGCGCGCGCCGACGTGAGGATGATCACGGGCCCCTGCGGCAGCGTGGAAAACAGGCGCGCGGTGGGCGCGACGCGCAGCCGCCGATCGAAGACCACGCGCGCGAGCGGCCGCTCACGATAGACATCGCGCACGGTCAGCAGCGGATCGTCGGCGAGCACGGTTCCCGATCCCACGGCCACGGCGTCCACCTGCGCGCGCACGTACTGCGCGTGACGCAGCGCGGCCATGGAGGTCAGCGCGGTGCGACGGCCGGGCGCTTCGGCAATACGGCCGTCGAGGCTCGTGGCCGCTTTCAGCGTGACGAACGGCCGGCCGGTCCGCAGCGAGCTCAGATACGGCTGATTCAGCCGGAGGGCGGCCTCACGCTCGAGCCCCACCTCGACATCGATACCGCTCGCGCGCAAGGCGGCGAAGCCGCGCCCGCTGACGAGCGGAAACGGATCTTCCATGGCGGCCACCACGCGTCTGATGCCGGCGGCAATCACGCGATCGGTGCACGGTCCGGTGCGGCCGGTGTGCGAGCATGGCTCGAGGGTGCAGTACAAGGTGGCGCCGCGCGCGGCCTCTCCGGCTTCGTCGAGCGCGTGCACCTCCGCATGCGCCTCACCCGCGCGTTCGTGCGCGCCTTGGCCGAGGACGACGCCATCGTCCGACACGACGCAGGCCCCGACCAGCGGGTTGGGGGTCGTACGGCCCAACCCCCGCCGGGCGTGCTCGAGCGCCCGCCGCATCCACTGGCTCTCGTCTACCACGTCCTCTCGGTCCACCACCCCCAGCGTCTACCAGGTTGCCTGGAAGAGCGCGTCTACGTACTCGTCGGGTGAAAACGGAATCAGATCGTCGATGCCTTCGCCGACGCCCACGTACTGAATCGGCAGCCTCAGCTCCTGCGCAATGGCGACGGCCACGCCGCCCTTCGCGGTGCCATCGAGCTTGGTGAGCACGATGCCTGTGACACCGGCCACCTGCGTGAACTCCTTCGCCTGCTGGAGCCCATTCTGCCCGACCGTCGCGTCGAGGACGAGCAGCACCTGGTGCGGCGCGCCGTCGGCCGCCCGGCCCGCCACCCGGCGAATCTTGTCGAGCTCGTTCATCAGGTTCACGCGCGTGTGCAGCCGGCCCGCGGTATCGACGAGGATCGGATCGCGTCCCCGCGTCTTACCCGACTGAATCGCGTCGAAGACGACGGCCGCCGGGTCGGATCCGTCCTTGGCCCGCACGAAGTCCACTCCGGCACGGCCGGCCCACACCTCGAGCTGCTCCACGGCCGCCGCGCGAAAGGTATCGGCCGCGCAGATGAGCGGCTCCCGTCCGGCCTTCTTCATCAGGTTGGCGAGCTTGCCAATCGTCGTGGTCTTGCCCGTGCCGTTCACCCCCACGATGAGCGTGACCTGAGGCACCTGTCCATTGGATGCCGGCACCGGACTCACGGTGTCGAAGATCCGCCGGATCTCGTGCTTCACGAGGTCGCGCAGGCTCTCGCCTTCCCGCGAGCGCGCCCGCACCGCGGTGACGATGCGCTCCGTCGCCGCCACGCCCACGTCGGCGCCGATCAGGATCTCTTCGAGCGCTTCAATCGTGTCGACGTCGACCTGGCGCGTGCGCTGCTCGGGCGCGTCGGCCCGCTGCACGATCTCGTCGAAGCGGTCGAGAATCTGTTGTTTGGTACGTGTGAGTCCCGCCTTCAGCTTGTCGAGAAATCCCATGCCCGCCCTACCCCGCTTCGGCCCGCTGCGGCCGCTCCATCAATTCCCCGACGGCGGTGCGGGGATCCTTCCGGCCGGCCAGCAGGTCCGACACCTGCGCCGCGATCGGCAGCTCCACGTCGTAGCGCGCGGCCAGGTCGAGCGCGGCGCGCGTGGTGCGCACGCCTTCGGCCACCATGCGCGTCCCGTCGATGATGTCCTGCAGCGGCCGGCCATGGGCCAGCTCGATGCCCACGCGCCGGTTGCGGCTGGGCCCGCTCGTGCAGGTGAGCACCAGGTCTCCGAGGCCGGCCAGGCCCGAGAGTGTCTCGCGCTGCGCGCCCGCCGCGCAGGCGAGCCGGGAGATTTCCGCCAGCCCGCGCGTGATGAGACCGGCCAGCGCGTTGTGCCCGAGGCCAAGACCTTCGACGAGGCCGGCGGCAATCGCGATCACGTTCTTGAGCGCTCCGCCAATCTCGACCCCCACGACGTCGCTCGTGCCGTACAGCCGGAAATACGGCGCACGGAATTCTGCCTGCACCGCCGCGACCACCGCCGGGTCGCGGGAGGCGACCGACACCGCCGTGGGCAGCTCGCGCGCGAGCTCGGACGCGAAGCTCGGGCCCGACACCACCGCGATGCGCACGTCCGGGCCGAGCTCCTGCTCCAGAATTTCTGACACTCGAAAGAGCGTGTGCTGCTCGAGGCCCTTGGTCGCGCTCACCACCAGCGCCCCGCGGCGCATGAAGGGCGACGCCACGCGCACGATGTCGCGCGTCCCATGCGACGGTACGGCCATGACCACGACCTCGCAGCCGTCCACAGCGTCGGCCATGTCGGCCGTCACGCGCAGGTTGGGCGGGAGGCGCACGTCCGGCAGGTAGACGGCGTTGACGTGGCGGACACGCAGATCGGCAATGAGGCCGGCGTCACGCCCCCACAGGCGCGCCTCGTGCCCCACGCGCGCCAGATGCACCGCCAAAGCGGTGCCCCAGCCTCCCGCTCCGAGAATCGCGACCCGGTGAATGGCGCCCTCCCTGGAACTCATCTCACAAATGCGCCGGCGACGGGCCCGTCACTCACAGTGTAGTCGAGAGAAGATGGCGTCTCGCCATGTCGAGCGCGGCCTGCGAGGCCTGAAATTTCACGAGCTCGCGCTCGCCGAAGAACCGGAAGAGCCGCGACCGTGTGCCCTCGGCGGTTGAGAGCGCAACGGCCACCGTGCCGACGGGCTTCTCGGCCGATCCGCCGCCCGGACCGGCGATGCCGGTCACGCCAAGCCCGAGGTCCGCACCCGAGCGCGTCCGGATGCCGTCGGCCATCGCGCGCGCCACCGGTTCGCTCACGGCGCCGTGTTCCGCCAGCAGCGCGGGGGCAACGCCCGCGAGCGCCGTCTTGGCCTCGTTGGCGTAGACGACGACAGACTGCCCGACATACCGCGAACTGCCGGCCACGTCGGTGAGACGCGACGTCAGCAGTCCGCCGGTGCACGACTCCGCGGCCGCGATCCAGAGCCCGCGGCTCGCGAGCGCGTCCCCGACGACCTCTTCCAGGCGCCGGCCGTCGGTGCTGAACACGTCGTCGCCCAGTACACCGAGAACTTGCCCGGTGGCAGCCTCGAGAATCGTCCCGGCTCCCGCGAGCGAGGCGTGACGAACCGACAGATGCAGCTCGATTTGCCCAAGCGCCGCGAGAATCGTGGCCGATATCGGAGGAGCCGCCGCCGCCCACTCACGATAGAGCGGCTGGAGCAGCTGATCGACGTGTGACTCGAACTGACCGGTCACGCGCAGCACGCGCCGGACGATCGACGTGCCCGTGGATCGCGCCCGCAGGCGCGAGTCGACCAGGGCCGACAGCATCGGCTTGAGCTCCCGGGGTGGTCCCGGCAGCAGCACCAC
>Ga0193753_10002581_pt1 | contig 14124 bp, 12 predicted proteins | sample H1c2metaG_FD_144925 | JGI IMG/M metagenome (GOLD analysis project Ga0193753, IMG submission 144925) | Soil microbial communities from a riparian zone of the East river system, Colorado, United States - H1c2 | ecosystem: Environmental > Terrestrial > Soil > Riparian zone | place: USA: East... | reverse complement strand
ATCAATGCATCGATGTGGATGCGGCATGAGGTGGAGATAGCATAACAGAGCGTCGGGCCCGGCAGTAGTGACGCGAAATCGCGCTTACTTGCTCTTTGCAGGTTTGGTGGATTTGGCGGCCGCTATCATTTCCATCGAGTTGTTCTTACCGCGCTTCAGGGTCAGCGTGGGAGGAGTACGTTTGCCAGGGAGTTTCTTCAGGTTTTTGGTTGGCATGGCTTTTGTCCTTTCGACCTACTGCTTCTCGAAGACATCCTTGTTATCGAGCTTGCGTCCTTTTGGGTCCTGGCCTTTCTCGTAGCTGGTCATCGTCTTTCCATCTTTTGAGATGGCGGCTCGGATGGAATCGATAACTTTTCCTTCCTGCTTTAGTGTCACGTTCAGCGTGCGGTCATTTACCTTGTTCACCGCAACGGTGATGCCCGGCGCGTCGATAGGATGATCCTTCCCATCCCAAGCAATAGTGCTGTTTTGGTTAATCGGCTGGCCATCGGGATCGGTGCCGGTGGCGACACGTTTCATTTGATCGCCGACGGCCTCGAATGTTACCGTCATCTCTTTGACGGCAGTGCCCGGCGCAGACTTGGACTTGCTGGTGTTGAGCTTCCATGTGCCCACGAAAGGACTTTCCGCGGCGACCATGGAAATTGAAAACACGCAAAGAGCGCTCAGAAACTGGAATCCTCGCATACGAAACCCCTCCCCAGGGGTGTCGGCGAGTATATCGCACTTGGAGCGCTCGGGTAGTGCGCCGCGCGCCGCCGTCCGATTACTAGCCTCCTAGTTGATCGAGCCGCCGCTCGTGATCGCGGGCGACTTCAACCAAGCCTTCCATTACTGTAAGCAGCTTGTCGATGCGGGCGTTTTGTTCTTCACCCTGATGCGCCAAGTGCTCGACCGTCAGTAAGCCGGTCTAGTCGTTGGTCGATGTCAGCCATTTGTCTCCCTTCCCGAATCATCGGGCCGGTGTACAAAAGTGTCTCTATCTATTGATTATAAAGGATAAATATTCTGGCGGAGAGGGGGGGATTCGAACCCCCGGTAGAGTTTTTGACCCTACGACGGTTTAGCAAACCGCTGCTTTCGACCACTCAGCCACCTCTCCAGGCCGCGGCAGTTTCTCTCGAATCGTAGCATGCTTCCTGGCTAGAAGCCCCGTTCCATCGGCATTGCGAGCGGCGGCTCCACCAGAAAATCGGCCTCGCGAATTTCGACCAGTGCGTCGCGAATCGACTGCTCTTTCGCCGGTTCGGTCGTGATAACAAAAGGCAGATCGCGCCAATCTTCGCGCGGCAACTGCAGCACCGCGTCGATTCCGATCTTGTGCTTGGCGAGGATGGTCGCGAGCGTGGCGATGATGCCCGCCTTGTCTTCCACTCGAAAGCGCAGGAAGTACGGCAGCGCCTGGTTACCAATCGGTAGTGGCCTGTATTCGCCTAGACGCTCATGCGCGAATGGGCTCACGCGCTCCGGACTGCCGTGGCGGATCTCGCGCGCCACCCGCATTAGATCGCTGACCACCGCTACCCCCGTCGGCTTGGCGCCGGCGCCGCGGCCGTAGTAGAACGTGTCTTCTCCGTAGACACCGCGAATCCACACGGCGTTGTATGCGCCTTGCACCTGCGCGAGAATCGCCGATTGCGGAATCAGACTCGGCCTGACCGACAGCAGCAAGCCGTCATCACTCTGCCGCGCGAGGCATAGCAGCCGGATCGTGTGCTTCAACTGATGCGCATATTCGAAATCAACCGGCAGAATGCGCCGGATGCCTTCGGTGTAAATATCGGCCGGGGTCAGTTTCTCGCCGAAGGCCAGTGCGGCGAGAATCGCAAGCTTGGACCGCGCATCGAGGCCGTCCACATCGGCGGACGGGTCCGCCTCCGCATAGCCGAGCTGCTGCGCCTCCGCCAACACGGACTCGAATTTCGCGTTGCTCTTCTCGATTTCCGTAAGAATGAAATTGCTGGTGCCGTTCAGGACGCCGTATAGCTCACTGACCCTGTCGCCCGCGATGCCTTCGCGCAAAACCGTGTGGATCGGAATTCCACCGGCGACGCTTGCTTCCATCGCCAGGTTGACGCCGTTTTCGCTCGCAATCGCCCATAGCTCGGCGCCGCGCACGGCCATCAATTCTTTATTCGCGGTGACGACGGACTTGCGCTGGCGCAATGATTCCTCGATGATGTGTCCGGCCGTGGCGGTGCCGCCAATGAGCTCGACGACGATATCGATCTCCGGATCGCGCACGATTTCTTTCCAATCCGTCGTGCGCGTCACGGCGGCCGGAAATGCCGGCAGCTTCTTTTGTCCCGGGTTGCGGCTGCAAACCGTCTTCACCCGCAGCGGAAACCCGAGCTTCTCGCGGATCCTGGCGCCGTTCTCCGCCAGAATCTCAAGCGTGCCAGAACCTACGTTACCCAGCCCAACGACCCCGATGGTCACGTCCATAAGTGGCTTATGATAGCAACCAGATGGACCACACGCGCCGCGCTACGTTGCTCTCGCTGCTGGCCTCTCCGTTGACGGCGAACGCGCAAGCACCGTACGACCGAGAGTTGCCGGTTCCTCGAGATCCGAACGCGGACAGCCGGCTCCCGAACGGCAAATCGCAGAAAGACGCTATCGCCAAACAAAATCATGAGGAGGCGTTAAAAGATGCCGGAGACCTGGTCGCGGCCGCCCAGGAATTACAAACCCAATTGAAGAAGGCCGGCGTCTATGTGGTTCCCGTCGAGTCCGTCAAGAAGACTGAAGAGATCGAGAAGCTGGCGCGCCGCATTCGTGGAAGGTTGAAGGGGTGACCGGGCATGATACTCTGGCGTGACAGTCCATGGTTCGCGAAAAAAGACAGCTCATGAGCGCGTCCGAAATGGACCGCACGCTCGTGCGCCTGGCGCATGAAATTCTTGAAAAAAGCGCTGACTTGAGCAAGCTCGCTTTTGTCGGCATCAAGCGGCGGGGCGTGCCGTTGGCGCGGCGGCTGGCGGATAAAATCGGCAGCCTCGAGAACATGAAAGTTCCGGTCGGCGTCCTCGATATCAATCTGTATCGCGACGACCTGTCGACAGTCGGGGAGCGGCCCGTGCTGAATGCCAAGCAGATCGATTTTCCCGTCGCGGGCAAAGATATTGTTCTGGTCGACGATGTTCTCTATACCGGCCGCACCATTCGCGCGGCTCTGGACGCCCTGTTCGATCATGGCCGCCCAGCCCGCGTGCAATTGCTTGTGCTGATCGACCGCGGTTTCCGTGAGCTTCCGATTGAGGCTCGCTATGTCGGGCGTCTCATTCAAACCAGCGCCAACGAGATCATCGAAGTGAAATTTCAGGAAATCGACAGCCAGGAAAAGGTCATGCTGGTCGAGAGAGTAGAGGATGAATCCCGCGTGGGCGCATAGGTGACGAGGCTACTTGACTGGTTTACTTGATATAGAGTCGCTGGCCCGGCCGGAGATCGAAGCGATACTGGCCCGGTCGAAGCATTTTCAGCCCGCTCCTAAGCAGCCGTTCAAACGCTTCACGACGCTGCAAAATCGTACTATAGTCAATTTGTTTTTCGAATCGTCGACACGCACGCGTACGAGCTTCGAAATTGCGGCCAAACGTCTCGGCGCGGACGTGCTTTCGATCGCTGTGGCGGCATCGAGCGTTTCGAAAGGCGAGTCGCTGGTAGACACGCTCAACACTTTGGCAGCCATGCGGCCGGACGCTATCGTCATGCGGCATGCCGCTTCCGGAGCCCCGCACTTTCTTTCGCGGTACCTGCCGATTCCCATCGTGAACGCAGGTGATGGCACGCACGAGCATCCTACACAGGCGCTGCTGGATGCGCTCACGATTCTCGATCGCAGGGGTACGCTCGAAAACCTTCGCGTTGCCATCATTGGGGACATCGCGCATAGCAGGGTAGCTCGCTCCAACATTTTTCTGTTGTCGAAATTCGGCGTCCAGGTAGTGCTGTGCGGACCCGCCTCACTGCTGCCGCGCGAAATGACCGCGATTGCGCCGGGCGTCGAGTTGACTACCAATATGGAGACCGCCATTCGCGATGTAGACGTGATCATGATGCTGCGTGTGCAGCTCGAGCGCCAGCACGAAGCGGCTTTTCCCGCGAACGAGTATTTTCGCTTTTATGGACTGCGGCCGGAGCATGTGGAGCTCGCGAAACCGGATGTGATCGTCATGCACCCCGGGCCGATCAATCGGGGACAGGAAATTTCTTCGGAGGTCGCGGATTCGCAGCGCTCGGCAATCCTGAATCAAGTTGAGAATGGCGTTGCGGTCCGCATGGCGGTGCTCGAAAGGGTGCTGGCCGCGTGAAGAAGCTGGTCATTAAGAATGGCCGCGTTATCGACCCGGCGCAAGATTTGGATCGGGTCTGCGATGTCGCGATAGAGGACGGCACAGTCCGGCAGATCGCGCCTTCTATCGACGCGAGCGGCGCCGTGGAGTTTGACGCTACGGGCCTGATCGTGGCGCCGGGCTTCATCGACATGCACGTCCATCTGCGCGAGCCTGGGTTCGAGCACGCCGAGACGATCGAGACAGGCGCACGCGCCGCCGCCGCCGGAGGTTTCACTTCCGTCTGCTGCATGCCGAACACACAGCCCGTGAACGACAGCCCCACTGTCACCAGCTATATCGTCGATCGAGCGCGGCGTTTTGCGGCGGTGAATGTTTTCCCGATCGGCGCGATCACAAAAGACAGCGCGGGCGAAGCGCTGGCGGCCTTTGCATCCATGAAGGAAGCTGGCATTGTCGCGATCTCCGACGATGGAAAGCCGGTGATGAACGCCCGCGTCGCTCGCCGCGCGATGGAGTTTGCGCAGGCGCTGGATCTGCCTTTTATCGAGCATTGCGAAGATCTGCATTTGAGCGCGGGCGGCGATATGCACGAGGGCTTGGAATCGACGCGGCTGGGGCTACGTGGGATTCCGCGCAGCTCGGAAGATGTCATGGTGGCGCGCGATCTCATCCTGGCCGAGCTTACCGGCGTGCGCTACCATGTCGCCCACATCTCCTCGCACCATTCGGTCGAAATGGTGGGTTTCGCCAAAAAACGCGGACTAAAGGTGACCTGCGAAGCTACACCACATCATTTCGTGCTTGCCGACCGGGACATGGCGCCCTACGACAGCAACTATAAGATGAAACCGCCGCTGCGTGAGCGGCCGGACGTAGGCGCGGTGAAGCAAGGGCTTATGGACGGCGTCGTGGATGCGATCGCCACCGATCACGCGCCGCATGCGGGCGCTGAAAAGATGCAGGAGTTCGAGCGGTGTCCTTTCGGGATTATCGGACTCGAGACCGCGCTTGGGCTCGCGCTCGAGCAGCTCTATCATCCGGGTCACGTGGATCTTGCGCACCTGATCCGGTTGTTCACGAAGAATCCGGCGCGTATTCTTTCTTTGGATCGTGGCAGCTTGCGCGTCGGAGGCGCCGCCGACGTGACCGTGTTCAGCCTGGATCGTGAATGGACGTACGATGTACGGCGCTCGGCTTCGAAGAGCAGCAACACGCCTTTTCACGGCCGCAAATTCAAGGGTGGGCCGGTTGCGAGTGTTGTTGCGGGAGAGGTTGCGTGGCGGCTTTGACGGCTGCCGCCAGCGCATCTACTTCTCGATCGTCCACGGTGCGCAAGTCCAGCACGATTTTGTCGCTCTCGATTCGCGAGACCACCGGGCACGCGCCCGTGCGCAATCGCTTTTCGAACTCAACCGCAGAAGGCACGTCAAGCTCGATCACCCAAGTCGGGACGGTTTGATCGGGCAGAGAACCGCCACCGGCGACGGATTCATCCGGGCGGACTGACGGCTGCATTTCTTCTAAGTTCGACGCTACACGCTCGGCCCGGCTGCGAATCTCATCTAGCCCGGCGAACATCATGCGCAAGGCTGGAATGGCTTGCCAATCCTGACGAATTATGTGGTCCAGCGTCGTTTCGAGCGCCTGGATAATGAGCTTGTCCACGCGCAAGGCGCGATAGACGGGATTGCGGCGCACGCGCGCGACCAATTGCGCGTCACCGGCAATGATGCCGGCCTGCGGGCCGCCCATCAACTTATCGCAACTGAAAGACACGATGTTCGCACCTGCCGAGAGGCTGTCGGTCACCAAAGGCTCTTCGATTTTATTGGCCAGGCATCCGCTGCCGAGATCTTCAAACACCGGAATGCTCTTCTCGCGGCCGAGCGTGGCGAGGTCTCGCAAATCAGGCCGCGCGGTAAAACCACTGATGTGAAAGTTGGATGGATGCACGCGCAGAATGAGACGCGTTTGGTCGTTGATGGCGTCGCGATAATCGGCCAGGTGCGTCCGGTTGGTCGTTCCTACTTCGCGGACGATGGCGCCCGAACTTGCCATGATCTCGGGAATGCGAAACCCGTCGCCGATCTCGATCAGCTCGCCGCGCGAGACGATCACCTCGTGGCCAAAGGCCAATTCCTTGAGAACCAGATACACGGCCGCGGCGTTATTGTTGACGACGATCGCCGGCCGGTCCAGGAGCCGTTCCAAGAGACGGGCAGTGTGCGAATCGCGGCGGCCGCGCTTGCCGGAAATCAGATCGTATTCGAGATTGGAATAGCCGTCGATTGGAGTGAATGCCGCGAGGGGAGCACGGCCCAAATTGGTGTGCAGCACCACACCCGTGGCATTGATGACGCGCCGTAACGACGGCGCAGCAAGGGCTCGCAGTCTGTCCCTGACCAGTTGCCCGATGGGACCAGATTCATTACCCGTTTCCCGGATTTCGTCGAGCACCGAGCGAATTTCGTGGACGACAACTTCGCGCGGAAATCCGTCTACACTTCCAAGCTCGCGGAGCACCTGGTCAACCGACGGCAGATCCCGCAAGCTCTTCATCACGCAATCGCCCGGTCGGCGAGCGCCTGTTTGAGGTATTTTCCAGTGTAGGATTCAGGCACCGCCGCGATCGCCTCCGGCGTGCCTTGCGCCACAATGCGGCCGCCGGCGTCCCCGCCTTCCGGCCCCATGTCAATGATCCAATCGGCGGCCTGGACCAGATCGAGATTGTGCTCGATCACGAGCACGCTGCCGCCATTGGCGATCAGCCGCTCGAAAGAGGCGAGCAGTTTCGCGATGTCATCGAAATGCAGCCCGGTGGTGGGCTCATCGAACAGAAACAAAGTTCCTTCGCAGGTCGATTGTGCCAAATGCGCTGCCAGTTTTACGCGCTGCGCTTCGCCGCCGCTCAAAGTAGTGGCCGATTGCCCCAGACGCAAATATCCGAGGCCAACGTCGTTCAGAACTTTCAAGCGCGCGGCAAGCTTTGCAGTGCTGGCGAAAAAAGTCATGGCCTCCCGGACAGTCAGTTGCAACACTTCGTAAATGTTCAATCCGTGGTAGCGCACATCGAGCACGCTCTGCTTGTAGCGCGTGCCCTTACACTCTTCGCAGATGAGCTCCACGTCGGCGAGGAACTGCATCTCGACGGTCACAGTGCCATCGCCTTGGCAGGTTTCGCAGCGTCCACCGGGAATATTGAACGAAAAATGGCCGGGGGTGTAGCCGCGGCGCTCCGCGTCCGGCGTGCCCGCGAAAAGATCGCGGATGATATCGAAAGCTTTTACGTAGGTGACGGGATTCGAGCGCGGCGTTCTTCCAATGGGCGACTGATCCACCATCACCACGCTCGTCAATAGTTCGGCGCGCTCCACGCGTTTGAGCGGAAGCTTGCGGGCGCTGCCCTCCTCTTCTTTTCCGGCATTCGCCGCCTGCCGCTCTTTGTTCACGCGCAAATCGAGCGCGCGATAAATCACGTCATGCACCAGGCTCGATTTGCCCGAGCCCGATACGCCGGTGACCACAACCATGACGCCTAAAGGAATTTCGACATCGACGTTCTTGAGGTTGTTGGCGCGCGCCCCGATAAAGGATATCTTGCGCCTGGAATTGATTTTCCGGCGGTCCAGCTTGCGCGAGACCGGTAATTCGCCGCGCAGGTAGCGGCCGGTGAGCGAGACGGCGTCACGTTCTTTTCCGGCCGGTGGAGACAGCAGTTGCGGATACGTGCCGGCGAACATGACGCGGCCGCCGTTCTCCCCCGCCCCCGGGCCCAGATCCAATATGTAATCCGCCTCCGCCATGATTTCAGGATCGTGCTCTACGACGACGATCGTGTTTCCGAGCTCGCGCAAATCCTTGAGGATGCGAACCAGGCGCGCGGTGTCGCGGCTATGCAGCCCGATAGACGGCTCGTCCAGCACATAGATGGCGCCCACGAGCCGCGACCCCAGGCACGTAGCAAGCTGAATTCGTTGTGCCTCGCCGCCGGAAAGCGTTGCCGACAGCCGATCGAGCGTGAGATATTCCAGTCCCACATCGTTCAGGAATTTCGTTCGCTGGCGTATCTCATCAAGAACGCGATCGGCGATCTCCCGTTCTTCCGGGCTCAATATCAGCGAGTCGAAAAACTCCCGGGCGCGGGCGATGTTCATGTGAGCCACTTGCGCGATATTCAAATCTCCGAGCTTCACCCACAGCGCTTCCGGCCGCAGGCGCGCGCCCCGGCAAGCTGGACATTCGGTATAGGCGCGGTAGCGGCTCATGAAGACTCGTACGTGAACCTTGTACTTCTTGCGGTCGACTTCTTTGAAGAAGCGCAGTACGTGACCGCGAACGAATTCTTTTTCTTCCGGCTTCAAGTCCGCATACGCGACGTTAAGCCGCGCTTTGCCGCGCGCTTTGGGCTTGAAGTCTTCGTCGTAATACCAGGTGTACTGCGGCTTGGTCCATGGATCGACCGCGCCCTCTTCCAGAGAAAGAGACGGATCCGGGATGATGAGATCGAGATCGTAATCCACGGTGTTTCCGAAGCCCTGACACACCGGACACGCGCCCATCGGATTGTTGAAGCTGAACATGCCCGGCTCGGGCGCAATCGCAGTCAAACCGCATGCCTTACAGCCAAACTTTTCGCTGAAGTGCAGCCGGGCGGGATCGGCCACGCCCGCCTGTTCAAAGAACACTTCTCCCGATTCGCGGTAGCAGATCTCGACCGTGTCCACCAGCCGCTGGTGCGAGTCCGGACGAATGACGATCCGGTCCGCGAGCACAAAGAGCGGCTTTGCGAAATCGATTTCGAGCAGTGATTCGGGAGTGGAGAACTCGAAAATCTTCCCCTCTTGGAACAGGCGGCCGAAGCCTTTTTTTCGCAGGTCGAACAGCCGGTCGCGCAGGGCGGCGGCTTCGGCGGCGCCGGGTGGCCTTACCGGAAACAAGGCGTACCAGCGCGAGCTTTCCGCTTGCTCGAGCATGGCGGCGGCGACTTGATCCACGGTGTCGTTCTGAACGCGCGTGCCGTCGTTCGGGCAATAGGTGCGGCCCGCGCGCGCCCACAACAGCCGCATGAAGTCGTACAATTCGGTGGCGGTTGCAACGGTCGACCGCGGATTCCTGGTCTGATTTTTCTGCCGGATGGCGATCGGCGGCGCGATACCCAGAATCTCGTCTACATCCGGTTTTTCCATGCGCTCGAGGAACTGGCGCGCATACGCCGATAGCGATTCTACATACCGCCTCTGGCCTTCCGCGTAAATCGTGTCGAAGGCGAGCGAAGACTTGCCGGAGCCGGAAACGCCGGTGACCACGGTCAACTGGTTGTGCGGAATGTCCACACTAATGTTCTTGAGGTTGTGGACGCGTGCACCGTGAATGGCCAGCATGGGCTTGGACGGTAAGCTGGGATGTTCCGGCATGACTCAAGAAACGACGAGGGGTAGCGGGTGGAAAGAAGTTCCTTCACCAGTATAGGATGGGCGAGATAAAACAATTTCGCGGCGATCTGCTTCGTTGGTTTGCCGCTCATCAGCGTGCTCTCCCCTGGCGCGAAACACGCGATCCATATCGGATCTGGGTCTCGGAAATCATGCTGCAGCAGACGCGCGTGGCGGCTGTCATCCCGTACTATCATCGATTTCTCGAGCGCTTTCCGGACTTTCGCGCGCTCGCTTCCGCGCCCGAGCCGGAGCTGCTGGCCTACTGGGCCGGCCTTGGCTATTACTATCGGGCGCGCAACATGCAGCAGGCCGCGCGGCTGATGCGGGAGCGTGGGAAGTTTCCGTCGACATACGAGGAAATTCGCGAGCTGCCCGGAGTCGGCGACTATACCGCCGCCGCAGTTTCGAGTATCGCCTACGATTTGCCGCATGCGGCGCTCGATGGTAATGTGCTGCGGGTGCTGAGCCGTGTGCTGGACGATCGAACGAATATTGCATCCAGTGTAGGGCGGCGGCGTTTCACGGCACTCGCCCAGGACTTGCTCGATGGGGAGCATCCAGGCGCGTTCAATCAAGCCATGATGGAACTGGGCGCGACCATCTGCCTTCCGAAAAATCCGCAGTGCCTGTTGTGCCCAGTGGCGAAACTCTGCCGCGCGCGCGTGAGCGGCATGCAGAACGAATTGCCGGTGAAAGCCGTTCGCGCCGCAATTGTCCAGGAGCAGCGGATCGTCTTCTGGATCGAAAAAGAGGGCGCCGTGCTGCTCTGGCAACGTCCGCCGACAGCACGTCTGATGCCAGGCTTTTGGGAATTGCCGGAGGCTATTCATTTGCCCGGCGCGACACCGGGGACGAAGCTCGGCTCCTTTCGGCACGGCATTACATTTCATAGCTATTCGTTTGAGGTGGTCGAGGCCGCGGCGCCCATGGAGATTGGCGAGTGCCAATGGGTCGCGCTCGCTGAGCTTGGCCAGCTACCGGCGAGTACGATCGTGAAGAAAGCGCGGCGCAGCATGTTGAACGCCCAGGCGGCGTTTTCCGGCGGGCGCTAGTTTCGGTAGACTAGAAGGAACGGAGCGATCGCATGAAGAAATGTCTCGTATTCTTGTGCGGGTTAACCGCCGCGAGCGTGCTAGCCGCGCAAACACGGGTGGGGCCGGTGGCGCCGGTACCGCAAGGAACCACGCCGGACACGTTGAAGACGCGCGATCAAACCCCCACTCCGGGGCAATATCAAATCGATCCCGGAACGCACATCCTGCTCAATGTAGTAAAGAGCGTTAGTACTAAACAGTCCCTCGCCGGGGATCGCATTTATCTGGAGACGGCGTTCCCAGTGGTTTCGGGCAACCGGATCGTCATCCCGCAAGGAAGCTGGGTGACTGGTACGCTCCTCAATGTCAAGAAGCCGGGCCGGGCGCACGGCCGGGGCGAATTACAGGTGCGCTTCGATTCGGTTGTTCTGCTCAACGGAGTCACCCGCAACTTCCGTGCCGATTTGGGAGGACTGGATGCCAGCAACGAAGGCACTCTGAAGCGGGAAGAGAGCACCGTCAAGGGTCCGGGCGACAAGAAAGACGATATCGGGACAGTAGTGGGCTCGACGGCGGCAGGCTCGGCGATCGGCACGGGCATCGGAGCGGCGGCGGGACACATCGGCGGCGGCAGTTTGATCGGACTGGGCGGCGGCGCCGCGGCTGGGCTGATCGGGGTGCTCCTCACACGCGGCCCGGATGCTACGCTGCTGCGCGGTTCCACTGTCGAGATGGTGCTCGATCGGGCGCTCACGTTCAGCGCGGCCGATTTAGATTTCAGCAATGCGCCCCCTGGCAGGTCGCTTGCGGAGGGCGCCGCGGCGCAACCGCAGAAGAACAATAACCTGAGCCCGCACTACCCGTTCTAGCAGTTTTTGCGCGCTACGAGTTGGCGGCGGCGATGCTATCGGTGTCGAGTTCTTTATCGGGCTCTTCCTTGTTTTCGGCGTCGGCCCCGTACGTGTAGTAATCGTGATAATAGCTGTATTTGCTGTAGAGCTCGCCGCGGCGCGCTCCGTTCACAACGATTCCCAGTACGTTGTTTTCACACAACGATTGCAATGCCCGGCTCACGGAATCGAAGGTGGTCGTGCCAATTCTTACGACCAGGATGGTGCCGTCGCACATGGTGGCGAGCAAGTTTCCGTCGGCCGCAAATAGCAGCGGCGGGCTATCCAGGATGACCCAATCGAAGTGGCTCCGCACTTCGGCAAGCAGACTCCCGCACTCTCTGAGATTGAGCAGCTCGAGCGGGTTGGTGACCGGGTCGCCGGCCGTGATGATGTAGAGATTGCTATCGCCCACGCGCCGGATCACGTCGCTGAAGGGCGCGGTACCTTGCAAATAGTTGGTCATTCCGGGCGCGATCGGAATTTGAAAAACCTTATCCACAGTGGGCCGGCGGAAATCAAAATCGATCAACAACACGCGATGTTCGGCGAGTTGCGCCTGCGTGAGGGCCAGATTAGCGGCAGTGAACGATTTACCCTCGGCAGGAGAAGCACTTGTAACCACTAAGGTATGTAATGGTTGAACCGTCTGCATGTGATTGAGACGGGTCCTCAAGCTCCGAAATTCCTCGGCCGGAGCCTCGCGCGGTTTGCTGGGATTCACCAGCAATGCATCGCTCAAGGGATTGTACTGGATCTTGCGTGCATTTTGGATGCAGGCCTCCAGATTTTCAAGACCTCCGTACGGATCGCTAACCGGCGCTGCCGGCGCGATGCCGTTCCGGGGAACTACCGGTTGTTCGTCAGGCGGAACGCCGAGTGGCGGCGCAGCGGCCGCGGGAGCCCGCGGAATATTGCCCTTAGGGGCCGCGAGATTCTCCTGGCCTGCTTTTCGTAAAGCGTCGTGAACCCGACTCATGTGTTTATGTCCTACCCCAGTAGTAATGTGCGACCGACCCGGCCATAATCGCTAAGCCAAGTATGGTGGCTGTTGCCCAGCCAACCCATAACACTTGCTTACGGCGTTGCACCACGACGTCGTTTTCAAGCAGCGGAATACTACCCAGAATAGAAAGCTGTGTGTAAAGGCGCGCATCCTTGAGGTTCTTGAGAGAAGTATCCTTCACCTCCCGGAGCGCCACCAGAATAGCCCCGATCACCAAGCCCGCGCCTAATCCAATCGGTATGATCATGGCCCGTTGTGGCTTGGTGGGGGCCACCGGACTAGACGGCGCATCGAGAAGCTCGAGGGTCTCGCCCTGTTTTCGCCGCTCCAGGTCCATCGAGACAGCCGATCTGTGCTTCTTTGCTTCGAACTCGTCGTATTTTTGCCGGGCATGCTCCCGGTCGCGTATGAGCTCGGCATATTCCATTTCGCCAGCCGGAATGCCCTCGATCCGCCCTTGGTATTTCTTGAGAGCATCATTCACCTGGCTGGTACCACGCTGAACGTCTCTTTCCTCGAGCGCGAGAGCTTTGAGCTGCGTTTGGACGACCTCTACCGACTGCTCCGCTTCCATTCGCTCCCGCCCAACCGCCGGGCTCTCGGCAACCGTACTCGGCTCGTTCTTTGCGGCGGTCTTGAAAGCCTCTTCCCGTTGCTTTTTTAGCACCACCAGCCGCTCGCGTGCCGTCTGCAGGTCGGGATAGTCTTCGGTATAGCGCTCTCTCAGAGCCGAGATTGCCGATTCGTAGTCGGCGATCTGCTTATCCAGGTCGGAAATCTTGTCGCTGCCGTTTGCCGATTGATAATTATTTCTCTTCAACGCCGCCAAGCGATCTTTTCTTGCTCGCAACTCCGACTCCAGCATCATTCGCCGCTCGGCGTTTCGAGTGGCCGCCTCCGATAGAGAACTGGATCGCTGGTCGAGTGCGTTCATTTGCGAAATGTTTGTCTGCAACTCGTCCGGCAGACGCCCGGCGTTCTTCGCTTTGTAGTCCGTAAGCTTTTTCTCTATGGCGTCCAGGTCGCGCTTGGCGCGGTCAAATTCGTCGTTCAGGAATTGGTTAGAGGCCATCTGCGAATCCATCACATCCTGTGAGCTCGCATTCATGAAGCGCGATACCAACTCGCTGCATACCTTTGTGGCCAGCACGGGGTCGCGATAGGCGAACTGGATCGTCATGGCGGGCAGGCTTCGGCTGCCGGCCATGCTCGTCACGCCGCTCGCGGCCGCGATGTTGATGGCGCCGTGCATGGTCCCGACGACATCCTGCATAGGCGCATGTTTCAACTCGTCCTTGTAAAGACCATACGACTCGATGAGATTGGTCAGCGTGCCACGGCTCAAAATCTGCTGCGCCATGCCGTTAATGCGGTCCGACACATCCTGCGAGCTGGTGTTCTTGATGAGCTCTTCCGAGATTTGCTGCGGCACGATGCGGATGACAGCCGACGAGA
>Ga0193753_10002580_pt1 | contig 14124 bp, 12 predicted proteins | sample H1c2metaG_FD_144925 | JGI IMG/M metagenome (GOLD analysis project Ga0193753, IMG submission 144925) | Soil microbial communities from a riparian zone of the East river system, Colorado, United States - H1c2 | ecosystem: Environmental > Terrestrial > Soil > Riparian zone | place: USA: East... | reverse complement strand
CATTGGAACGAGTTGGTGGTGCTGCACGTGAACCATCATCTGCGCGGCGAAGAGTCCGATGGCGACGAAGCGTTCGTGCGCGAGTTGGCACGATCGCTCGGTCTTGAAATCATAGTGGAGCATGCGATTCCTGGCGCCGGCAATCTGGAACAGGAAGCCCGGCGGGCGCGGCGCGACTTTTTCCTGCGTTGCCGGCTCGAGCGCGTGGCCTTGGGACACACCCGCAGCGACCAGGCCGAGACGGTACTGTTCCGCCTGCTGCGCGGCTCGGGGCTGACCGGGTTGGCCGGGATGCGTTACGTCACCGGCGAAGGATTCATTCGGCCGCTGCTTACAACCAGCCGTGAAGAAGTGCGGCGCTGGGCGCGGGAAGAAGGTCTCAAATGGCGGGAGGATTCTTCGAACACCGACCTGGCGTTCAGCCGAAACCGGCTGCGCCACGAGACCCTGCCGCAGCTCACGGGCGCTTTCAATCCGAATCTCGAAGCGATACTGGCGGGGACGGCGGATCTCGCACAGACGGAAGAGGCTTATTGGAATGAGCAGGTTGAAAGGCTTTATCCGCAAATTACGAAACGAAACCAATTGGGTTCGTTTTTTCAAATCGACCAATTAAGCGGCCTGCACCTGGCCCTGCAGCGCCGGCTGATCCGCCGCGCCTTTCAAGCCGTGAGAGGGGATCTGGCCGGCATCGACTTACCTCATGTGGAGGCGGTTCTACATCTGTGCGGTAGCCGGCAAGGGCACGACCGGGTGTTGGTCCCGGGCGTGGACGCGCTGCGCTCGTTCGACCAGCTTTTGCTCAGCCGGCCCGGTACGCTTGGGGGGCAAGCGCGGAATTATCGCCTAGCGCTCAAGCCCGGGGGGAAGTACGAGTTGCCTTTTGAGGCGGGCTTCCTTACTCTCGATAGTTTTTGTGCTAATTTCAAGAAAGAGCAGGATTTGGAGGGGGAAGTCTCGGATCTGGACGCGGATGTCCTGGCCGGTGAAACACTTTCCGTGCGGAATTGGCGGCCCGGTGACGAATTGCATCGCCTAGGGCATAAGGCGGCGGAAAAAGTGAAGTCGCTTTTTCAGGTTTACCGGGTGCCGCTTTGGGAACGCAGGCATTGGCCTGTGGTAGTGGCCGGAGAAGAGATCGTTTGGACGCGCCAGTTCGGCGGCGCGGCCCGATTCGGTGTTTCGGGCGAAAATCGAGGTATCGTCCGGTTGGCGTACCATGCCGTGAACCGAAAGGTATAGGTTCGGCGTCTTTAATAGTGAGGGTTGGAGCAGTTCATGAGTTCAAACGTAAAAACGGCAGTCTTTTGGGTGGTCATCATTTGCGCGGTCGTATTGGTCTATATGGCCGTGAAGACTGGCCGAGGTCCCACTCCAGCCAATTTGAAAGTCTCGGATTTCGTCGCCTACGTGCAGGACGGAAAGATCAAGGATGCCGACATCACCGGGAGCGATGTGACGGGCACGATGACCGAGGGCGGCGTCGGGAAACAATTCCACACCGTCATTCCTCCGAACTATCCCGAGATTTACAAGATGCTGCAGGACAAGGGCGTCAAGTACACCTGGAAGGAATCGACCGGGAGCGGTTGGATCGGAATTCTGTTCAATGCCGTGCCGGTGCTGATTCTGCTGGGGCTGTGGATTTTCATGATGCGGCAGATGCAAAGCGGCGGCAACAAAGCGCTGAGCTTCGGCAAGAGCCGCGCGCGGCTGCACTCCTCGCAGCAGAAGAAGGTCACGTTCAAGGACGTGGCGGGCGTGGATGAAGCCAAGGAAGAACTACAGGAAATTATCGAATTTCTACGCGAGCCGCAGAAGTTCCAGAAACTGGGCGGACGCATCCCCAAGGGCGTGCTTCTAATTGGACCTCCAGGCACCGGCAAGACGCTGCTGGCGCGAGCGATCGCGGGCGAAGCGAATGTGCCGTTCTTTTCGATTTCGGGTTCGGACTTCGTAGAAATGTTCGTGGGCGTGGGCGCGAGCCGCGTGCGCGATCTCTTCGAACAGGGCAAGAAGAACGCGCCGTGCATCATCTTCATTGATGAAATCGACGCAGTCGGAAGACATCGCGGCGCTGGCCTCGGCGGCGGACATGACGAGCGCGAACAGACGTTGAATCAATTGCTCGTCGAAATGGACGGATTCGAATCGAACGAAGGCGTAATCCTGGTGGCGGCAACGAACCGTCCGGATGTGCTCGACCCGGCGCTTCTCCGCCCCGGCCGTTTTGACCGGCGCGTGGTAGTGGATCGGCCGGACGTGCGCGGGCGTGAAAGCATTTTGAAAGTCCACACCAAAAAGGTTCCGCTATCGGACGATGTGGAGTTGTCGCTGATCGCGCGCGGGACACCGGGCTTTGCGGGCGCCGATCTGGCGAATCTCGTCAACGAGGCGGCACTGGTGGCGGCGCGGCAGAACCGGAAAGTCGTCACGCAGTTCGATTTCGAATTGGCGAAAGACAAAGTGCTGATGGGCGTGGAACGCAAGAGCCTGATCATCAGCGATAAAGAAAAGCGCATGACGGCGTTTCACGAAGGTGGACACGCGCTAGTGGCGGCGCTGATTGAGGACGCCGATCCGCTGCACAAGGTGACGATCATCCCGCGCGGCATGGCGCTGGGATTGACGATGCAGTTGCCGCTCGACGACAAGCTTTCGCACGATAAGAAATATCTGGAATCGCGCCTCGCGATTCTGATGGCGGGCCGGATCGCGGAAGAGATTTTTCTCGACCAGATGACGACCGGCGCGGGTAACGACATCGAGCGCGCCACCGAGATGGCGCACAAGATGGTCTGCGAGTGGGGCATGAGCGAACTGGGTCCGCTCAGCTTCGGCAAGAAAGACGAGCAGATTTTCCTGGGGCGCGAAATCGCGCAGCACCGGGACTACAGCGAAGAGACGGCCATCAAGATCGATCAGCAGGTTCGCAAATTGGTTGAAGACGCCTACAGCCGGGCGCGGGCGATCATTGTAGACCGCTCCGACGCATTGGTGAAGATCGCCGAAGCCTTGCTCGAGCGCGAGGTACTGGACGGCGCCGAGGTGTTGGATCTGATTGCGGGCAAGCAGTTGCCGAAGCCTCCCAGCAACCCGAAGCCGACACCGAGTACGCCAGACGGCGGGATTACCATTGCACCGCATCCATCGGGATCGATACCGGGATTGATGGGCGGCGAAAGCCCGCAGCCCGCATAGGCCTAACTGGGATAGTACCCGATCCGCCGGCAATGATTGAATGTAGGACGCCGGACTGATAACCTTCTGCCATCACCTGTGGCATGAAGATCCGGACTTTCGCTCTACTTACTGCACTTACGCTTGTTAATCGGGCGACAGCAGATACAAATCAATACGTTTTCACCACGATCGATCTCGGCGAAACCTCTGACTATTCGCTCACTGGTACTTACCTTACCGGTATCAGCGCTTCAGAGCAGATCGTCGGTTACTATTCGGACGGATACTCGAACCGCCACGCATTTGTATACGCGAAAGGCATCTTCACTCGTCTCCAGGTTCCGGGATCGAACTTTAACGAACCATTAAGTATCAGTCCCTCGGGGAAGATCGTTGGCATCTGTTCGATGCCGGGCGCAAACATTCATTTGTTTGTTTACGATCACGGGACTTACACAATAATTCCCGACCCACCGAGCGCACAGCCGGGCCAGACTCATGCGTCTGGGATCAACGACGCAGGCCAGATCGCAGGATATTTTGTGGATAAGAACTACAGGTACCAAGCTTTTGTTTTCAACGGTGGAATTTACAGCACTTTCGATGTGAACGGCTTACCGAATCCGCAAGCCCAGGGGATCAACAATTCAGGTCAAATTACAGGGCTGGTGGGGAAGCATGGATTTGTTGGGCAAAATAACCCATTCACAATTTTGCCGGATCCACCCATCCAGACTTCGTACTCCAGGGCCTATCCGACGTTCTCCGGCATCAACGCCTCTGGCCAGATCGTGGGTACATTCTGGGATAGCCAATCCGCGCACGGCTTCGTCTACAACGATGGCATATTCACCGCTATCGATGCACCGGATGCACTCTGGGTGGTTGGACCACAAAAGCACCTAACCGAGGTGACGGGCGTCAACGATTCGGGGCAGCTTGTCGGATTCTACATCGATGCGAAAGATCGATATCACGGCTTTCTCGCTACTCCGGTAGGCACGGTTGTGGCGGGAGAACGGCTACAAGTCTACATCGATAAGCCGAATGTGCAAAGCGGGCTTCTTAGCGATCTTGTCACGGTGTCCGGGTGGGCGATCGACAACCAAGAAGTGATTAGTAGCGTCCGCGTCGCGGTAGATGGAATCATCCAAACAAACGCGACTTATGGTGTGAGCCGTCCCGATGTCTGCACGGCCTAGCCGGATGTAACGAGTTGTCCCAAAGTGGGATGGAGCGTGAATTTCGACACCCGCGGCATTTCCGACGGCGATCATACGCTGCAAGTAACGGCGACGTCCAGTTCCGGACGCCGGTCGACAGTAGACGCTCCGTTTAGAGTTTCGAATGCCGATTCCGCAAACCCATTGCGCCTGGTTATCGATTCGCCGAACTCGGCCAGCGGCGGTTTGACCGGCGTGACCGACATTTACGGCTGGGCGCTCGATGACGCGGGCGTCATTCAGCAACTGAACTTCTACATCGATAGCGTATTCGTGACCAGCACGCTTCGAAGCCTGGCGCCGTTCAATCCTGCGCTCCCTCGCTACGGAGTTTCCCGCACGGATGTGTGCGCGGCGTATCCAGGCCGGGCATCCTGTCCAAATGTAGGCTGGCGATATTCGCTCGATACGAACCAGTACGGCAATGGCCCGCATACGCTGACCGTGAGCACCACAACCATAAGCGGTCATGCAGCCACCGCGAGCGCAGTGTTCCAGGTGAATAACGATCCCAATACAGTCATCAACGGTCCGCTACGGATGGTTTTCGACGGGCCAGCCCCCGAAAAGGGTCCGCTGTCCGGAACTGTTTCCTTCTACGGTTGGGCGATCGACGATCAATCTCCAATCCACAATGCCGGTTTCGCGGTGGATGGGATTTGGATTGGATCCGGAACCTACGGAGCGCAGCGACCCGACGTTTGCGCGGCCTTTGTGGACCACCTGAACTGCCCTAACGCAGGCTGGTCCTTTGCGCTAGACACGGCTAAGTACGCGAATGGACGCCATAGCATCTCCGTCCTTGTTTTCGCGGATCGAGGCCCCGGCACGGCGTATCTGACTAAAACCTACGAATTTGCAAACAGCTCCGGCAGCCCTTCCACGAAACTTGCCATCGACCAGCCGAGCGGCGGTTCACCGCTCGCGGGTACCGTCACGGCTTCCGGGTGGGCGCTCGATGACAGCGCTGCCATAGCGCGCGTGTCTTATGCGATTGACGGCATGCTAAACGCGGCAAACAGCTTTCAGTTGGGTGTTTCTTATGGATGGATCCGCGCGGACGTATGCGCTGTCTATCCGAACAGGCCGCGCTGTCCGAACGTCGGCTGGACCAGGTGACGGGCGGACAGACATATCCGTTTAGTTATGGCTACAACCTGGCGGGTGCGCTGACGAGCGAAAGGTATCCCTCGGGGCATGTGCTGACGATGCTGTACGACCCTGCGGGGCGGACCAGTCAAGTGGCGGGCGCGAAGGGCGACAATACGACTACCTATGTTTCGAATCTGATGTATGCGCCGCAGGGAACGCCAACCTAATACAAATACGGGAACGATGTATGGCGGCAGGCGACGTATAACAACCAGTTGCAGACGGCGAGCGATACGGGCGGCTGGTCGCGCACGTTCGATTACGACCGCTACGGGAATCTGTCCACCGATCCGGTGTACACGGGGCCGGCTCCGGGAGAGCCAGCGGCGTACAACAGCGCAAATCAGGTTATCGGCGGCAGCTATGATGCGGCGGGCAACCAGATTTTGCTAGGCGCCAGCGCGGTGACGTACGATGCCGAGAACCGGCAGACGTCGGTGACGGATCCGCCGGGAATTATGGCCGGGACGGAGACGTACTGGTATGACGGGCTGGGGCAGCGCGTGAAGAAGAGCGGACCGGCGACCGCGACGGTCTATGTGTATGACGCGCTGGGGCAGTTGGCTGCCGAGTATTCGACTGCCTCGGTGATAGCGCCATGTTTGACGTGCTATTTGAGTGCGGATCATTTGGGCTCGACGCGTTTGGTGACGGATGGGTCGGCGCACATGATTGGACGGCATGACTTCTCTCCGTTTGGGGAGGAGATTGGGGCGAATTCGGCGGGCCGCAATGGCACTTGGGAACCGAACACGGACAACATCTATCAGAGATTCACGGGGCAGGAGCGGGATCAGGAGACTGGATTGGACTTTTTGCAAGCGCGGTATTACGGGGCCGGGCCGGGACGGTTCCTGAGTCCTGATCCGGGGAATGCCGGAGCGGATCCGGCGAATCCGCAGAGTTGGAATCGGTATAGCTACGCTGCGAACCAATCCTCTGGTTATGGTTGATCCAACCGGCGAAAGCTTCTTGAGCAGCTTGGGAAACATTTTCAGCTTCGGTTGAAGATCCTCTTGGGCGGTGGCGGGGGCGAACACTGCGGTGGAATCAATCCTACGCAGGTAGCTATTGGCGCCATTGGGGCCGGGACTCAAATCGGAACCCATGTGGGAGGGGTCCGGTGGAAGCAATACGCCAGCGAACTCTGCTCCCCCTGGGAGCGATAGTCCGCTTCCGCCGGGATCGTTTCCAGGTGGGGAGATTGCTCATCAATAGGGGTTTGCGTGTCAGGGTACGGTGACAGCATAATTCCGGGCCTCGCAGAAGGTGCTCAATCCCATGCAAGTGACTGCGCAATTTGCCAAACTGGGGCGGGATTTTGTGGCAGGAATCCGGATCTGGGCGTTTGGGAGTCGAGAAGCAAGATTATTTGGTACTCACTATTGCGGTCCGGGTGGAAGTGGATCTGCTGTAAATATCCTCGACCAAGCTTGCGAAGCCCACGACACCTGCTATGACCAGCATGGCTTGTCAGCTTTTAGCAATTTCAATTTTAGCTTGACTACGGAACAAGGTACATCCGTACAGCGATGCAACCAAGCCCTATGTAACTCTTCAAGCTCCGTTCTCTACGAGATCGTCAGGCGAGAAGTATATTCGATCTTACTTCAGCACTGTCCAGTAGGGGCCTGTAAGTGATTCGAGCTGTTGCTCGTAACGTCTTGCTTCTTTGCATTATCTTGCTTGAGTTATATGCCATTGGCATCTCTTCGATTGGTCTTTTTGTATTTCACAATCGGAGTTGGATGGAACAATTGTTTCTGATATTGCCCTTCTTGTCTGTACCAATTCTAATTTCGTCGATCTGGTATAGAAGGCTGGGGGTTTGCTTATATTGGCTCTTCTTTATCGCCTACCACTCAAGTCTAGCCATCATTTCCTGGCCCGTGTTGACGGCGTTTGTTAGGGTCATCAAATTCGACTGGCCTTTTATGGCCCTCGGAATTCTTCTTACTGGTTATTACATGTCCACGCCGGTTCGACAAAATCGAAAGACGATTTGAGAAAACCAGGACGAGACGCTCAAACGCGATTCATGGACCGAGCATCGCGCTCACGTATCGACCTTAGATGGCGATCCAGTGATGGTCTATTGGGCGCTTACAGGATGAATGGAAATACACTGGCGGCGGTTCAAACCCTAAACGTCCGGCAAAGGGTGAGAAACGCCCAGCCACCTATCCAGTGACTGGGCGGATTTGCCGCAGCTATTGCGCAGCCGGGCGCGCTCGGCGTTGTACGGTAACCGTCAGCGGCGCCTCGAGAACGAACACGAGTTGCGTTTCCGAGGGAATCTTCACCTGCTGGCCGTGCGTGGCGAGTTGGAAGCCGGCGCCCGCGCCGCCTCCCGCGACTGAGCCGATGGCGGCTCCTTTACCGCCGCCCGCTAACCCACCGATGAGCGCGCCCGCCGCGGCTCCAATGCCCGTGCGGATGGCGCTCTGCTTGCCGCGCGCGCTGCCTTGCTGCGAGTAGGCCGCGGTATTGATGGGAACAGCTTCACCGTTTATGCCTAGCGTGGTGGCGCGCAGTTCTAGCGAACTTTGACCCTTGATTCGGCCCGCGCCCTTGGATGCCGCGAGGAGCACCGTGACCGGTGCGCCGGCTGCGACCACGACACGCCCGCCGGAAGTGAGCGGTGCGTCGAGCGAAGCACGAAATGTCTGGCCCTCGGTGTTCTTACCCGTATCGATGCCATCGATCATGCGGATCGAGACGCGTTGGCCCGACGGGATCGTGTAGGTCCGCGTTGTGGGACGCGGCGGAGCGGCGGCGCGCATCGGCTCGCCGACGGGGGGCGGCGGAGGCTCCGCGGCGGCTTGTTTCACAGGCGCGGGAGCCTGGGCGGCGGGCACGGGATTGGCGGCATCGGGCGTGGGGACCGGCGGCGCGGCGAGGGCGGTGTTTACCTTCATCTGATCGGTCACGCCGCTAACGCCGGTGGCGCCGTTCGCGATCTTCATGGCCTGCAACTCCACATCGGAGTTGGGCACGTCTCCGCTCAGTGTGACCGCGCCATTTGTGACAACCACCTTCACGTTTGCGGCGCGGGTCGCATCGTTGGCATAAAGCTTGGCTTGAATGTCGCTCGTGAGAGCCTGATCGTTCGGTCCTTTGGGCCCGCAAGCCAGCGTGAGGCACCCCAGCGCCACCGTGGCAAGGAGCGCGATCCGTTTGCGAAACATATGTCCTCCTACCTTCCCAGGGTACGCCAACAGTAGGCGGAAGATACAATAAGGTTTCCATGGCAGAAGACACAGCGACCGTGCGAGCGGGCAAGACCGAAGAAAAAGCGGAACCAAAGCGGGAGCAGGCCCGGAACAGCATTGCCGAGTGGGCGGTGACTATTCTGTTGCTCTTGTTCGGCACCACGACGCTAGTGCAGGCGTTCGTGATTCCGACCGGGTCGATGGAAGACACGCTGCTCATCGGCGACCACCTGCTGGTGGATAAGCTCTCCTATTCGGCTTCAGGACCAATCAGTAAGTACCTACTGCCCTATGAAGAGCCCAAACACGGCGACATCATCGTCTTCCGCTATCCGGCTGACATTACGCAAACATTCGTCAAGCGCGTGATCGGCGTCCCGGGAGACCATTTGAGGATGGTGCACCGCACGATTTATCGCAACGGCGTGCAGTTGAACGAGCCGTACGTGTACCACAAGTTTCCTTACGACGAGAGCAGGGACAATTTTCCGGGAGCGCCATTGCCGTTCGCCGAAGGATTGCAAGCGCAGTTGCAGCGCGAGATGCTCGAGCATAACGTGGTGAACGGCGAAGTGATCGTGCCGCCGCAGTCGTTCTTCGCAATGGGCGACAATCGCGACAATTCGCTCGACAGCCGCTACGGGGGATTTGTGCCACGCGACAATATCATCGGCAAGCCGCTACTGATCTACTGGTCGTACAAGGCTTCGACGGAAGACCTGGCGGGTTCTTCGATCGGCTCTTTGGTGCACCACATGGTAGACCTCGGGCAGCATTTCTTCACGCGCACGCGCTGGAGCCGCACCATTCGCATTATTCGCGGTTTTCCGGATTCGCAATTGGCGGATCATGAGCTGCCGATTCAGAAGGGCGATCCGAATCCGTAACCGCTCCCTCACGGTCGCGGCTCAGTTAGAAAACATTTATGGCAAATCATCGGTATGGTTTGATCATGGCCGGCGGCCGCGGCACGCGCTTTTGGCCGCGCAGCCGCAAACGCAACGCCAAACAAGTTTTGCGCTTCTTCGGCGAGCGGACGCTGATACAGCAGACGGTGGATCGCCTGGAGGCCGTGATACCGCCCGAAAATATCTGGGTCATCACCAACGAGTTTTTGCAGCAGGAAATCCGCAAGCAATTGCCGGATGTGCCGAAGCGGCAGATATTGGCCGAGCCGGCGCAGCGCAATACCGCGCCGTGCATTGCGCTGGCGGCGCAGATTCTTTCGACGCTCGATCCGGAAGCCGTGATGGGCGTGTTTCCGGCGGACCACCTGATCCTCAAAGAGAACCGGTTCCGGAAGTTTGTGAAGTCGGCTTTCCAGGCGGCGGAAAAGCATAGCGTCGTCGTGCTTGGCATCCAGCCGCGCTGGGCGGAGACCGGCTACGGTTACATCGAGTTTCCGAAAGATGTCGAAGCCGGAAAGATGGAAACGATCGCGGTCGAGAGCTTTCGCGAAAAGCCGGATGCGCAAACCGCCGGAGTCTTTCTAGAGCAGGGACATTTTTTCTGGAACGCGGGAATGTTTTTCTGGCGCGCCGCAAGCGTGCTCGAGCTGATGCGGCGATATCAACCCAAGACGGCAACGCTGCTCGCGGGATTGCCTCCTATCCAAAGCAAGAATTTCGCCAGAGAGCTCGGGGCCGCGTACCCTTTGTGTGAAGACATCTCGGTGGATTACGCGATTATCGAGAAGGCGCAGGGCGTGGCCGGCCTGGCGGTGGACGATATCGGGTGGAACGATGTGGGCAGTTGGGAAGCGGTCTACAACCTGGCGAAGAAAGACGCGCAGTCGAACGCGCGCGGCGGAGACCTCGTTCTTGAAGACAGCCGCGGAAACTATGTAGACGCGAAGAAGACGGTCGCGTTGGTCGGAGTCGAGAACCTGGTGATCGTCGATACGCCGGATGCGCTGCTGGTGGCGCATCGCAGCCGGGCACAGGATGTGAGCAAGATCGTGAAGACGCTAGAGAAAAGCGGGCGAGAGGACTTGCTCTGACAAAATATGTCTCACCTCCGATACATGTACCCACCAACGGTAATTTCTCGCGCGCCGATATTCAGTTTACAGGCGTAGAGCAAGCGGGACCGGCATATGAGGCGCGCGTTTTCCTGAACAATACGGAAGCGGACGCGGAGACGCCGCGGACTGCGGAGCATGGATACGCCGGTTCGTTTCACGTCTATGGCTTAGGCGTGCCGCTGCCAGAGAAAGCGTCGATTAGTAAGTCGGTTATTGCTACCGAGGCAGTGCGAGTCGCCGTGCGGAAGAGCGGCATTGTGACGGTCACGGTAGTTCCCGTGCCGGATCGGGAGCCGATGACGTTCGACGATGTGCGAATTGTGCTGGAATAGTTTCCGCAAAATCCGCTTGACTTGCGCTTGATTTCTACATAATGTTGGAAGTCGCGAAGGCGCGCACATATGGCAAATAAATTGACTCTGCGGCAAAACGTGGAGAGTCTTGGACTGACTTCCAGCGGTTTGAACGCGCTGCGGGATGCATACGGAAAAATGCAGGCGCTCAGCGCGGACGATAATCGTAGCTGGATGTCCGTGGCGGGCATCCATGGGTTTCCACAGTTTCAATGCTGGCATGGAGGGCGAGTCGGGTTAAGCCAACAGGCGCTTGCCTACGACTTGTTTCTGCCATGGCATCGGGCGTATTTGTTGACTGTGGAACACACAGCACGCGACCAGAACGCGGCGGCGGCGCTGCCGTGGTGGGATTGGACGTCAGCCACGTCCCATAGCACGGGCGTGCCGGCCTCTTTTTCGACGCGGCGGCTCGGGAGAAATCCCAATCCGCTGGCGAGCGGGCCAGTTCCGGAGGTGCGCTCCGGGCGCGTGGCCGGTTTGCCGGCGACACCCGCGCGGAATACCACGCGCTCTCCGGGAGACCCTTCCGATCTACCGACAGCCGACCAGGTCAACACAGTACTCGCATTGACTGATTTCGTGGATTTTTCGCAGCAATTGCAGGACATTCACGATCAGGTACACGGTTGGACAGGCGGAAGGAGCGGCGATATGGGCACGATCGTATTCGCCGGATTCGATCCGATTTTCTGGGCGCACCACTGCATGATCGACCGGATCTGGTATCTGTGGCAGTTGCGGCATGGCGTGCAAAACGTGCCGCCGGATTACATGAACAAGCCTTTGGCTCCGTTTCCACTTACCGTTGGAGACGTGCTCGACATTCATCGTCTCGGCTATGAATATGCTCAGGCATCTTCGAGTCATGCGTAACGGAGGGAATTTGTAATGGCTAAAAAGAAACTCACGGCTAAGACGCATGTGACTGCATCGATCAGTACGGAATGTCTGGCGGCCACGTTTGTTCGGGCGGACCTGGTCTTTGATGGAGTGGATCATTCGGGCGCGTCTTTCGAGGCGCGTATCTTCATTAACAATCCGGGTGCGGATGCGACTACCGCATTGACGACGCAGAACCGCTACGCGGGAAGGTTCCATATCTTCGGGCACGGCGGATGCTTCGGCGACGCGGGCCACTGCGAGGTGCGCGGTGTGCCGCGGCCGTACGATCCACGGCCGGCGCACCCTTTGACTCCCATGCGAAAAGTGGTTATCGCCACTGACGCGCTGCGGAGGGAGATAAAGCGGAGCGCCAACGGCCTGACGCTGACGATTGTTCCGGTTGTGAGTAGCGGGACGGAGCGGTGCGACTACGAAAACGTTTTGAAGTTCGAGCGGGTTTCGGTTGTTACCTACGCTTGAGAGCAAGGGCAATATCTATGCGGGTTTCGAAGTGGCGGTGTCTCAGCAGGCAGGCGAAAGCGCCTACTGCACCATCAGTATCAACATGTTTACTTGACCTGGTCGGGTAGGCATTTCAGCCTGCCGCGAGTTTTTCATCAACTTCTACCAACCTGTCCCACAAACGAAGGACGGAACCAGTGCATCCAGATGCCGAATTTGGCGGCTTCCGGAGCACGCACGCCCGACTGCTTCAAGGCGAGCAAGATCTGCCCGCGGTGGTGAGAATCGTGGCTGATCAGGTATCCGAGCAGAACGAGACCTGAGCGGTCCTTGATGCGGGCGCGTTCCTCGACGATGCGCGCCAGGCGCTGCTCGATGCCGCGGGAGCAGCTTTTGAACGCCTCGAGGAGTTCGCTGCGCGCGGGAACGTAGTCAGGCTTGAAATGCGGTATGCCCTTGAGGAACTCGCGTCCCACATGAGCGCGGCGCACTTCATGCATGTGGCGGAAGACTTGGGCAACGCTTCGACTTTTCGAATACTTTCCGTTTTTTAAGAGCGTCGTAGCCAGGAGTCCCGGGTCTGAGATCTGCTCCAAAAGAAAAATGTTGATCTCGTCGTGCGTCCGCCAGACTTCAAGCAAGTCTTCAATCATACGGCGTTGAAGAGCTTGGTGAGGCCCTTGATCGCTTTGTCAACCTCGCGCTCGGTGAATATGTAGGCCGGGAGAAAACGCAATACAGTTTCGTGCGTGCAGTTGAAGAGCAGGCCCGCTTTGATGCCATCGAGGACGAGCTGTTTGCCGGGAATATCGAGCTCTACACCAATCATCAGGCCTTGGCCGCGCACTTCCTTGATGAAGGAGAAGCGCCGCGCCAGGTCATTGAACTGGGCGCGGAAATAGGCGCCGACGGTCGAGATGGAGGGCAGCAGCTCTTCCAAAATGTCGAAGAATTCGAGCGCCACGTGACAGGCAAGCGGACCGCCGCCATAGGTGGACCCGTGCATGCCGGGCCGGATGGCGGCCGCCGCTTTCTCGTTCGCGATGGCCACGCCCAGCGGAATGCCGCAGGCCATCGGCTTTGCGGCGATCACGATATCGGGAAATACAACCGGATCGAGAAGCTGGTAGGCAAAATGGGCGCCGGGCCGGCCGACGCCGCACTGAATTTCATCGAAGAGAAGCAGAGCGTTGTGCGTGGCGGCGAGTTGGTGCGCCTTGCGGACGAATTCCTCGCTAATCGGAAGAATGCCGCCCTCGCCCTGAATCAACTCGAGTACGATGCCGGCAGTATTTGCGTTCACGACCGCTTCCAGAGCAGCGACATCGTTGCGTGGAACAAACCTGGCGCCCGGCAGCAACGGCTCAAAATCCTTGCGGTACTTGGGCTGGCCCGTAATCGAGAGAGCCCCGAGGGTGCGTCCGTGAAACGAATTTTCGAGGGCGATGATTTCTATCTTTTCCGCTGAGACCGCATTGCCGTGAGCGCGAATCATCTTTAGTGCGGTCTCCATGGCTTCCGTGCCGGAGTTGCAAAAGAAACTCCGCTGCAAACCGGAGACCTGCGCCAAACGTTGAGCGAGGCGGCCCTGATATTCGTGGTAGTACAGATTGGAAGTATGGAGCAGCAGC
>Ga0193753_10002579_pt1 | contig 14138 bp, 15 predicted proteins | sample H1c2metaG_FD_144925 | JGI IMG/M metagenome (GOLD analysis project Ga0193753, IMG submission 144925) | Soil microbial communities from a riparian zone of the East river system, Colorado, United States - H1c2 | ecosystem: Environmental > Terrestrial > Soil > Riparian zone | place: USA: East... | reverse complement strand
CATGCCCTCGAGTGGGCCCGGGCCGAGGGATACCGCGCCATGCAGTTCAACGCCGTGGTCGAGACCAACACGCGAGCCGTGGCGCTGTGGCGCTCGCTCGGATTCGAGATCCTGGCGACCCTGCCGGAGGGCTTTCACCACCCGGTCGAGGGCTACGTCGGCCTGCACATCATGTATCGGCGACTCTGACCCGGAGGGTCATGAGCGGCGATTGGAACCTGGCGGCCCGGTGCTCTACCATCCGCCGATGATCCCCGCTCGCCTCACCTCGCTGTCGCTGGCCGCCGTCGGCTGGCGTTTCGACGGACCGCCGCCGGAGGAGGACCGCTACGTCTGCCTGGCCGTGCCCCACACGAGCAACTGGGACGGGCTCCTGCTGGTGGCCATGGCTCACAGCGTCGGGCTCGAGATGCGGTGGATGATCAAGGACACCTGGTTCAGGGGGCCGATGGGGCCGGCGCTCCGCCGCCTGGGCGCCATCGCGATCGATCGCGATCGGTCGCGCAACGTCGTGAGCCAGATGGTGGACGAGCTCCAGCGGCGCGATCGGCTCATCCTGGTCATTCCCCCGGAGGGAACCCGCGGCCGCGCCGACCACTGGAAGTCCGGCTTCTATCACATCGCGCGCCAGGCCGACGTGCCGGTGGTCCCCGGCTACCTGGATTACGGGCGAAGGCGATGTGGGCTCGGGTCGCCGATCCATCTGACCGGCGACGTCCGGGCGGACATGGATCGGATTCGCGCCTTCTACCAGGCCGGGGGTTACACCGGTCGGGTTCCGGCCAACATGAGCCCGATCCGACTGCGCGAGGAGGAGGCCGCCGCGCCTGTCACGACCGCGTCGCGCAGGTAGCTGCGCGGCCTGTGGCATGCTCGGGCCTTCGCCGGAGCGGCCGAGGCCGCCGGACATGCAGACGGGAGGCATTTCGTCCATGCAACACGATCAAGGCACCGTTCGCCGCGCGACCGCGGCGTCTCTCTGGCTGGCGGCCCTCCTCGTGGCAAGCGCGGCCTGCTCGGGCGATGACGATGACGATGGACCGGCAGCGGGCGTCGACGCCAGCGCGGGGCCGGACGCCGCCGGCGAGGCAGGCGCGTTCGACGCCTTCGACGATGCGGTGTCCGCCTTCATCGAGGACAACGGGCTGGAGGGCGGCAGCGCGGTGGTGGTCGACCTCGAGAGCGGCCAGGTGCACCTGCAGGGCTACGGCGCCTTCGACGCCGACCGCCGCTATCTCATCGCGTCGTCGAGCAAGATCCTGAGCGTGGGCGTGCTCATGCGCCTCGCCGATCAGGGGCTGGTCGACTTCGACGAGCCGATCGGGACGTACCTGGCCGGTCCGTTCGGCGCGGGCAAGCCGGAGCTCACGCTCGCCCAGCTCCTGTCCAACAGCTCCGGCCTGGTCAGCCTGACCGACGATCCGTTCTACGCCCCGTACCTGTGCCAGTACATGAGCGCCGGGACGCTGACCGAGTGCGCGGAGCAGATCTACGTCGCCGATGACGCCACCGATCGAGTCCCGCCGGACACCGAGTTTCACTACGGCGGCGGGCCGTGGCAGCTCGCCGGCGGCGTGGCCGAGGTGGTCAGCGGGAAGAGCTGGGCCGAGCTGGTCGACGAGACCTACGTCGAGCCGTGCGGGGCCGAGACGCTCGGCTACACCAACCAGTACGAGCAGTCCGGTCTCACCTATCCGGCCGATTTTCAGGGCGACGTCGCCAACCTGATCCAGACCGACAATCCCAGCGTCGAGGGCGGCGCCTACATCACGGTCGCGGACTACGGCAAGCTCCTGCTCATGCACCTCGGCGGCGGGCTGTGCGGCGAGACGCGGGTGCTGTCGGAGGAGGCGGTCGAGCGGATGCAAGTCGATCGCATCCTGGAGGAGTACGAGGGGACCACCGGCGCCGGCGGCACCCTGGAGGGCTACGGTCTGGGCTGGTGGATCGATCGCGAGAACCCCGGCGTGGTCATGGATCCGGGCGCGTACGGCGCGATCCCGTGGATCGATCAGGAGCGCGGCTACGCCGCCTTCATCGCGATCGAGGCCAGCCCCACGCTGGGCGGGGACCTCGTCGGACCGGCCAAGGCGGCGCTCGACACGGTCTTCGACGCGCGGTGATCTCCGTCGAGCAGTGGAGATCCCCCGCTGGAGCGAGCTACGCTCGCGCCGATGCGTGAATCGAACGGACGAGCTGCGGGGGCGGTAGCGCTCGCGGCGGCCGCGGTCGCCGTGCTCGGCGCCGCTCCTCCGGCCCGGGCCGGGGGGCGGGCCGAGTGTCAGGCTTCCATCAAGACCGAGCTCGCGCCGCTCCTGGGGATGGCCGACCCGAAGCGAAAGCTCTCCGCGCGCCAGAAGCTGATCGTCGCCGAGCGGTGGCCGTGGACGACGGCCGAGCTCAAGATGCCGGTCGTCGAGCGAGGGTGGCGCGACGTCGGCGCTCGCTCCGTGCGGCTCGCCATCCGCGCCGACGGCGTCATGTACATCGCGGGCCGGTCTGGTTTCCGCGTGCGGTCGTCGGAGATCGTGACCGCCGCGGACCTGACCGAACGCCTGCTGCGAGCGGTTCGCGAGGATGGCTCCGGTGGAGCGAAGCGGATCACGATCGTCGCCGACCGAACGGTGCTGGCGTCGGTGGTGGTGGACGCGGCGCGCCGGGCGCCCGCCGGGGTCGCCGCGGCGCTCGTGGTCGGCAAGCCGGTCCCGGCGGTCATGAAGCAGTACCGGAAGGTCGCCCGCCACTCGCCGGCCGCGGTCGATCGCGGGATCGAAAAGGCGCTCGATCGCGAGCGCAACCCGTTCACGGCGCTCGCGTCGCAACCGGAGCTCCTGGCCGAGCTGCGGCGCTCGTTCGGAGAGTGCCAGGGCCTCCGGGAGGCGTGGGCCTCGGTGGGGCAGGGGATGGGGCCCGATCGGTTCGTTCCCCAGCTGACCAGGTCCCTCGAGGCCTGCCTGTGTCTCTCGGTCGATCTCCCGACCATGGCCTCCATCATGATCTTCGTCTTCGAGATCATCGAGCAGAACGGCTGGATCCCGCTGGACGCCGCCGCCCTGCGCAAGGCCGCCGGGCTGGGCGAGACCGCGACGGTCGCGGACCTCGCCGTCGCGCTCACCAGGCGGTAGGCGATGCGGCGCGCCCACGTCTCGTCGGACATCCGCCCCGGCAAGAGGAGCGTCTGCTCGTCGGCGGTCCTGCTCGCGGCCGCGCTCCTGACGGCTGGCTGTCGGGATCGCGATCGAGATCGAGATCGACCTGGGCCCGCGCCATCCGCGTCTCCGGCGGCGCGGCTGACCGACCTCGGCGCGTCGCTCGACCCGATCCGCTCCGAGTTCAACGCCCACCGGAGCGAGGCCCGCTTCCTCACGCTCCTGGCCCCCACTTGAGGCCACTGTCTGGCGGGGGCCCGTGCGGTCCTCGAGGCGGTGGTCGACCCGCCGGCGCTGGATGGCGTGCGGCAACTGGTCGTGTGGATCCCGATGCTCGATTCGGACGAGCGCCCCGCGGCGGATGCGGTCAGCGCGATGTTCCGGGACGCGGGGCTGCCGCAGTTCTGGGATGGCTCCCAGCTCCTCGGCAAGGAGGTCGGCCGCAGCGTCGGCGCGCCGGACTGGATCGCCTGGGACATCTACCTCTTCTACCGGCCGGGCGCGGAGTGGACCGACGCGGGATTGCCGCCGCCGGCCGCCGCGCTGGCGCAGGCGGGGAACGGCCAGGGTGAAGGCGGCGTGGTCGCAGCGCTCGGGACGCTGCCGGCTCGCGGCGATCAGTCGCGGCTTCCCTCCTGGCTGGCCGGCCGGGCGGTGATGGCCGGATCGTACGACGAGCTCCCGGCGCTCCTGGCCGTGGTCGCAAGGGCGTTCGCCGCCCCGCCACCCTGATACTCTCCGGGCGGAGGCTGCACGTGAACGGACTGCCGTACATCGATGTACCGGAGCGGATCGGACCGATCAGCACGTTCGGCGTCCTGCTCGCCACCGGCGTGATGTTCGCCGCCTACCTGACCCGCCGCTACGCCCGGCGGAACGGGCTCGACGAGGAGACGCTCGGGTGGCTGACCACGCGCGTGGTCGGCTGGGGCTTCCTCGGCGCCGTCGTCCTCAACATCGTCTTCTACGAGGCCTCCGCGTTCGGGCATGACCCGTGGGGGACGGTGAAGCAGATCGGCATCTCGTCCTACGGCGGCGCGCTCGCCGGCGCGGCCGCCTTCCTCTACTGCGCCAGGAAGCGACGCCTCGACCGCCGCCGGTGGGGCGACCTGCTCGCCTACGGCGCCTCGGGCGGCTGGCTGCTGGGGCGGCTCGGCTGCGCGGTCGTCCACGACCACCTCGGCCGGCGGACCGACTTCGCGCTAGGCGTGAACGTCCCGCCCGGCCGCTATCCGTTCGAGCGCGTGCAGCACGTCATCCGCGCCCACGACCTCGGCCTCTACGAGTTCTTCCTCTGGGTGGTCCTGATCGCCGGCATGCTCACCCTCGAGCGCTGGCGCGGGCGCAAGCCGGGCTTTCTGCTCGGCACGCTGGCGGTGGCCTACAGCGTGCCCAGGTTCTTCTTCGAGTTCCTGCGCCAGCCGACGACCGATCCGCGCTACGTCGGCCTGACCTTCGCCCAGCATGCGTCGATCCTCGCGTTCGTGGTCGGCCTGGTCCTTCTGTTCGGGCGGGCCTCGACCCGCCCGGCGCCCGAAGCCGACCGCCCGGCGCGATGAGCGGCGGCGACGACCGCCCTCAGTGGAGGGCGATCGCGGCGAGGGTGTCGTCGCTGAGGTCCTTGCCGGTCAGGTCGACGCCGTTGGCCTTGAGGTCGAAGGCGATGATGGCGCGGTACTCGTCGTCCTCGAGGCTCCCGGGGGCGTTGCCGGGCATGTTGGTCTTGACGTAGTTGAAGACGTCGAGGGCGGTCTTGAACTGGCCCTCGCGCTTCGAATCGGGGCGAGGATCGAGCGGGAGGGCGTCCTTGCCCACCACCGGCGGGCCCTTGACGCCCTGGCCGGCGTCGCCGTGACAGCCGGCGCAGTGAGCGCCGTACAGGGTCGCGCCCTGCGAGGCTGCCTCGGCCGCGCTGGCCGGGGCCGCCTCGCCCGCCTCGCCCGCCTCGGGGGTCTCGGCTGACGCCGGCGTCGGCGAGTCGGGGGTCTGCGCGCCGCCGCACGCCATCGAGAACAACAGGACTCCGATCGAGATGATTCGCATGGGGCTCAGAGTCCGGACCCGGTCCGGCGTTACGCCGATCGAGCGATCCGCCTCGAGACCCAGGGAAGCGAGAGCAGGGCGATGCCGAACACGAGGTGAGCGGCCCAGCTCCAGAACGCGGGGACCTCGGCGGCCCAGATGTCGTGGCCGTGCAGCGCCTTCATGGCGGCGGGGACCAGCAAGCCCACGTCGATGAGCTGACTCGCGATGCCGGTGGCCACCGCAGCCACCGCCAGGCCCGCCCCGCGCAGGTCGAGCCGGTTCACCACCAGCCCGAAGATGATTCCCCAGACGAGGGCGGGGCCGAGCTGGTGCAGCAGCAGGCCCGCGGCGATGGCTCCGACGTGGATCCCGTCGAGCGCGGCGTCGCCGAACACCAGCGACCCGATCACCTGCACCGGGTAGAGCGGGCCCTTGCCGAGGAACAGGGTGAACACCGCCATCACGACGACGGCCATGACGAGGCCGGCGATCTGACCGGCGAGCGCACCCGAGATGACTGCGTGGCGCAGCGAGGCCGGGCGATCGCCGGCGGTGGCCGCGTGACTTGTGAGCGCGTGAGACATGACTCTTCTCCTGGCTGGATGCGATGGAAGGCGGGACGCCTCCTGCCCAGCACGGGTCAGAGTCTCGAGGTCGGCCCGCCGTTACGCGGTTCCGGGTGGGTCGATCTCGGACAGCACGGCGCGGGTGATGCGATCGCAGCGCTCGCCGTCGAAGCGGAACGCGGCCGGAGCCGCGGTCATGGCCCGGGTGAGGCTGGACTGGAGCGCGTTGCGCGCCCGGTGGAGGCGGACCCGGACGGCGGCCTCGCTGAGGCCGAGCGTCGAGGCCGTCTCGGCGGTGTCGATCTCCTCGACCTCGCGCATCACGAACACCACCCGGAGGGTGTCGGGCAGCTCGTCGATGTTGCGCTCGAGCATTCGTCCGAGCTCGTGCTGGTAGGTCTCGTCCTCGGGGCTGGCCATCCTGCTCTCCGTTGCCGCGCCGCCGGCCTCCTCGAGCGACACCAGGACATGGCGCTTTCGCCGCCGGATCCGCCCGTAGGCTTCGTTGACCGCGATCCGGGTCAGCCAGGTCGCGTAGCTCGATTCGCCGCGAAACTGGTCCAGCTGGCGATAGGCCGCCACGTGGGCGAACTGGACGGTGTCCTCGGCTTCGCCGTCGTCGTGGAGGATCGCGCGGACGATCCGGTACAGGCGCTGGTTGTGGCGCCGGACCAGCACCTCGAAGTGTCGTCGCTCGCCGGCGCGGATTCTGTCGACCAGCTGGACGTCGGTGGGGGCTTCATCCCCCGGAGGAGCCTGGACGCTCTGGTTCGGCACAGGGTGCATTCAGCTCAGAGAACCGTCGAGCCCCGATGTTACCGGGAATCGACGTGCGCGATCTGCCACAGGTTGCCGAACGGGTCGCGCACCATCGCGCGCCGGTCCCCGTAGGGGGTGTCGAGCGGCTCCTCGATGGCGACCGCGCCGGCGGCGATCGCGCGGCGGTAGGCGGCGTCCGCGTCGTCGACGTAGACGTAGAGGAACGCGGGGAACGGCTCGCGCTCCTCGGTGGAGGTCACCATGACGAGCGAATCGCCGATCCGGATCTCCGACGGACGTTTGTCCTGGTGCTCGCCGGTGGCGCCGAACACGGCGCGCAGGAAGGCGACCTGGCCGGCGGTGTCGACCACGACCAGGCGCGGGGTGACCGCGTGAAAGCCGCTTCTTGGAGCCCTCGTCATCGCTTCCTCATCGCTTCCTCCTGCGGCGGGACCCGGTCCCGGTGGTCGGGCCCAGCAGCAGCTCGGCCGCCGCGCGGGCCCGGCCGGCGGCGGATGGATCGCGGTCCATCGACGCGGCCACGGTCGCGCCGTCGTAGAGCAGGACCAGCTGTCGTCCGACCTGGTCCGGATCGGCGACCCCGGCGTCGCGGGCCAGATCGATGAGGAGGTCGCGCATCCACGCGCGCGAGTCGGCGCAGACCTCGCGGACCCGGGTCTCGCCGCGCGCGCCCTCGGCGCTGGCGTTCACGAACGCGCAGCCGCGGAACGTGGACTCCGCGGCCACCTCGCCGAGCAGGTCGAAGATGGCCAGGATGCGGTCGCGCGGGCGCTCGTGGCGGGCGACGCGCTCGCGGATGCGCCGCTGGCGGGCGGCGGCGCGCGCCTCGAGGTACGCGCGGACCAGCTCCTCCTTGCTGCCGAACGCGGTGTAGAGCGACGCCTTGGCGACGCCGGCGCGCTCGATCACGCGGTCGATGCCGACCGAGTGGACCCCCTCCTGATAGAAGAGCTCGTTGGCGGCGGCCAGCAGGCGATCGCGGACCGAGCCCTCGATCCGCGTGCTCGATGTCGACATGGCTTGACTGTACCGACCGGTCTGTCCATAGTCAATCGCCATACAGACCTGTCTGTTCGGTCGTCCCGGAGCCCATCCATGTCATCCACCTGCGCTTCCATTCACGCCCTGCCGTCGCCGGCGCCCGCCTCGTCGGTGCGGCGGCCGGCGTTGCGCCTGTCGCGCCGCGCTGCGTTCACCCTGCAGGCCTCGATCATCCTCTTCTTCCTGGCCGGCTCGAGCGCGCCGACCCCGCTCTACGCGGTCTATCAGGCGGCCTGGGGCTTCTCGCCGATCACCGTCACGATGGTCTTCGGCATCTACGCGCTGGCCGTGCTGGTCGCGCTGCTGGTGGTCGGCTCGCTGTCGGACCACGTCGGTCGCCGGCCGGTGCTGCTGGTCGCCGCCCTGGCCCAGGTGGCGGCCATGGTCATGTTCGCGACCGCCGATGGAGTCGGCGCGCTGCTCGCCGCTCGCGTGGTGCAGGGCCTGTCGACCGGAGCCGCGGCCGGCGCGGTCGGCGCCGGCCTGCTCGACCTCGATCGCGAGCGCGGCGCGGTCGCCAACGCGGTCGGCCCGATGCTCGGCACCGCGACCGGCGGGATCGTGTCCGGCCTGCTGATCCAGTTCCTGCCGGCCCCGACCGCGCTGGTCTACCTCGTGCTCGGCGCGATCTTCGCGGCCCAGGCGGTCGGCGTCTACTTCATGCCGGAGCTGGTGACCCGCCGGCCCGGCGCGCTGGCGTCGCTGCGGCCGCAGTTCCGCCTGCCGGTCCAGGCCCGCCGGCCGCTCCTGGTCGCCGCGCCGGTGCTGATCGCCGCGTGGGCGCTGGCCGGGTTCTACGGCTCGCTCGGTCCGGCCCTGGTGCGCCGGCTGAGCGGCTCGAGCGCGCTCGCCCTCGGTGGGCTGGCCCTGTTCGTGCTCGCCACCAGCGGCGTCGTCACCGTGCTGCTGTCGCGCCGGCGGCCGCCCGCCAGCGTGATGCTGGGCGGGACCGCCGCGCTGGTCGGCGGCGTCGCGGTCACCCTGGCCGCGATCTCGAGCGGCTCGCTCGCGCTCCTCCTGGCCGGCACCGTCATCGCCGGGGCCGGCTTCGGCGCCGGCTTTCAGGGCGCCATCCGCACCGTGATCCCGCTGGCCGCGCCCCACGAGCGCGCCGGCGTGCTGTCGATCGTCTACGTCATCGCCTACCTGGCGATGGGGCTACCGGCGGTGCTGGGCGGGATCCGCGTCGTCCACGGCGGCGGCCTTCTGACCACCGCGAGCGAGTACGGGCTCGCGGTGATGCTCCTGGGCGCGGTCGCGCTGATCGGCGGCCTCGCCCAGCGGCTCCCGTCCGCCGCGGACCGGGCGGGGGAGCCGGTCCCGTCGCCGCGGCGGTGAGCCGATCGAGGGCGGATTGTTGTCGAGGTGGAACGGTCCATCCCGGAAGCGCCGGATTGTTGTCCTGGAAGGGATGCCTACCCTGGAGCGACTCACAGGAGACCCCATGACCACCGCGACCATGACCACCACCAGTCAGCTCCCATCGACTTCCAGCCCGCCGAGCGTCGAGACGCGCCGCGCCGCCGCGCGCGAGATCGACAGCATCCACCGGGCGCCCGCCCTCCACTGGGTCGGCGACGGGTTCCGGGTGGCCGGCTACTTCAGCGCCATCCCGGACGCGGCGCGCAAGCTGAGCCCGTTCCTCCTCCTCGACTACCACCCGCCCCACGACTACGCACCGACCAGCGGCCGGCGCGGCGTCGGAGTCCACCCGCACCGCGGCTTCGAGACGGTGACCCTGGCCTGGCAGGGGAGCGTGGCCCATCACGACAGCGCCGGCGGTGGCGGCGTGATCGGCCCGGGCGACGTGCAGTGGATGACCGCCGCCTCGGGGATCCTGCACAAGGAGTATCACGAGGAGCGCTACGCCCGGTCCGGCGGCCCGTTCCAGATGGCCCAGCTGTGGGTCAACCTGCCGGCCGCGCACAAGATGGCGTCGCCGCGCTACCAGGGCATCTCGTCCGGCCAGATCGGAGTGGCGACCCTGCCCGACGGTGCCGGCCAGGTGCGCGTGGTGGCCGGCGAGTATCGCGGCGTCCGAGGTCCGGCCCGCACCTTCACCCCCGTCGAGGTGTACGACGCGCGTCTCGCGCCGGGCGGCGCGCTCGACCTCTGGTTCCCGGCCCGCAACAACGCCGCGGTCCTGGTGATGAAGGGAGACCTCGCGATTCACGGATCGACCGCCGCGCGGGAAGGCGACCTGGTCCTGTTCGCGAACCGCGGGGAGCACATTGCGATCGAGGCGCGCTCCGAGGCCCACCTCCTGGTGCTGTCGGGAGAGCCGATCGACGAGCCGGTGGTGCAGTACGGCCCGTTCGTGATGAACAGCCAGCGAGAGATCGTCCAGGCGATCGACGACCTCGGCCGCGGCGTGTTCGGCCACCTCGACGACTGATCAGGGCCTCTGGTCTCCATAGATAAATTCTATGGAGACCGTCTCTTTCTATCGATTGGACGCGCCCGGCCCGGTCGCTCACCATGGCGACATCAAGGAGGCGCGATGTCGGCAACGTGGCTGGAGCTCATGGTCTGCGGCGCGGCGGTGGTCGCGTGCGCCTGCGCGGGAGGGCCGGAGCCGGCCTCGGTCCGCGAGCAGGAGCAGGAGCGGGAGAAGGAGCAGGCGGCCGGCCCGCCGCACGAGCGCAAGTCGGCGGCGGCGCAGGCGACCGGCGAGATCTCGCTCTCCGCCGACATGGCCGAGGCGGCCCGCCGCTACCTCGGCGCGCTGTCCGCGGAGCAGCGCGGCCGGGCGGTGTTTCCGCTCGGCGCCGACGAGCGGCTGCGCTGGCACTACATCCCGCAGGCCCGGCGAGGGGTCTCGCTGGGTGAGCTCGGTCCGGCCCAGCGTCCGCTGGCCTACGGGTTTCTGGCCACCGCGCTCGGCCGCGGCGGCCTGCTCAAGGTCACCGGGATCATGGCGCTGGAGGAGGTCCTGCGCCGGCGCGACCAGGGGCGCGGGTCGTACGTGCGCGATCCGGGCGCGTACTACCTGACGGTGTTCGGCGAGCCATCGACCGCGGCGACCTGGGGCTGGCGGCTCGAGGGACATCATCTGTCCCTCAACCTGACCCTGGTCGACGGGGTGCGCCCGGTCGCGTCGCCCGCCTTCCTCGGCGCGGCGCCCTCGCGCCCGACCGGCGACTTCCTGCACGAGACCAGCGTGCTCGGCCGGGAGGAGGAGCTGGGCTCTCGCCTGGTCACCAGCCTCGACCCGGAGCAGCGCCGGCGGGCCATCGTCCGCGCGAGCGCCCCGGAGGACATCCTCAGCGGACCGGGCGCGCGCCTGACCGCGCTGCCCGGGCTCGCCGCGGCGCGCATGACCGCGCTCCAGCGCACCCTGCTCGATGCGATCGTCGACGAGGCGACCGGCAGCCTGCCCCGGGAGCTGGCCGAGCGCGAGCGCGCGCGCATCGCCGCGCACGATCCGGGCCGCGTGGTGTTCAGCTGGGCCGGCGGGACCGGTGCGCGCGAGCCCCACTACTACCAGGTGAGCGGGCCGACCTTCCTCTACGAGCTCGACAACACGCAGGAGGACGCGACCCACATCCACACGGTGTGGCACGCGCGCGAGCAGGCCGGCGGCGACTTCGGCCTCGATCTCCTGCGCCAGCACCGCGCCGCCCAGCACGATGCCGCGCGGCATACCGCCCAGGTCCCCCAGGACGCCGCGTCGATCGAGGCCGACCTCCGGCTGCGCCGCGAGGGGGCGCGGCCGGTCGAGCCGTTTCGCCTGGTCGGCAACATCTACTACGTCGGCGGGGCCAACATCGCGTCGTATCTCATCGCCACCTCGCGCGGGCTGATCCTGATCGACACCGGGCCGCGCGAGATGGAGCCGGTGGTGCGCGCCGGCATCGTGAAGCTCGGCTTCCGGCTCGAGGATGTCGAGGTCCTCCTGACCAGCCACGCCCACTGGGACCACGTCGAGGGGCTGGCCGCGATGAAGCGGCTGACCGGGGCGCGGGTCATGGCCCTGGCCGAGGAGGTGCCCGCGCTCTCGTCGGGCCAGGATCTCTCGGCCCTCGGCGACGTCGGCTGGGATCCAGTGACGGTCGATCGAGTCCTCCGCGACGGCGACGAGGTGGTGCTGGGCGAGGTCACCCTGCGCGCGCTGTGGACCCCCGGGCACACCCAGGGCTGCACCACCTGGATCACCACCGCCCGCGAGAACGGGCGCCGCTACGCGGTCGCGTTCGTCGGGGTGCCGGCGGCCAACGCCGGGGTGAAGCTGCGCGGCAATCCGCGCCACCCGACCATCGCCGACGATCTGGCCCACAGCCTGCGTGCCCTCGAGCAGCTGAGGCCCGACATCTTCCTGACCGCCCACCCGGCCGATCTGCTCGCCGGGAAGCGCGAGCGCTTGCGCGCCGGCGAGGTGCCCAGCCCGCTGGTCAACGCGGCGGACTATCCGCGGTACCTGGCCGAGGCGAGGGAAGACCTTCGCCAGCGGCTGCGCGCGGAGGACGCTCCTCGCTCACCACCGAGGTGACAGGACGATTCACCGCGGCCGCGCGCGCCGCGGCTTCTTCGGCGCGACGGGCGACCTGGCCGGGCCCGGCTCGCCGTCGTCGGGCGCTGCCGCCGGGTCCGGCTCCGCCAGGGCGATGCGGCGCGCGGCCTCGGCCGCCCGGCGAACGATCGGCGACAGCGCGTCGGCTGGCGAGCCGTCGCCGCCCCACGCGGCCGGTGCGCCGAGCTGGCGGAGCACCGCGCCGTGCGCGATCGGCTGGTCGAACGAGAAGTGGAGCGAGGGCAGGGCCTCCGGCGCGCGGTCGTAGTCGGCCGGGGCGATCTTGCCGAGCGCGACCCTCGCCACCTCCGGCGCATCGGGCACCTCGGGCGCCTTCGCCTTCGCCTTCGCCTTCGCGGGCGCCTTCGCCTTCGCCTTCACCGCGCCGCGCGCCTTCCGGGGCGCCGGCGCCGGCTCGCCGGCTCGCGCGAGGCGGAGCGCGTCGAGCAGCTGCGACCTGGTCCGTCCGCGCAGCTCGGACAGAAGAAAGGGGTCGCGGTCGAGCGCCTCGCCGAGGACGTAGTGGGTGGCGGCGACGTGCTTGCACGGATCGCCCCAGTCGGGGCACGAGCAGCTGGTCACCAGATCGGCCCGCCGCGCGGGAAACAGGCTGGTCCCGGCGGCGCGGAAGACCTCGTCGATCTCGTGCGGCATCCGGCCGGCGAGGAGCTCGGCGGCGAACTGCGCCCTGGCCGCCATGCCGGCGATCGCCCGGGTCCACGCCGGATCGGGCAGCTGGGCCAGCTCGATCGTGATCTGGTACGGGGTCGAGCGAGAGCCGGTGACCTTGGCGGTGACCACGCCCCCCTCGACGACCAGATCGTGGGTGCGGCCGGCCCGCGCGTAGGTGCGGCCGCGGGCCAGGCGGCCGGCGTCGCCGCGGAGCACGTTCTCGAGCGCCTCGATCCAGCGCTGGCCCCACCAGGTGGTGCCGGCCTTCTTGATCTTGATGCCGTGCTCGGGCGGCGGCTTCTTCGGCGCCCGCGGATACGAGCCCCATCCGCCCCACCGGCTCATGGGTGCACCTGGGCCCGGCTCGCTCGCGCCGCCCGCTTGCCGGCCTTGCCCGGGGAGGAAGAGGTGGTGGTGGCGGCGTCGTCGCCGTCGCCGACCACCGCGCCCTTCGACAGCGCGAACAGGTCCCTCAGCTCGGCGGTGCCGAGCTCGGTGATCCACCGCTCGCCGGCGCCGACGATCTTCGCCGCGAGCCCCCGCTTCTGCTCGACCAGGCGGTCGATCTTCTCCTCGACGGTGCCGGCGCAGACCAGCTTGTGGACCTGGACCGCGCGGGTCTGGCCGATCCGGTGCGCGCGATCGGTGGCCTGATCCTCGACCGCCGGGTTCCACCAGCGATCGTAGTGGAAGACGTGGGCCGCGGCGGTGAGGTTGAGGCCGGTGCCGCCCGCCTTCAGCGACAGGACGAAGATGCGCGGCCCGCGCGGCTCGCCCTGGAACCGCCGCACCATCTCGTCGCGCGCCTTCCTGGGCGTGCCGCCGTGCAGGAAGACGACCTCGCAGGCCAGGCTGGCCTCGAGGTGCGCGACCAGCCGGTCTCCCATCTCGCGGAACTGGGTGAAGACCAGCGCCTTGTCGCCCGCGGCGACCGCCTCCTCCAGCATCTCGGTGATGCGGGCGAGCTTGCCCGAGCGACCGGCCAGCGCGCCGCTCTCCGACAGGTACTGGGCCGGGTGGTTGCAGATCTGCTTGGTGAAGGTGAGGAGGGCGAGCACGCGCCCGCGCCGCTCGATGCCGTCCGACTCCGCGATCCGGCGCATCTCGTCGTCGACCACCGCCTTGTAGAGGGTGGCCTGCTCGCGGGTGAGGGTGCAGATCACCTTCATCTCGTTCTTCGGCGGGAGGTCCTGGATGATCGTCGGATCGGTCTTGAGCCGGCGCAGGACGAACGGGCTGACGATGCGGCGCAGGCGCGCGGCCGCCTCGTCGTCGCCGTACCGCTCGATCGGAACCGCGAGCTCGCGGCGGAAGGCGTCGAGCGGGCCGAGCAGCCCCGGGTTGGCGAACTCCAGGATCGACCACAGCTCGGCGAGCCGGTTCTCGACCGGCGTG
>Ga0193753_10002578_pt1 | contig 14139 bp, 13 predicted proteins | sample H1c2metaG_FD_144925 | JGI IMG/M metagenome (GOLD analysis project Ga0193753, IMG submission 144925) | Soil microbial communities from a riparian zone of the East river system, Colorado, United States - H1c2 | ecosystem: Environmental > Terrestrial > Soil > Riparian zone | place: USA: East... | reverse complement strand
CTGGTTGACGAACTGCGCGAGCCCGATCGTGCCGCCGGCGCCGGGCACATTGGTCACCTGTACGCTGGGCGCAATGCCGCCGTCCTGCAGTGCCACCTGCATGGCGCGCGCCGTCTGGTCCCAGCCGCCGCCGGGCGCCGCCGGGGCCATGATCTTGTACTCATCGGCTGCCCAGGATGGAGCGGCGGCAGGCAGGGCGAAAGCCCCGGCAATAAGGGCTGCAGCAATGAATTTTCTCACGGAGTTCCTCCCAAATTGACGCCCACCCTCATGCGGCGGGTCCGATTGAACGCACGGCGGTTTCCGTTACGCTGTCAGCATCTTGTCAACTTGGGGAAGGTGTCGCAAGACTTTGGGCGGGCCGTACCCATCCGGTGGGACCCGACTTTCGTCTCGCTTGCATCATCGGCTTGGTGACGCGAGCAAGGATGCCGGATGGTGGCCGCGCTGCGTCAGTCGTCGATCGCAACCATCACGTCGGAGGCCTTGATCACCGCATAGGCGGTCTTGCCCTTCTTCAGTTTCAGCTCGTCCACCGCTTCGTTGGTGATCGAGGAGGTGATGACCGCGCCGGACGCGACCTGGATCCGGACATGGGCGGTGGTCTTGCCCTTCTTCACTTCGACGATCTTGCCCTTGAGGAGGTTGCGTGCGCTGAGCTTCATGGCGGACTCCCGATGAGAACACTAGGGCCGGAAACCTAGCACGGCCTCCGGCCCATAAGCGATGTGTTCTCCCGTATATAACGGGTCCGCTATTCCTCGCCGTGGCCGACGATGCCCTTGATCTCCAGGAAATCATGGATCGCCCAGTCGGCGTATTCGCGGCCGTTGCCGGACTGCTTGTAGCCGCCGAACGGCGCGGAGGTGTCCCAGTCCGGATAGTTGATGTTGACCGTGCCGGCGCGGAGCTGGCGCGCGACCTTGCGGGCGCGCTTGATGTCCTTGGACGCGATGAAGGCGGCGAGCCCGTAGGGCGTATCGTTGGCGACCTCGACCGCTTCCTCCTCGTTGTCATAGGGCAGGATCGACAGCACCGGGCCGAAGATCTCTTCGCGCGCGATGGTCATGTTGTTCTTCACGTCGCCGAAGATGGTGGGGCGTACGTAATAGCCGCGGTTCAAGCCCTCCGGCCGGCCCATGCCGCCGACGACGAGCTTGGCGCCTTCGCGAATGCCGGCCTCGATCAGCCGCTGGATCTTGTCGAACTGGATCTGGCTGACCACCGGCCCGAGGACCGTGCCCTCGGCCTTCGGATCGCCGACCTTGTGACCCTCCGCCGACTTCTTGGCGATGGCGAGCGCGTGCTCGTGGAGCGCCCGCGGCACCAGCATGCGGGTCGGCGCGTCGCAGGACTGGCCGCTGTTGCCGAAGCAGCCTTCGACGCCCTTGGTGACCGCAACTTCCAGATCCGCATCGGAGAGGATGATGTTCGGCGACTTGCCGCCGAGCTCCTGGGCGACGCGCTTCACGGTATCGGCGGCGGTCTTGGCGACGATGATCCCGGCCCGGGTCGAGCCGGTGAAGGACATCATGTCGATATCCTTATGGCCGGCCATCACCTGGCCGACACTCGGACCGTCGCCGCTGACCATGTTGTAGACGCCGGCGGGCACGCCTGCCTCATGCATCACCTCGGAAAAGATAATGCCGCTGATCGGCGCGATCTCGCTGGGCTTCAGGACCATGGTGCAGCCGGCGGCGATGGCCGGCGCCACCTTGCAGACGATCTGGTTCAAGGGCCAATTCCACGGCGTGATCATGCCGACCACGCCGATCCCTTCCTTCACGATCCGGCTGCTGCCGCGCTGATGCTCGAACTCGAAGGCTTCGAGCGCCTTGATCGTGGCCTCGAGATGCACGCGACCGGCCCAGAGCTGCGCGTCGCGCGCCCAGGCCATCGGCGCACCCATCTCGTCGGAGACCGCGCGGGCGATGTCCTCGCCGCGCTTGTTGTAGATCTCCAGGATCCGGTTCAGGAGCCGCAGGCGTTCCTTCTTGTCGGTCAGGGTGAAGCGTTTGAAGGCTTTCTTCGCCGCGGCGACCGCGCGATCGACGTCCGCCGCCGAGCCCGCCGCGATCTGGGTATAGGCCTCCTCGGTCGCGGGGTTGATCACGTCGATGGTCGCCGGCTTCGCCGGATCGACCCAGGCGCCGTCAATATAGAACTTCAGATGATTGGACATGAGGGTTGCTTTCACCGATCGGGATTGAGAGATGGAGGAGCCGAAACCGCCGGATCAGAAAGCCGGCTGCGGCTCCGGTGTTGGGTGCGCCAGGGCCGCAAGGGCGGCGAGGAAGGAGCCTAGCCCGGCGCTCCGCAGCGGCATATAGGGCTTCGCCGCCTGCCGGCTCAGGCGCTTCACGGTCTGCATGGCGTCATGGCTGATGCAATCGACCGGGAAGAAAACGATATCGGCCTGGCTGATGAGCCCGGCCAGCTGAGGGTTGCGATCTTCGATGCCGCCGTCATGGTGGATCAGTTTTGCCCCGGACCGGGTCGCGACGTCGCGCAGGTTCGCGACATGTCCCGTCTGCCCACCGACATAGAGAATGGTCCGGCCGTCGAGCTGAGGAATGGTTTCGGCGCTGGTCTCGTCCGCCTCGGCCAAGGCTTCCGCGGCCGCCAGTTCGACGGCGAGTTCCGCATGATGCCGCTCGGCCCCGGCGCGCGCTTTTTGCTCATCCGCCAGCCGCGTTTCCGCCGCCTTCAGACGCTCTTCGAGCCGTGCGCGGTGACCGGCTTCCGATGACAGGCGCCGCTCCAGATTGGCGACCAGCGCCGCCATCGCATCCGTTTCCGCGGCCTCGTCGCCGGTTGAACTCACCGATTGCGTCAAGGTCCTGGCCAGCAAGGCCTCGAGATCGCGGATCTTCGCGTCCCGCTTGGTGACGGCGTCGCGGATCTGCACCTGCTGCCGCGCGGCCTTGTCGTGGAGATCGGCGTTCTCGGATTCGAGATCGGCGAGCCGCCGGATGTCGGCCCGGTTGGCGGCACCGACCAGATGCGAGAGCATATGCACCTGGCCGAACACCCGCTTCACCAGCGCGTCGCTGGTGGCGGCATGCGACATCACCGCCCAATAGGCGCCGGGAATCTCGCCGCGCTTCACCGCCTCGTCCCAGAGCGCGCCGACCTCTGCCTCGGTCTTCGCCTTGGCGAACTGGTTGAGGGTGATGCGGTGCTTCTTGTCGAGCAGCTTGTGCAGCAGCTTCGAACTCAACGAAGGCCCGTGCGGATCCTTCTGCCCGGCGATGGTGACGCCGTATTTGTGCAGATCGTGCTCGGATAGGGACTTCGCATCGGCGATGTCGAGCTTGCCGACGAACTGCCGCAGCTCGGCGGTGTTGAGGCAGGTGCCGACGATCGAGCAATGCAGGTTGGTGTGGAGGTCGGCCAGCCGGACTGCGCGCTTGGTCTCCAACTCGCGCAAAGCCGGTGGCGCGAAGTCGATCGGGGTCGCCTTCGGCACCACGCCGAGGCCGAGCGCCACCTTGCGCGACACGGCGAGCGCAGGCGAAAGCCCGCCCAGCGCCGGGCTGGTCGGAAGATTGGCTCTGTTCTGCGGCCGCTCGAAGCCCATTCCCGCCTCTTTTTCACCCACTTGCGTCTGGCCCGTACCTGCGCAAGCGTTATATCCAAATGAATATATCGTGGGCCGGATCCGGCTGGCAAGCCGCGCCCGCCTTCAGCAGCAGACGCGCGGTGGTCGGGCGCAGGAACACCGCCTCGACCATCAGCCGATCCAGCTCCAGCTGCGAATGTCCGAGAAAGAGTCCACCAGGCGACCTCCCGTCCGCTCTCCGGCGCCGCACGGTGGGCGGCCTATCAAAGGGAAGGTCTCAAGTGGAGGCTACCGCGCGATTACGGGGCATGTTGCGCCGTATTTCATCTGCAACGCAGGCAGCGGGCCGCGCGAAGCCCATTGCCGGTCCTCTTCACCCACTTGCGCCTGAACCCCCACTTGAATTTGTGAGGGGGCCGTGCAAGCGTTATATCCAAATGAATATATCGCGGCTCGAAACCGGCTGGCAAGCCGGGCTTCGGAGCCGCCGGACGGCACTCATGACCTATTCGCCCCTGCAAAAAGCCCTGGACAGCGTCGGCATCCGGCCGTCCCCGGCCCCCACCACGCTTTCCGGCGCGCGGGATTTCATCGCTGCCACCTACCGCAAGGCGGTGGATGGAGAAGATATTCCGCTGGGCGAGGCACGCGGGCGCATCCTCGCCCAGGACATGGTGGCGCCGGCCGATCTGCCGCGTTTCGATGCGTCCGCGGTCGATGGCTATGCCGTGACCAGCGCCGATCTCGAAGCCGGACCGGCGCGGTTGCGGATCGCCGATCGCGCCGCCGCCGGACATCCCTCCGGCCATCGCCTCACCAGTGGCGAGGCGATGCGCATCTTCACCGGCGCCCTGCTGCCGAAAGGTGCCGACCGCGTGGTGATGCAGGAGGATTGCGTTCGCGACGGCGACTGGGTCATCGCGCGCCTGCCGAAGCGCGACGGCCGCCACATCCGGCGCAAGGGCGAAGACGTCTCCGCGGGCAGCATCGTGCTGCGCCGCGGCGAAAGGCTCGACCCGACGCATCTGGCACTCGCGTCCGCGCTGCATTTCGACATTCTGCCGGTGCAGCGCCGCTTGAAGGTCACGCTGTTCTCGACCGGCGACGAATTGCGGGCACCCCATGAAACGATCGGCCCCGGCCAGATCGCCGACGCCAACCGCCCGCTGCTGAAGGGCCTGCTCGAGCAGCTCGGCTGCGAGGTCGAGGATGGCGGCATCCTGCGCGACGATCCCGAGGCGCAGGTGGCCAAGCTGATCGATGCCGCCGCGCGCCGTGACCTCATCGTCACCAGCGGCGGCGCGTCGGTGGGCGAGGAAGAGCACCTCTCTCGCGTGATCCGCAGCCGCGGCAGCCTCGAAGTCTGGTGGTTGAAGATCAAGCCGGGGAAGCCGGTCTGCCTCGGCGATATCGACGACTGCCCGATCCTGGCGCTGCCCGGCAATCCGGTCGCAGCGGCCTTGACCTTCCTGATGCTGGGCACGCCGCTGGTCGCCCGGCTCTCCGGCGCCGCCGCGCTCGGGCCGCAGATGCTGCGCTTGCCGACCCAGGCCGCGATCGTGAAGCGCGCCGGGCGCTGGGAAGCGATCGCCGCGCATCTCGTCGATCAACCCGGCGAACCCACCATGGTCTCGGCTGAAAAGAAGACCGGCTCGGCGATGCTGGGCATGCTCAGCCATGCCGATGGATTCATCGTTCTGCCCGAGGAAGTCGAGCTGGTTGCAGCCGGCGACCTCGTCGATTTCGTATCCATGCCGCGGCGCTGAAACCGCGGTCTGTTTTAAAAAGCCCCCAGGAGGAGATCCGTCATGACCGTCGCGATCAAGAAGCCGACTCTGAGCCCCGCCGCCGCCTCGTTCCTGACCAAGGAATTGAAGATGCTGATCGACGGCAAATGGGTTGCCGCGCAGAACGGCAAGACCTTCCCGGTCGAGGATCCGGCAACCCTCGAGATCATCGCGCACGTGCCCGAAGGCGACAAGGCCGACATCGACCTCGCCGTGAAAGCCGCCCGCAAGGCATTCGAATCCGGCCCCTGGCCGAAGATCTCGCCGGCCGAGCGCGCGAAGCTGATCTGGCGCCTCGGCGATCTCCTCGAGCAGCATGCCGATGAGTTCTCCGAACTGGAAGCGCTCGACAATGGCAAGCCGGTCACCAATGCGCGCAACGGCGACATTCCCGGCTCAATCGGCCTCTTCCGCTACATGTCTGGCTGGTGCCAGCGCCTGAACGGCGAGACCATCCCGGTCTCCAGCGCCGGCGACTGGCACGCCTACACCCTGCGTGAGCCGGTCGGCGTGGTCGGCCAGATCATCCCCTGGAACTTCCCGCTGATGATGGCGGCCTGGAAGCTGGCGCCGGCTTTGGCCGCCGGCTGCACCATCGTGCTGAAGCCTGCGGAACAGACGCCGCTCAGTGCGCTGCGCCTCGGCGAAATCATCATGGAGGCCGGTTTCCCCGCCGGTGTCGTCAACATCGTGACCGGCTTCGGCGAGACCGCGGGTGCGGCTTTGGCCGAGCATCCGGATGTCGATAAGATCGCCTTCACCGGTTCGACCGAGGTCGGCAAGCTGATCGTGAAGGCCGCCGCCGGCAATCTGAAGCGCGTCTCGCTCGAGCTCGGCGGCAAGTCGCCGGCCATCGTCTTCGCCGATGCGGATATGGAAGGCGCCATCGCCGGGACCGCCGATGCGATCTTCTACAACCAGGGCCAATGCTGCACGGCGGGCTCGCGGCTCTTCGCCCACAAGTCGATCTACGACAAGGTGGTGCAGGGCGTCGCCGACCAGGCCAACAAGCTGAAGGTCGGCCACGGCCTCGACAAGACCGTCAACCTCGGCCCGCTCGTTTCCAAGGAGCAGCATGAGCGCGTCACCGGCTTCATCCAGTCCGGCCGTTCGGAAGGTGCGGAAGTGGTGACCGGCGGTGCCGCGATCGGCAACCAGGGTTATTTCGTCGCCCCGACCGTGCTCGCCAACACCAACCGCGACATGAAAGTGGTGCGGCAGGAGATCTTCGGCCCCGTGGTCTGCATCCAGTCCTTCGACGATGACAGCCTCGAAGCCGTGGCCAAGTTCGCCAACGACACCGAATACGGCCTGCAGGCCAGCGTCTGGACCCGCAATCTCCGCGTGGCGCATATGATGGCCCGCAAGATCAAGGCCGGCACCATCTGCATCAACGCCCACAATTACGGCGATCCGGCCTGGCCGTTCGGCGGCTTCAAGCAGTCCGGCTGGGGCCGCGAGATGGGCAAGGAAGTGATGGAGCACTACACCGAGACCAAGTCGGTGGCGGCCAAGCTCTAACGATGGATCAGATCGAACAGCGCCGCGCGGACTCGCTCCGCGCGGCGCAAGCCAAGGCGGCGGCGCTCTTCGCCGAGATCGAGCAGCGCGGCTTGATCCGGCCGGGCGCCACCGAGAGCCAGGTCAGCAAGGAAATCTTCCGCCTGTCGCGTGATGACTTCGATGCCGGCCGGCATTGGCACAAGCGTGTGATCCGCACCGGCCCGAACACCGTGCATCCCTACCAGATCGATCCCGAGGATCGGACCATCGCGCCGGACGACATCGTCTATCTCGACCTCGGCCCGGTTTTCGAGGAATGGGAAGCGGATTTCGGCCGCACCTATGTGCTCGGCGACGATAGCCGGAAGCAGGTGCTGAGCCGCCTGGTCGAGGCCTTGTTCCGCGAGGGGAAGGCCTACTTCAACGACCATCCCGACATCACCGGCGCCGAGCTCTATGCCAAGGTCACCGCGATGGCGGAGCGCGAGGGCTGGGATTTCGGCAACGGCCATGCCGGCCATATCGTCGGCGAGTTCCCGCATGAGAAGATCATCGGCGACAAGATCTCGCTCTACATCCACCCGGAGAACCACCAGCCGCTCCGCGCCCCCGACCAGTTCGGCCGGCAGCGGCACTGGATCCTGGAGATCCACCTGGTCGACAAGGACAAGCAGTACGGCGCCTTCTTCGAGGAACTGCTCACGATCTGACGAACGCCGCCTATCGCAGCACGGATTCAATGAACCGGCTGAACAACTCGCGCTGGCTCGAGATGCCGAGCTTGGCATAGATGCTCTTGCGGTGATTTCGCACCGTTCCTTCGGCGATGTCGAGGTTGCGCGCGATCGACCCCGCCGAATGTCCGCGCAGGATGAGTTGCACGACGACCTGCTCGCGCGGCGAAAGAATGCCTTGGCTGAAATGCTCGAAGGCGAGCTCCATCATTTCACCGCGTGCCGACCACGCCGGCTTGTCTCCCGGTCGCGGCGTCGGTCGCAGATCGCGCCAATGATGGGTGATCGCCGCACGGACGACCGGCTCCACCATCCGCAGCGCCGCGATGTCTTCGCTGTTGAACGGCTGATTGCTGTTCGCCCGCATCAGCGAATAGATCGCCATGAAGCCGCCGGGAAGGTTCATCATGAAGCCGACTTCCTCGGCCAGCGAGCCCGAGTCCATCGATATGCACGGATGCACTTCCCACGAGGTGTAATACTCGCCCTGGAAGAAGGCGTCGGGCGCCAGGTCGCGGCTGCGGTAAAGGCCGGGCGTTACGCGCCGCGTACAGGCTGTGTAGAACGGGTCCAATAGATAGGCGCCTTTGACATAGGCATCGAGCGCCGCGCGGGTGCCGTGCACGCGGAACCCGTCATAGAGGAAAAGCGGTTCCGATTCATCGGGATAGGCGAAGATCGCCGACAGGTCGAACTGGACCAGCGACTCCATGCAGGCATCCAGCAACTCCGGAAGCTTCGGCGCATCGAGATTGGCGATGATCTCGCCGGATTGCCGATGCCACGCAGCAACCCGTTCGGACACCTCGCTGTGCATTGGTTCGACGGGAAGGTTCATCTGCGTCGCCCTGTCACCGCAACGTCATGAACGGCCAGTTGGGAATGGGCGGGGCTCGAATGTTGGGGAGCATTGGATGCGCGGCGATAGATTCACCGGCAAGATCGCAATCGTTTCGGGTGGTTCAACCGGTTGCGGCGCCGCGGCGGCGCGCATGCTGGCTGCGGAGGGTGCCAAGGTCGGCGTGATCGACCGCAAGGCCGATATCGGCCGGCAACTGGTCAAGGAAATCCGCGACGCCGGCGGCACGGCCGTGTTCGCCGAAGCGGATGTCTCCGATGCGGCGGCGGTCAAGGCCGCGGTCAAGACCGTGACCGACGCGAACGGCCCGGCCACCCTGCTGTTCAACCACGCCGGCATCACCATCGTGAAGCCGTTCCTCGAGCTCACCCAGGCCGATATCAACAACATGATCGGCATCAATGTGCATTCGATGTTCTTCATGAGTCAGGCCGTCCTGCCGGGCATGCTCGCCGCGGGTGGTGGCGCCATCGTCTGCACCTCGTCCTGCTCCGCGATCTGCGCCACCCCGATGGAAGTGCTCTACGACACGACCAAGGGCGCGGTGCATCAGTTCGCGCGGTCTCTCGCCATCGAGTTTCGCGACCGCAACATCCGCTGCAACGCGGTCTGCCCCGGCTTCATCCGCACGCCGCACGGGTTGGGCGAGATCGAAGCGCTCCGGAAATACGGCGTCAAGGTGACCGAGGCGGATATCGCCGCGCTCCAGGTGCGCATCTGCGAGCCGGAGGAGGTCGCGGCGGCCGCTTTGTTCCTGCTCAGCGACGAAGCGAGCTTCATCAGCGCCACACATCTCTTCGTCGATAACGGATATTCGGCCACGTAAGCGACACTCGAACAGGGGGAACCAGGAACATGTCCGAACAAATGGATTCCGAAGACAGGATCATCGCCGCCTTCGGCTACAAGCCGCAGTTCAAACGCGTGTTGGGGTTGTTCGCCGATTTCGCTCTCGGCTATTCCTACATGAGCCCGCTTGCCGGCTTCTATGCCCTGTTCGCCTTTGCGCTGACCGTGGCGGGGCCGGCCTACTTCTGGACCCTGCCGGTCATCCTGTTCGGCCAGGTCCTGGTCGCCCTGATCTTCGCCGAAGCCTCGTCGCAGTTTCCGATCGCCGGCGGCGTCTACCAGTGGGCACGGCATCTGGTCGGACCGCGCTGGGGCTTCCTGACCGCCTTCATGTATTTGCTGGCACTGCTGGCGACCAATGCCGGCCTGGCCTATGGCGGCGCACCCTATATCGCCGCCATGCTCGGCTACGAAGCGACGCCGGTCACCAACGCGATGGGTGCGCTGGCCATGATCGTCATCGCGGCCCTCATCAACTTCGGCGGCACCAAGATCCTGGCGAAAGGCGTGGAGGCGGGCGTCTGGGCTGGATTGATCGGCCTCGGCTTCGCCGGCATCTATCTGCTGCTCTTCGGCAAGGTTCAGCCGGTGAGCGTGCTGTTCGAGAATTTCGGCGCCGGTGCCGAGAACTACCCCGCGGCTTTGTTCGCCGCGAGCCTGATCGGCATCTGGATCATCTTCGGTTTCGAGTCCTGCGGCGACCTCGGCGAGGAAGTGCAGGAAGCATCCCGCAAGATCCCGCGGGCGATGATGCTGACCATGCTGATCGGCGGCATCAGCACGCTGGTGATCGGCTTGGGCATGACCCTGGCCGTTCCCGACATGCAGGCCGCGGTCAGCGGCACGGTCGCCAACCCGGCCGACGCGGTGCTGCGGGCGAATTTCGGCGAAACCGGCGCCGACCTCGGCATCATCATCCTGCTGGTCATCATCATCAGCGCCGCCGCGGCCATCATGGCCTCGACCAGCCGCCTGTTGTTCTCGATGGGACGCGACAAGCTGATCGTCGGTCACGAGGCCTTGCGGCGGATCGACGAACGGCGGGGCCTGCCGAACGCGGCGATCCTGACGGCGACCGTGATTCCCTGTCTGATCATCCTGATCGCGATCTTCTCCAGCAACGCCATCACCCAGGTGATCAGCTTCGCCACCGCCGGCATCTACACCTCGTTCCACATGGTGGTGGGTGGCGCGCTCTATGCCCGGCTCAAGGGCTGGAAGCCCGCCGGACATTTCAAGCTGGGCGGCTGGGGGATGCTGGTCAATATCGTGGCTCTCGCCTTCGGGGTGGTCATGATCATCAACCTGGTCTGGCCGCGGACTCCCGATGCCCCCTGGTACCTGAACTGCATCAACCTGCTGTCGGTCCTGTTCATCTTCGTCCTGGGCCTGCTGCAACTCGGCAATGTGAACCGGCAGACCAAGGGCAGCTGAGTCCGATCGCTTCGACGAAAAAGGGCCGGGTCGCCGCTTTCGCGACCCGGCCCTTCCGTTTCGGCTGCAACTCTTACGCGGTGGACTACGCCTCCACGACGGGAACCGTGTAGTTCAGAACCATGCGGCCGCCATCCGGGTAGATCGTCTGTCCGGTGATGTAGGACGCGTCGTCGCTGGCCAGGAAAGCCGCAACCGCGGCGATCTCGCTCGGCTCGCCGCAGCGCCCGATCGGTGTGCGCGACAAGACCGTGTGGCGTGCTTCCGGTGAGGAGATGATCTGCTTCACGGCCATCTCGGTCAGGATCGTTCCAGGTCCGATGCCCGCCACACGGATGCCGTGCGGCGCCAGCGCCACGGCGGCGACGTTGGTGAGCTGGTTCATGCCGCCTTTGGAAATCGCATAGGTCGCGATGCTGGGATTGGCGAGATGCGCGTTGATCGAGGACATGTTGAGGATGACGCCGCCACCGCTCCCGCCAACGCCCTGGGCGATCACCTGCTTCGCCGCCGTCTGAACGCCGAAGAACGCGCCCCGGAGGTTGACGCCGATCACCTCGTCGAAATCCTGGTCGGTGATGTCGAGGAAGTTCTGATTCCGCGCGATGCCGGCATTGTTGAGCATGATGTCCAGCCGGCCGAACTGCGCGACCGCGGCGGCGACCAGGCGCTCGACGTCGCCGCGTTTCGTGACATCAGCCACGACGATGTGAAAACGCCCGGTTTCCCCAAGCTCCGCCGCCGTCGCAGCAAGCTGGGCACCGTTGACGTCGCCGATGACGACCTTGGCGCCCTCTTGGAGGAATCGTTCGACGCAGGCTCTGCCCAGACCCTGCGCGCCGCCCGTCACGACCGCGACCTTCCCCGACAATTTCATGAAGACCTCTGTGCTGTTTGTCAGAGTAGAGCATAGACAGACGAGGTGAGGGCGTCAGAACGACGCCGATTTTCGCATCTGCGAAAAATGCGGGTTGCGGATGCCGTTATTCCCGCACGAACAGCGCGGGAACTCAGGCCCGCTTCGCCTTGAGCTCCGCCTGGATTGCCGTGAGGTGGCCCTGCGAGGCCTTGTCGACGGCCTTTTGCAGTGCTCGATAGCGGCCCACCACCAGATAGCCCAGCGGCGTCAACGCGGCGCCGCCGCCGGACTTGCCGCCGGTTCGCGACTGCACAAGGGGGCGGCCGAACGTGGTGTTCAACTCTTCCACCAGTTCCCACGCGCGGCGATAGGACATGCCCATCGCGCGTCCCGCAGCGGCAATCGATCCCCGCTCGGAGATTTGCTCCAGCAAGTCCACTTTCCCCGGTCCGATCTGTTCGCCGGAGGTCAGGTCAATCCGTACAAATAACGATGCCATTCCAATGACCCAGGCAGGGGGACCATCGATCCAAAGTCTATCAAACATGCATTTGGCTTGTCGTTATAGTCATCCGGGTATAGCGTTTAGGAATAATGAAGTGTGCCGGAGCTCAACCGGCTGGTCCCCAATCCTAATGGATCCCAACAGGAGGAATGTCATGCAATTCAAAGAGGGTCTCGACAAGCTGAAATCGAGCGTCAAGCTGCGCCCGAGCTATGACAACTTCATCGGCGGCGAGTGGGTGAAGCCGGTCGCCGGCCAGTATTTCGACAACATCTCGCCGATCACCGGCCATCCGGTCTGCAAGGTCGCGCAAGGCCAGGCCGCCGATATCGAGCTGGCGCTCGACGCCGCGCACAAGGCGAAGGACAAATGGGCCCGGACCCCGATCGCGCAGCGCGCCCTGCTGGAGAAGATCGCCGACCGTATCACCGAGAATCTCGACGTGCTGGCGCTGGCGGAGTCCGTCGATAACGGCAAGCCGATCCGCGAGACCACCGCCGCCGACATTCCGCTGACCGCCGAGCACTTCCGCTATTTCGCCGCCTGCGCCCGCGCGCAGGAGGGATCGCTCTCGGAAGTCGATCACGACACCATCGCCTATCACTTCCATGAGCCTCTGGGCGTGGTCGGCCAGATCATTCCCTGGAACTTCCCGATCCTGATGGCGGCCTGGAAGCTCGCGCCGGCCTTGGTCGCCGGCAATTGCGTCGTGCTGAAGCCCGCGGAGCAGACGCCGATGGGCATCATGGTCCTGATGGATCTCATCAAGGACATCCTGCCGCCGGGCGTCTTGAACGTCGTCAACGGCTTCGGCGTCGAGGCCGGCAAGCCGCTGGCGCAGAACAAGCGGGTCAACAAGGTGGCCTTCACCGGTGAGACCACGACCGGCCGCCTGATCATGCAATATGCTTCCGAGAACCTGATCCCGGTGACCCTGGAGCTCGGCGGCAAGTCGCCGAACATCTTCTTCGCCGATGTGATGGCGGAAGACGACGACTTCCTCGACAAGGCGCTGGAAGGCTTCGCCATGTTCGCCCTCAACCAGGGCGAGGTCTGCACCTGCCCAAGCCGCGCGCTCATCCAGAAGTCGATCTATGACAAGTTCATGGAGAAGGCGGTTGCCCGGGTGAAGAAGATCAAGCAGGGCCACCCGCTCGATCCCACCACCATGGTCGGCGCCCAGGCCTCGAATGATCAGCTGGAGAAGATCCTGTCCTACTTCGACATCGGCAGGAAGGAAGGCGCCAAGGTCCTGACCGGCGGCGAGCGCCTGCAGCTCGATGGCGAGTTGAAGGACGGCTACTACGTGAAGCCGACCATCTTCGCGGGCCACAACAAGATGCGGGTCTTCCAGGAGGAGATCTTCGGGCCGGTGGTTTCGGTCACCACCTTCGACACCGAGGAAGAAGCGTTGGAGATTGCCAACGACACGCTCTACGGCCTCGGCGCCGGTGTGTGGAGCCGCGACGGCAGCCGCGCCTATCGCATGGGTCGCGGCATCAAGGCCGGCCGGGTCTGGACCAACTGCTACCACCTCTATCCGGCGCATGCGGCGTTCGGCGGCTACAAGCAGTCCGGCATCGGCCGCGAGACCCATAAGATGATGCTGGACCACTACCAGCAGACCAAGAACATCTTGACCAGCTACAGCCCGAAGGCGCTCGGGTTCTTCTAAGCCCACGCCTTGAATCCAAGGTACCCACGTATCTTTGCCTGAAGGGGCGTGGCTTCGGCCACGCCCCGTCTTCTTTACCGGAGGGCCTATGGTCGAACGTGTTCTGGCAACCGACGCCGCGCTTCAGCTCATCAAGAAGCTGGAAGTCAAACACGGACCGCTGATGTTCCATCAGTCCGGCGGCTGTTGCGACGGGTCGGCGCCGATGTGCTACCCGCTCGGCGATTTCAAGACCGGCAACAGCGACGTGAGGCTGGGCGAGATCGGCGGCTGCCCCTTCTACATGAGCGAATCCCAGTTCGAATACTGGCAGCACACCCAGCTCACGATCGACGTCGTGAAAGGCCGCGGCTCCGGCTTCTCGGTGGA
>Ga0193753_10002575_pt1 | contig 14146 bp, 10 predicted proteins | sample H1c2metaG_FD_144925 | JGI IMG/M metagenome (GOLD analysis project Ga0193753, IMG submission 144925) | Soil microbial communities from a riparian zone of the East river system, Colorado, United States - H1c2 | ecosystem: Environmental > Terrestrial > Soil > Riparian zone | place: USA: East... | reverse complement strand
TCGCTAGGCAAAACGATTTCCGTGTGGGAGAAGCTGAAGGTGGATTTCCGCGCTACCGCGACGAATGTTTTTAACCACTACAATTGGCTGACAACCCGATTCAACACGAACGCTTTCGATCCGAATTTCGGAACGGTCCAGCCGCAGTTCAACAGCAGCCTGGACACGGTGCCTAGAGTGATTCAACTGGGCGTGAGAGTGCTCTGGTAGTCAGCCGTGTCTTAGCGCGTTTACGGGATTGACGCGCGCGGCGCGTGCAGCGGGAATGTACGCCGCGATCAAGCCGATGACGCAAAGAATGGCTACTACAATTCCGAGCGTTGGCGGGTCCATGGCGCGGAGTCCATACAATTGCGTGGCGCTTTCCACGTGTTGGTATTGTGCGAGGGACCAACGCGGCGCGGCGCTCGCGAATCCATACAATTGCGACGCGATCAGGCGCTCCATTGCAGCGGCCGCAGCCGCGCCCGCGATGATGCCGACGGCGAGCATGGATCCGGTTTCTTCGAGGATCATGCGCGCGACCCGGCGCTTATCGGCGCCGAGCGCCATGCGAATGCCGATTTCGTTTGTCCGGCGCGCCACGGTGTAGGACAGTATTCCGTAGATTCCGGTTGCGGCCAGGATTAGCGCAAGAATTCCGAAAACGGCGCAGAGTTCGGCGATGAGTCTCGGCTGCGCGTTCTGTGCGTCAATCAATTGATCGAGAGTGCGCGCGTTTTCAATCGAAAGATTTCCATCGATCGCGAGAATCTTATTGCGCACGGCATTCAAGACGCGGTTGGGATCGATAGTGGTTCGGATCTCGAACCACGACGCAATGCCGGTTTGGTCGGCTGCAGCGTAGAATTTGGGCTCGATACTTCCGCGCAACGAACGGACGCGGGCGTTCGCTGCGATGCCCACCACCTCCATTGCGCGCCGGATACTGTTGCCGGTGTCGTCCGAGAATGCGCTCGTAATATGCTTGCCTATCGGATTGCGGCCCGGAAAGAAGTGTTTTGCAAAGGCTTCGTTGATGACGCAAACCGGTGGCGATTTTGGCGTGTCCCGCGGGCCGATTTCGCGGCCCAGGAGCATCGGAATCCCGATCGATGAAAAATACCCGGGACCGACGAATGTGGCGGTCGATCCGCCTTCATCATCGTTGCGAGGCGTGAATCCATCCACGGTAATGGGAAAGGCGCCGTCGAACGCGAACAAGCTGCGGTCGGAGTATGTGACGGCGCGGACGCCTGGAATTTGTCGAATTTGCTGCGTCAACTCGTGGTCCAGGTTTGCGGGGCTATGGACAGGTCTATCCACATGGACGAGCAGCAGATTTTCGCGAGGATAGCCGAGGTCGACGGATTGCAAGTTCCAGAGCGTTCGCAAGAACAGGCCCGCTCCCAGGACGAGCAGAAACGAAAGCGCCACCTGCGCGACGACGAACGCCTTTGCGAGAATCGCGCGTTGTCTGGAACCAGTTCGATGGACGGCGATCCGCGTGGAGCGGAATGCGGGAGCGAGGCCGAAGAAAATGCCGGTGAGCAGAGTTGCACATGCGGTGAATCCGAGTACGCGTCCGTCGATGCTGGCTGCGAGGTGCAAGGCATCGCCGCTACTTGAAAGAAGGCGGAGTATGAGACGCAAAGCGGCTGCGGCCGCGAAGATGCCACCGGCGCCGCCCAACGCCGCGAGCAGCAGGCTCTCGGTCAGGAACTGGCGGAACAGGCGTCCTTTCGGGGCTCCGATCGAAATGCGAATAAACACTTCCCGAGCGCGGGCCGTTGCGCGCGCAAGCAGCAGGTTTGCAACATTGGCGCATGCGATCAACAGAACCAAGCCGGCCAGCACGGACAGGATCGTCCACTGTTCGGAAAACTCATCGCGACCGTGGAACGCGCCCGTGCGCAGCGGCTGCACGGCAATGTGTTGATTGAACGCCTCCTTGTCAGCCGCCGGATACTCCGCGTTTAGAATTCCTCGGAATAGGACATTTGTTTCGGCCTGAACCTGAGCGATTGTCGCGCCGGATTTCCGCCGACCGAAAACGTGCAGCCACATCAGCTTGTCGCGCGATTGATTCATGTACTCGCCCGAGCTATCTAGGCCCGGCATAAGAACCGGATGCATGAGCATGGGCAACCAGAGGTCCGGGGATTGGCCCACCGTTTCGCCGTGAAAACCCTGCGCCGCGACGCCGATAACGACGAGCGTGGCATTATGAATGCGGATTGGAGTGCCGAGTACCGACGGATTTCCGCCGAATCTTCGCTGCCAATAGTTGTGGCTGATGACGACGTAGGGATCTTTTCCTATTCCCGCCGCGTCCTGCTGCTTGAAGAGGCGGCCGATAGCGGGCTCGACACCGAGGACCAGGAAATAGTTTTCGCTGACCAGACGGCCCTGCGCTTGTTCTTGCGCGCCGCCCGATACGCGGATCGGCCAACGCTGGAGCAGCATTTGCGAAGCGCACAGGCCCGCAAGGCTTGTCGCGCGATCGCGCAGTCCGGTAAATTCGGTGTAGGCGAGCAGGCTGCGCTCGCCGATCAGACGTCCGCCTAAGACCTCAGAGGCATTCGGATCCGTGAGCATGACGAGCTCGCTTGGATTGCGCACTGGCAGGAACTTGAGCAGGGCTGCGTTCAGCACGCTGAAAATCGCGGTGTTTATGCCGATACCTAATGCGAGGGCGAGAATGGCGATGGTGGTCGAGCCGGGGTTCTTCGCCAGCATGCGGAGGCCGAAGCGAAGGTCCTGTGAGAGTACGTCTAAGCCGTTCGGATTTCTGCGCCGCCAGAACATATTTTTAGTTTATTCGTCGCGCAGCGTTTGGGCCGGGTCGAGCTTAATCAGACGGAGGGCTGGGAGCAAGCTTGCCGAAGCGGCTATTGTGAACATGAGCGCTGTTACGACGATGTAGGTACGCGGGTCGTGCGGCTGGACGCCCCAGATGAGACCTCGAATCAGCGCGCTCGCGAACCAGGTGAGGATGAGACCGAGCGCCGTGCCAATGAGCGCGAGTTGGAAGCCGGGAGTAACAATACTCGCGACGGCATCGCGGACGCTTGCGCCCAACACCATGCGAATGCCGATCTCGCGGGTTCGCTGCGTGACTGAGTTCGCGACTAAGCCATAGATACCGACAGCGGCGAGCAACAGCGCCAGCGCGGCGAAGATGGAGAACAGCGTGGCTTCGTAGCGCTGCCGGGCTATCGAGCTATCCTGCAACTCTTCCATGCTCTTGAATGTAGAAAACGGGAGCCGTGGATCGATTGCCTGAACAGCCTTCTGCATTTCGGCGATCAGATTTCCGTTGGCGCCGCGCGTCCGTACCACCCAATTCGGCGAGAACCACGTATAGAGCGTGGTGATACCGCGGTCGGCAGTTTGCGCGGTGGGTACATAGACGGTGGGCGTTGCGGAGAGTGGGCCGAAGTTTCCGAGCCCGCTATTTTGCGGTGTGTCGGCAACCAGGCCGACGATTTCAGAGGGTGTCGCATCGAGAGCCAAATGCGTGCCCAGGGTGTTCTGCCGGCGAAGGTATTTCTTCGCGAACGCCTGATTGACGATGACGACTTGTTGCCCGGTAGCGCTGTCGCGAGCGGCGAAAGTCCGGCCTGCTTTGACCGGCATCCGAAGCGTTTCGAAATAACCCGGTGTTACGAGGATCATGTCTGTCCCGGAGTATTCAGCGCCTTTGTTCGGGCCATCGAGAATGCGAGCTCCAGCGTTCAACGGCGTTTGATAAGGCAGGCTGAGGCCGACTGCCGCGGATTCGACGCCGGGCAAGGCGCGGATGCGATCGAGGCTTTTCTGACAGAGCGAGTCGATGCTGGCGCTGGTCTTATAGCGGGCGTCCTGCAAGGACAACTGTGCGACGAGGACGTGATGGGGATCGAATCCTGGGTCGAGCGCCTCCAGATACGCCAAGGTGCGAATCAATAATCCGGCGCTCGCTAACAAGACCATGCCCAACGCGATTTCGCCCACGACGAGGACTTGCCGCATGCGCCGCTGCCTAGGCCCGGGCGTGCCGCGGCCTCCTTCGAGCAACACGGATCGGATATCGAGCCGGCTGGTATCGAGTGCGGGGATCAATCCGAAAAGAACGCTGGTGGCGATGGAAATCAGAAGCGTCATCAGCAACACGCGCCCATCGAGCGACACCGGGCGCCACAGGTTGAAGCCTTCCATGCCGAGGCGTTTCAATCCATCCAGCGCGGCGGAGGCCAATCCCATGCCGAGGACTCCACCTCCCAAAGCCAGAAGCATGCTTTCGGTGAGCAGCTGCGAGATGATGCGGCCGCGGCTTGCGCCCAGGGCCATCCGGGTAGCGATTTCCCGACGCCTCGCAGCGGACTGCGCAATCAGCAGCCCGGCAATATTTACGCAACCAATCAGTAGGATCAACACGACGGCACCCCACTTGGGTAAGACAGACGAGCGCACGTGGTCAGTGAGCGCGCGCTGTAGTGAAAGCAGCCGCATGTCCATACTGGCGCCCTGGGGAGCATGCCATCGGATGAGTTGCGCGCGCAGAACCGGCTGCTCGATCGCCATCACTTCTGAACTCGCCTCGCTCCAGGTGACGCCGGGCTTGAGCCGCGCCAAAACGCTGTAATTGAGCCCGCCGCCCTCACCGGTAGTCGAGGAGCGCAACGGCGTCCATAGGCCGGCTTTATCTTTGTTCACGAAGTTCTTCGGCATCACCCCGACAACCGTGATCGGCTCGCCGCGCAGGTCGATGCTGCGCCCGACGACGCGCGCATCGCCGTTAAAGACGCTCTGCCAAAGTCCGTAGCTGAGCACTGCCGCGGAGGGACCGCCGACGGTATCTTCCAATTTGTCAAACTCGCGGCCGACCTGGGGTGAGACTCCGAGAACATGAAAGTAGCCTGAGGAAACGCGCTGCTGGCGGACGTACTCGATGCGCTTGCCCGCCACGAGATTTACGCCGGACGTACTGCCTTCCGCCGCGACATCTATTTTCGTCGCGCCGCGATGCACGGCTTCCCACATCACTCCGTTCATTCCGAACTGAAGATCTTCACCTTTCGATGAGCGCACGTGCCTGGCAAGACTACCGAGACGATCGGCTTCCGGGTATGGTAGCGGGCGGATCAGGACGGCGTCGATGACGCTATAGATGGCCGTGTTGGCGCCGATGCAGAGGCCGAGGGTGGCTAGCACGGTTACCGTGAACCCGGGACTTTTCCGTAGTTGGCGCAAGGAGAATTGAATATCGCCCCAAAGGCTCATGGGACACGATTAGCACGCAAGATGCCGATGTTGTCCGCTGCTACTGCGGCGAGAACGGTTTTGCGATTGTCCGCTTGTGGGACGTCAGTGTCCGTGCCGCGGGGTGATTGGGTGCGCTGGAGGCCGGCTCTAGTGGCCATATTAGTATGGCATAATCGTATGTATGAAGAAGACATTCAATATCGATGGCCAACTCTTCAAAGAAGCAAAGGAGGCTTGTGGCGCCGCGACCGATACGGAAACAATCCGGCTGGGTCTCGAAGCGCTTGTACGGCAGGCTGCTTACGAGCGCCTTCGAGCTCTTCTCGGCAGCGAGCCCGGCGCGCAAGATGTTCCGAGGCGCCGTGAAAAGCCCTCATCCAAACGCCGGGTGGCTTAATGGTCCTGGTCGATACCTCTGTATGGATTCGTTCTCTTGCCAACCGGGCGCCCTACACACGCGACTTAGACAGACTTCTGGCTCTTAAACAGGTGGCAGGGCACGAATTGGTTTATGGAGAGCTTCTGATTGGCGACCGCGGAGGCCGCCGGGAGCTTCTGGCCGCCTATGAGCGCCTACACCTGGCGCGCACTATTCCTCACGACGAGGTCGTGGAGTTTGTTCGCGATCGGGACCTACACGGGCGTGGTGTCGGCTGGATCGATATTCACCTGCTGGCCTCCGCCCTTGTGGGGCGATTGCGTTTGTGGACGGCGGATCCACGCTTCTGCTCGGTGGCAGCAGAACTTGGCGTGGGGTATGACGCGCCGATTAACGGCGTGGGGTAGCACAGAAACGCGATCAGGTGGATTGGATCCAGCCGCCGGTGTCCGCGTTGCCGGCGGTGTTCAGGCGGCGCATTTGATCGTCCGACAGCTTGATATCGAGAGCCGCGATGTTCTCGGCCAACTGTTCGGTGCGGCTGCCGGCGATGATTGGCAGCACCGGCGGATCGCTTTGGCGCATCCAGGCGAGAATGATTTGATTCACGCCCGCGCCTAACTCTGCCGCCACTGTGCGGAGCGCTTCCAAGCGCGCATCGGCGTCGGGAGCGGCGAACTGCGCCGGGAGATTGCTTGCTCCTCCCAGATATGCGCCGCTGAGCAAGACCGAATATCCGACGAGAGCAACGCCACTCGAGCGCGCGTAGTCCTTCAGATCGTCATTGATAAAAATCTGCGGGCCAAAATCGGCGGCGTAGCGAGGGCGCAGATATGTGTAGCGCTGCTCGACGGCGACATAGCCGGCCCAGCCTTTTAGCTGGCTGAGCAGGTTCGATTGAGCAATTCGCCACACGCTGAGATTGCTGGCTCCGATGGCGCGAACTTTGCCGGCCTTGACGAGGCGGTCGAACGCAGCCATTGTTTCTTCGAGAGGCGTGGCGCGGTCGTCACGGTGCGAATAGTAGAGATCGATTCTGTCGGTCTGAAGGCGGCGCAGGCTCTTTTCACATTCGCGCTCGATCTCGACGGCGCTCAATCCGCCCGTGCAGCCGGGATAATCGAACGCCAGTTTCGAAGCGACGACCATTCGATCGCGCGTGCCGCGTTCCTTCATCCATTTGCCGATGGTGGTTTCGCTTTCGCCGCCCTGAAAGCCGTCCAGCCAGCTGGCATAGAAGTTGGCTGTATCGACGAACGTTCCGCCCGCAGCGTGGAAAAAATCGAGCAGTTGGAAGGATGCCGCTGGATCGCGCTTGCTTCCGTAGAGGTCAGTGCCCAAGCAAAGCGCGCTGACTTCGATGCCCGATTTTCCAAGAAGTACCTTTTTCATTATTTGTTCCAGGTCGCCAGCAGGACGCCAGCGACCATCACGGCCGCGCCCAGCATATTTGTTATGGACACGGGTTTGATGGGCGATCCCAACCAGCCGAAGTGCGACATGATCATGCCACCCAATACCTGGCCGGCGATGAGTGTAATCATGACCGCGCCCGCGCCGACTTCAGGAATCAGCCAGGCGATGGCGAATACCAGGCAAGCGCCAAAAGCGCCGGCCGTCAACAGGAAGGGATGGACGTCTTTCAAACCATCAAGCGCGCCGGATTTCCAGCCGGTGGCGCCAATGATGACCGCGGCCAGGGCTCCGATGCACCAGAAGAGTGCGTTGGCGACGCGCGGATTGTTGAGAGACGCGCCCACCTTTCCGTTCATGGCAAGGTGGACGGCAAGAACGATGCCTAAAAAAATCGTAAACAGCAGAAGCGGGGCTTTCATTTCGATCTCCTTTATTTTGGGGATTACACGCCGATCGTCTCGGCCGGCGTTTCTTCTTTGGGGCGAATTTTGATGCGTGTCCGGAAGGTGATCAAAATCATCACCAGGATTGCGACCGACATGATAGACGAACTGAACCAGAAGGAGCGCCAATCGCGAACGATCTGGCCGGCGGCGTTGTAGTGCGTGAAGTAGTCGACGGCGCCGCCCGAAAGTAGGGAGCCAAGTAGCATGCCGACTCCGTAGGTCAAGAACGTGATGAACCCTTGCGCGGTGTTGCGCAGATGCGGGGGCGCCTCCTGATCGGTGTAGAGCTGGCCGGTCAGGAAAAAGAAATCGTAGGAAGCGCCGTGCAGCAGGATCGCGCCGTAGAACATCCACATGCCACCGTTCGGGTCGCCGAGCGCCAGCAAGAGATAGCGCACGATCCAGCAGACGAGACCGAGGATCACGATGCCGCGGACCGTGATGTACCGGAAGATGAAGGGCATCGCGAGCATCATGATGACTTCGGACGCTTGGCCGAGGGTCATCTTGCCGGCCGCGTTGACCATGCCGACATCGTTGAAATAGTTGTTCGTGAAGGAGTAGTAAAACGTGATGGGGATGCAAGCAAGGACGGACGCGATGGCGAAAAAGAAGAAGGCCTTTTGCTTCATCATTACGAGGGCGTCGAGGCCGAGCGCGGTGCGGGCGTTGAAGGCGGTGCCTTTCGCTTTGGGTGGCATGTGGGGCAGCAGGGTCAGGCTGATGACCACCATGACGAGGGACGCGACGACAGTCACCCAGAACTGGCCGGTGGTGGTTTCCCACCGCATGTAGCCGATGATGTTGTTGATGAAAATCCAGCCGAAGGTGCCCATCAGGCGGATGACGGGGAACTCGCGGCCGGGATCCTTTACGAGCTGAAAGCCGATGGAGTTGGTCAGTGCGACGGTAGGAAAGTAGCAGAGGCAGAAGGCCAGCATCAGGCAATAGACTTGCGGGAAAGTGGTGGCGCGGGTAACCAAATACATCAGGATCGCGCCGAGGCCGTAGAGGACAGCCATGACTTTTTCGGTGGCGAAATACCGATCGGCGACCAGCCCGATGAAGAAGGGCGAGATCATCGAGGCGATGGAGACGGTGCCGAAAACCGCGCCAGCCTGCGTCCCGGTGAAGTGCAACGTGGACGTGAGATAGGTGCTGATGGTGACGTACCACGCCCCCCAGACGATGTAGTTGACGAACATCATCACGCCGAGGCGGACCTTGATAGATGAGGGCACTGGTGTGGAGTATATCCATCCGACAGGTTGAGACGCAATCTCAAAACCTGATAGACTTCTGGGACTGAGTCTTAATCAGAGAGGGAAAAGACGTTGACATTTAGCAAACGCGTACTTGCGGCGGCGCCCCTGTTGGTGACGGCGGCATTCGCGATTAACCCTACGGTTTTCGTACCGGATTGGACCTTTAAGGGGTCGAGCCGGACCGGGTGGCATGTGTTGGGTCAGGCCGAGTGGAGTGCGCAAAACGGTGAACTGATCGGGAAGGCGAAAGAGGGTGGCGGCGGTTGGCTTGTTTTGGACAAGTCCTATCAGGATGTCGGATTTTTTGCTTCTTTCAAATCGACGGGAGGAGCGAAGACGGGTGTGCTGCTGCGCGCGGAGAAGACGCCGACAGGAATGAAGGGCGTCTACATGTCGCTGGACGATGGAGACGGGGCGGCGTACCGCGTCACGCTGGACGCGGAGGGCAAGGAACTCTCGCGCGAAAAGTTGCGGCCGGGCGGCGGTCAAATGCGAATTGCTCCAGCGACTGCTCCCGCTGCTGCGCGTGGGGCTCGGGGCGCCGGCGGCCGGCCTGAGCAGCCCGCGGGCCTTCCTATCGTGCCGCCGCCGACTGGCTATCGAGCGAACGATTGGAACCAGATCGAACTCATCCTGGACGCGAATATTATCCGGCCATTCTTGAACGAGGGCGGCAGCGGAGGAACGGGGGGCGTAGCGGAAGAGGAATACGGACGGTATGGGCCGATTGCTCTCTACGTTGGCGGCAGCGGGGAAGTGCGCTTTAAAGATGTTTCGTATAAAGACCTCGGCGTGAAGACGCTTCCGCAGGAAAAGATTTCGAGCCATTTCCGGATGCAGCGAATTGACGACTTCTACTACGCTTGGTCGGCTGCAGCCGCGGATTTCAATCATGACGGTGTGCTGGACGTGGCGGCGGGTCCGTATTACTATCTGGGGCCCGATTACACCAAGAGACGCGAGATTTATCTTGCGCAGAGTACGAACCCATCGACGGAATATCCGAACGACTGCATGGGCAATTTCGCCTATGACTTCACGGGCGACGGTTGGCCCGATGTCATCAATATGGGCTCGATCGGGCAGCCGCTGCACTTGTATGTAAATCCAAAAGGCGAGCCGCGCCGCTGGGATAAGTACGACGTGGTCCCGCAGGTCAACAAAGAAGTTTCGCTGCTGAAAGATGTGGATGGCGATGGAAAGCCTGAGTTCATTTATGGTGGCGGAGGCTATATGCGTTACGCCAAGCCGGACCCGGCGAATCCGACGGGGCCTTGGATCGTGCACACGATTTCCGAACGCGGCCCGTGGGGCGGGGGACACGGCCTGGGAGTGGGCGATATCAATGGCGACGGACGTATGGACATCATCGATGCGTATGGATGGTTTGAGCAGCCACCTGCTGGGAGTGGCAAGGAACTGTGGACATACCATCCCGAGGCGTTCGGCCGCTGGACCGGACATGCTACGGCCGGCGGGGCGGAGATTGCGGTTTACGACGTCAACGGCGATGGCCTTAACGATGTGGTGACGTCTCTGCAGGCGCACGGATTTGGTCTGGCGTGGTTCGAGCAAAAACGCGATACGGCGGGGAAAATCTCGTTCGTCCAGCATATGATCATGGACGATTTTTCGGCGAAGAATCCGGGAGGCGTGACGGTTGCGGAACTGCATGGGTCGACGTTCGCCGACGTCGATGGCGATGGGATACCGGACTTTATTGTGGGCAAGCGCTATTGGTCGCACCGGGACGATTACACGGATCCCGATCCTTACGGAGCGCCGGTATTGTATTGGTTCAAGACGGTGCGGAATAAGAAAGCGCCGGGCGGAGCCGAGTTTGTGCCGGACTTGATTCATAATCGATCGGGCGCCGGCAACCAAGTGCAGGCGATCGATCTCAACGGCGATGGCGCTGTGGATATCATTACTTCGACCGACCGGGGCACGTTCATCTTTTGGGGCAAGCCGCGGGCGGCTACGAAAAAGCCATGAATTCAAAACGTCTGAGCGGGATCGCGGCGATCTCGGGATTTGTAGTACTGGCGGCTTGGGCCGAGAGTCCGAATTTTATTCCTGACTCTACTTTCAAAGCATCGAGCCTCGCGGGATGGCACTCGCTTGGCCAAGCTGACTGGAGCGCCCAAAACGGCGAGCTGGCTGGCAAGGCGAAGGCGGGCGGGAACGGCGGTTGGCTGGTGCTTGATAAGTCGTATCAAGACATCGGATTTTTCGCCAGCTTTCACTGTGCGGGCGAGTGCAAGACGGGCATTCTGCTGCGCGCGGAGAAAACTGCCGACGGCATGAAAGGTTTGTACGTTTCGTTGACAGGCGAAGATCTGTCGCTCAACAGAGTGACGCTCGATGCGGAGGGCAAGGAACTCACGCGCGAGAAATTGCGGCCCGCTGCGGAGATGGTTCGATTTGCGCCGTCGCCGGACGCTCCACCTCCTCCCGCTGGCGGCGGCCGGCGCGGCCGCAAAGGACCGGCTCTTCACGCGGACGATTGGAATACCGTTCAAATTATTTTGGATTCGGACATCCTGCGGGCGTCGGTAAATGACGCGGCGGGACGTACTAATGGCTCTACGGACGACAACAGAGAAGGTTTCGGACCGGTGGCGTTGTATGTCGGGCCATCCAGCCAGGGCGGAAGCGAAGTCCGATTCAAAGATGTTGCGTTCAAGGACCTGATGCCGAAATCGGAGCCGAAAGAGCAGATTTCGAGCCGCTTCCACATGCAGCGCGTCAGCGATTTTTACTATGGCTGGTGCGCGGCTGCCGCCGATTTCAATCACGACGGCGTACTGGACGTAGCGTCCGGTCCGCTCTATTACGAAGGTCCGAACTATACGGTGAGAAGAGAGTTTATGTCGGCCCAGACTTACAATCCCGGCATGCAATTTGCGCCCGGGATGATGAACTTCGCCTACGATTTCACAGGCGATGGCTGGCCCGATATCCTGATTGCGGCTTCGAGACCGATGTGGCTGTACGTCAATCCGAAAGGCGAATCACGGCGCTGGAACAAGTACCTCGTTGTGCCGAAGGTTACTACCGAGGTCGTTTTATTGAAGGATGTGGACGGCGATGGGAAGCCGGAGCTTGTCTACGGCGGCGATGGCATTCTGGCGTATGCGAAGCCCGACCCGGCGAATCCGACCGCGCCGTGGGTTATCCATCCGATTTCCGACAAGTCCGTGCCAGTAAACATTCACGGCTTGGGCGTTGGCGATATCAATGGCGACGGGCGCATGGATGTTTTGCAGAATACCGGTTGGTGGGAGCAGCCGCCGAAAGGCAGCACTGCGGAGACATGGACATACCATCAGGAGAATTTTGGCGGCGGCGGCGCGGAAATGGGTGTCTACGACGTGAATGGCGATGGCCTGAACGACGTGGTCACGAGCCTGCAGGCGCACCGTTTCGGAATCTCGTGGTTTGAACAGAAGCGAGACGCGGCTGGCAAGATCTCGTTCGTCGAACATCCGATCATGGGCGATTTTTCAGACAAGAACGCCGGCGGCGTCACGTTTACGGAACCACACGGAATGACGTTCGCGGACATCGACGGCGATGGTATTCCGGACATGATTATCGGGAAGCGCCACTGGTCACACCTTGAAAGCTACACCGATCCCGATCCGTATGGTCCGGCGGTTTTGTATTGGTATCGGACGGTGCGTAATCCCAAGGCTCCGGGCGGCGCGGAGTTCGTTCCGGAGCTGATTCACAATCGCTCGGGAGTTGGGTCGCACTTGGCGGCGATGGATCTGAATGGCGATGGCGCGGTCGATATTATTACGTCGACGGATAAAGGCACGTTTATCTTCTGGAACACACCGCGTCAGAGTGCGAGATCGCGTAAGTAGACTGCGCTCAGTCTGAGTTTTTCCATGACATCGCCGGCGCGCGCTCCGGTCTCGACGGCGTAGTTCTGAAGCGGCAAAGGCTTCGCCGCCGCGAGAATTGTTTTCCAGTCGAGCGTGCCTTCGCCAACGGCAAGACCGATTTTGCCTTCGCGCATGTCTTTCACGTGGATCGAGAAATAACGGTCGGGATATTTCGTGAGATAGGCGATGGGGTCTTTGCCGGCAACCGCGACGCTGCCGATGTCGAGTTGGAATTTGACTAGCGCCGGGTCGGTGCCAGCAAGCAGCAGGTCGAAGGGAATCGAGCCTTCGATTTCTTTGAACTCGGTGGGGTGGTTGTGATAGCCGGTCAGAATGCCGTCGGCTTTTGTCTTGCGACCCAATTCGTTCAGATGATCGGCATGCCACTTCCAGCCGTCGGCGGTCTTCGACTGGCTGGACAAGGACTGGCAAACGGCGCTTTTGAGGCCGAGCGTATGCGCGATCTCGATGGTCTTGCCATAGTTGTCGTGGAAATCGGCCCAGGAGAAGTGGCAATTCTGGCAGCCGAGGCCGGCCGCGTCGAAGGATTGCTTGACCTCCTTGCCGGACTTTGCGGTTACCGTGGGCAGCCAAACGTAATCGATCAATTGGTAGCCGTATCCGGCGACGGTGCGGCAGGCGCCGTCAAAATCTTTGGTGAGGGCGGCGTTGATATCGTAGCTTTGAAAGCCGAGTGGGAGATTCAGCGGAAATGCATTCAGACGAGTCGCGGCGAGGGCGGCTCCGGTTTGGATCAAGAAATGTCGTCGTGAGAGCGCGGCCATATACGCCTGAGTATCTTATACTGCTGGGCGTAATTTCTTGCGTGGCTTCGTTGCGGGCGGAGTATGTCGACGCCAAGCAATGCGCCGCGTGTCATCCCAAAGAGGCCGCGAATTACCGGCTCACGGGGATGAGCCGCTCGATGTACCGGCCGTCGCCCGCGAACACGAGCGAAGGAGGATTTTTCCATGCGCTTTCGGATACGCACTATTCGATGATCGTACGCGACGGTGTGTATTATCAGCGGCGCTGGCAGATCGGCTTTGGCGGGAAGGAGACGAATGTCGAGGAGTCGAAGATCGACTATGTGATTGGCTCGGGGACGCATGCGCGCTCTTACTTTCATCGCATGGCGAGTGGGGCTTTCATTGAGCTGCCGCTGGGCTGGTATCAGGAGAAGGGTGGCTATTGGGGCATGAGCCCGGGGTTCGATGCGCGGCATCCGCCGACGCGGCGCTTTGTTTCGTATGAGTGCATGTCTTGCCATAATGCGATTCCGAAAATTCCGGCGGGACACGATGCGCCGGGGAGCGATCCGTTTTTCGGCGGAGATCTGCCAGAAGGGATCGATTGCCAACGCTGCCATGGGCCAGGCGGTAGGCATGTTCGCCTGATGCAGACGGCGGGCGCGAAGCGGGAAGATATTCGGGCGAGCATCGTGAATCCGGCGCGGCTTGCACCGAAGCTGCAGATGGATCTTTGTATGCAATGCCATCTCGAACCGACCAGCGAAGGGAT
>Ga0193753_10002574_pt1 | contig 14147 bp, 12 predicted proteins | sample H1c2metaG_FD_144925 | JGI IMG/M metagenome (GOLD analysis project Ga0193753, IMG submission 144925) | Soil microbial communities from a riparian zone of the East river system, Colorado, United States - H1c2 | ecosystem: Environmental > Terrestrial > Soil > Riparian zone | place: USA: East... | reverse complement strand
ATAGAGTTCAGTTCGGGCCAAGTGGTTCTTGAAAGAACCTGTGCACGAGCATCAACCCGGCGCGCCGCTTTAACCAACCAGTTGGGATGCGCGCGTTGGAGTCGGCTCGCGTTGGAATGGGTCCGTCGACTCCCATTCGCGGCACTGACACGCGACGCGCGTCCAGGCTCAACTCGCCTCAGCACGAACGTGCGACACGAAGCTAGTCACGCTTCAGCAGGCCTTCCTGCTTCGCCATTTGCTTCAATTCCGCTTTCACGCGTTCGAACGCCTTCCGCAGACGCGCTGCTTCGCGCTCCAACGCGGTGTCATCCAAATCGGCGTCGCCGGTCATCGCGATCGCCAAGTCTCGCCACTCTAGGCCGCGGTCGACGCGCAGCACCAACAACATCTGGTCTTCCGGATCGAGCCGCTCACGCAACGCGCGCACGCGATCCTTCACTGCCGTCTGCTGGTGAATCTGCGTCGCGCTTCGCACCCGCTCGACCAGCTGCGAAACGCGGCCGGGCGTCGAAAGCGACAAGTTGCGCGCCGCTCGCCGCTGCGGGGCCGATGCGTATCGCGTGGCCGCGTTGCGCGCGACCATGTACGCCCAAGTTCGCATGCTGGAACGCCAAGCAAACTTCGGCAGGCCGACCCACAAGTCCTCGGCGAACATCGAGAATGCTTCCTGGGCGTCGCCGACCGCACGAAGCCTCACGAGCAGGAAGCTGAAGACCTCGTCGCCGTAGAGTTCGAGCGTCGCAGTGGCGGCCGCTTCAAGGTTTCCCTCGTTGAATGCTTCGCGAATCTGTTTTTCGGCATTCTGCGATGACTCAGACTCAGACATGACCGTTCCTTCGCGCCCGGGAGCGCATCGCTGCGCGGCCTTCGCGAATTTCTCGAGCAAGCTTCACGAGAGCAGCAGCGCTCGGATAGTACGCGCGCCAGCTGACGCGATCGAGCAGGTCTACGTCCTGAACTGAGACGGGCCCACTAGGCACCTGCGCGAAACCATCGGCCACCCAGCAATCGACTCGGGCCAAAAACTCGTCTTCCGTGAGCTCGCACGGCTGCGTGGTTGCGCTGAACAGCACCTGAAGCATCGGTCAGCCTCCCTACCCAGGTGGAGTCAATCACCCCACTTTTGTGACGAACAATTTGCCTCCTCGGCGCGAATACCTGGCCGGCAGCCCCTGCGGTACAGTGGTGGTTCGCACATGGACACAACCTCCGATCCGAATCACGAACACGCGACTCAGAACCCATCCGCACGGATGCCGGTGGTTTTCTTGTCTCACGGCGGTGGACCGTGGCCATTCATCGATCAACCGTACGGTTCCCCGGCGGAGCTCGAGGCGCTCGCAAACTATCTTCGCGGCGTGCCGAAGGTGCCTTCAGCACCACCGAAAGCGCTACTGATGATCTCGGCCCACTGGGAGGAACACGTTCCGACTGTCATGAGCGGAACCAACCCGCCGATGCTCTACGACTACACGGGCTTCGAAGCGAAGGCCTACGAGGTCACCTGGCCGGCGCCGGGTGACCCGCGGTTGGCTGCACGCGTCCAGCAGCTGTTGGCTGCGGCCGGTTTTCAGACTGCCGAGGATGACCGGCGTGGCTTCGATCATGGAACGTTCGTTCCGCTGAAGCTCGCGTACCCCGAGGCGGACGTGCCCACGATTCAGTTGTCGCTGACACGCGACTTGGATCCAGCGAAGCACATCGCGCTCGGGCGAGCACTTCAGCCGCTGCGAGACGAAGGTATGTTCATCGTCGGAAGCGGCATGACGTATCACAACATGCCTGGCTTCGGTAAGCCGCTCGGCGCAGCGCAATCCAAGGTGTTCGATGCTTGGTTGCAAGCGAAAGTAACCTCGTCCCAAGCCGAGCGCGAAGCAGCCCTGACCGATTGGACGAGCGCGCCGTTCGCGCGCGAGGTTCACCCGCGTGAAGAGCATCTGTTGCCGCTCATGGTGATCGCCGGAGCAGCGGGCGACGACGCGGCCCGAGTCGGGTTCTGCGGAACCGGCATGGGCATCACGCTATCGACCTATCACTTCGGCTGAGTGCTACGCGCGCGTGCCCCACGGTCGCGGCGATCAAAGCAGCTTCTTCAGCAGCGTGACTGAATCCACGCGACAACCTGGAAGCGCCAAACGCCCGTCGTCGTCTTTTTGCAGCTCTGCGCGCACGGGCTCGAGGGCAACCGACGCTTCGCAGAACAATCCGAATACGCGGTCCGCGCCTGCGCGGTTGTCGAGCACGATCGTGAGATCGACAGCAGCATCTCGACCCGCCGGCACCAGCACGGTCGAATCTGAAGCTGGGAAGTACACCTCGGCGGTGCCGCGACTCACGTGCAACAGCGCAAACTGCGCGTCACGTTCGCTCGAATACGTGAAGCGAATTCGATCACCCGGAAGCACCACGTCTCCAGACGCTGCCCGCTGGAGCTTCCCGCCCCGCTCGATGCTGAACCCGATGCGAGGCGATCCTGGGCTGCCCGCACCCGAGCTACTTCGCTCGGAGCTCCGGCTCAGGTACGCGCGGCCGAGCGGTATGATGAACGAAAGCATCACGATACCGGAGGCCACACCGGCCAGAATCCATCGCGGCCATGCGCTGCGGGCAGGTCGTTGCATCGCGGCGGAACGTATCGCAGTCGGGCGCGCGCGCAACTGTGCGACCGGCGATCAACCCTGCGCGTGCGCGTGCGCGGGTGCCGGAGGTGCGGGAGGGGCCATCGGCGCGGCCAGCGGATTCCGCTCCGGACCCAGACGCACCGCTCAATCGGGCGCGCCCGTGATCGCCTTTGCGAGTGCAGCGAGTGGCTCGCCCCAGGGCGGACGCATGATCTCCCACGGGTTCACCGCACCTCGTCGAAACACGGAGCGCGCGTGCGAGAAGGTTTGGAAACCCTCGAAGCCGTGATGGCTGCCCATTCCACTGTGACCGATTCCGCCGAACGGAAGCGTCGGCAGACTCGAGTGGACGGCGATCGCATTGACACACGCGCCACCTGACGTGGTGCGCGACAAGACGTCGTCGGCCACGGCCGGATCGTCCGTGAAGACGTAGAGCGCGAGCGGACGTTCGTGCGCGTTGATGTACGCGACGGCTTGATCGACCGAGTCGTACGGCTTGATCGGCAAGATCGGACCGAAGATCTCGTCTTGCATCAGGGCGAGGTCGTCCGGCGGATCGATCACCAGTTGCAACGGCAACACCCGCCGGCTCGGATCGCCGCGCTCATCACCGAGCGCCACGACACGCACGCCGCGGGTTTTCGCCTCGGCGAGATAGCCGGACAAACGATCGTAGTGGCGCTGATTGATGATGCCGGTCGCACTCGGACTCGTGCTGAAGCTCGGAAACATGCTGTTCCACAGCCGCTGAAGCGCGGTCACCACTTCTTCCAACTTCGCGCGCGGAACGAGGACGTAGTCGGTATTGATGCAGACTTGGCCGCTCTTCACGGCTTTGATCGACAACACTTCGGCGAGTGAGTCGTCGTTCACGCGGTCCGGCGCGATCAAAGTCGGACATTTACCACCGAGTTCGAGCGTCACTGGCACGAGATTTTGCGCTGCTGCCGCGAGGACTTTGCGCGCGACGGCGGGATTGCCCGTGTAGATGAGGTGGTCCCATGGCAGCTGAGTGAACGCTTCAGCGAGCTCGACACCACCCGTCACGACGTGGACTTGCTTCGCGTCGAAGTGTTCGGCGATGGCGCCGCGCACGAGCTCCGCGCTGTGAGGGGCAAGCTCCGAGGGCTTCACGATCGCGCAGTTGCCGGCGGCGAGAATGTCCACCAGGGGTCCGAGCGAGATGTCGACGGGGAAGTTCCACGGCGCCATGTTGCCGACGACCCCTTTGGGTTGGTAGCGAACGTAGGCACGAGCACCGCCGGCTGGCTCGCTGCCGCGGTCCTGAGGTTCGAGCCACGCTGCGAGCTGCGATTCGGTGTATTGGATCCGCGAAAGAACGCCGCTCAGCTCCCAGAGCAGACCGATGCTGCGGTCGTGGCTGCCGAAGTCGGCACGAAGAGCGCGTTCGAGCTTGCCGCTGACGGCGGCGCAGACCGATCGCAGCGTCGCAAGCGAGCGCAGGCGCGCTTCGAGTGAGGGGTAGGGATCGGCAGCGAATGCCGTGCGTTGTTGGTCGAACGCAGAGCGAAGCTCGGAGATTGTGGTGGTGTTGGGCATGCTGGGGTCGCGACCGCGGGAAGCGTAGTCTGCACGCACGCGCCACCGAATCGCAAATGAACCCCGGAAACGATGAAGATGGAGGGCGTGCGCCACCGACCACCGGCGTGATACAGCGTAAAGGTCCGGCGCGCGTCCGTTCGCCCGCCGCCCCTTCACGGATGGAAAATCCACCTCCTCTCGGCCTTGCGCATCGCCTCTCGTGGCCGATGCGCTTTGCCTACGCGGGCGGGCAGGTCGGCGCGTCCATCTCGATTCAATTCGTCTCCACCTTCGTACTCGTTTACTACCTGCCTGCGACCGGAGAACGGACGAACCTCATTCCGGGCCTCATCGGTGGCATCGGCACGTATTTACTCCTGACCTTACTCGCCCGCGGAATCGATTCCTTCTTCGATGCCTGGGTCGCCAACCGCAGCGATCGCAGCCGAACCCGCTTCGGGCGCCGCCGCAGCTTCATGCTCGCGGGCGCACTGCCGTTGAGTCTGTCCACGGCGATGATCTTTTTCGCACCCGGGCCAGTCGCCGGCGTAACCAACGTCGCCTGGCTAGCCTTCTGGCTCACGTTCTACTTCTGCGCATTATCCGTCTGGTACGTGCCGTACCTCGCGCTTCTGCCCGAGCTCGCACCCGATCGGCGCGAAAGCTCGTTTCTATCCACGCTCCAAGCGACCAGCGCGCTGCTCGGCGGTGTCATCGCCAGCGTCATCGCGCCAGCATTCTTTCTGTCGGACAGCGATGCCGACCCCTGGCCACTGCAGCGGATGGCGGCAGGGGTCGCCATTCTGTCGTTCGTCTTCCTGCTCTTGCCACCGCTCGTGATCGACGACTCGCGCGGGTCCACTCACAAGACTGCGGCGACGCTTTCGCTGATCGCCGCGCTCCGACACACCTTTCGCGATCGCGCGTTCGTGCTGCTCGTGATGGGCACCAATCTATTCTTCTTCGCGTTCACGGTTACGCAGACGGGTCTTCCGTTCGTCGTGCAAGTGCTTCTCGAGCGACCCCTGCGCGAGCAAGGCCAGATCATGGGTCCGCTGTTTCTCGTGAGCTTCGTGAGCTTTCCCATCGTGCTCGCGTTGTCTCGCAAGATCGGCAATCGCGCTGTCATGCTCGGCGCGACGCTCTCGATGGCGCTGCTCGTCGGCGCTGGCATTCCGGTGCTGCACCCCGGCGCAAAGCTCGGAGCGGTCCTGATCTTCGGCGCGATCGGTGTTCCGATCGCGGCTTTTCTCGCGGTGCCGATCGCCATGCTGTCGGACGTTTGCAATGCGAACGCTCGCCGCACCGGCTTGCGCGGCGAGGCGATGTTCTTCGGAGCTTCGAGTTTCATCCAAAAGCTGATGATGGGAGCGGCAGCCGGAGTGGTGTCGTGGCTGATGGAAGCGTTTGGCAAGACGGTTTCGAACCCGCTCGGAGTGCAGCTGAGCGCAGGGTGTGCGTCGCTAGCGCTGCTCTTAGCGGCTGCGTGCTTTTGGCTGTATCCCGAAAAGTCGGTGCACGACGAGGCGACCCGCCGCTGATCGAAGTCATCCACCCGTCATGATCGAAACTGTCTTCGTGACGAGATACGACTCCATCGCTTCGGGCCCACCTTCCGTTCCATAGCCGGAATCTTTCACGCGACCGAACGGCATTTCCGCGGATGGTGTGGCCGGTTGGTTGATCCACAACATCCCGAGCTCGAGCCGCTGCGCGAGCTGATGGGCTGTCCGAATCGAACGCGTGAAGGCGTAGCCTGCAAGGCCGCGTGTTGCCGCTGACGGCGTCGACCCAGGTGTTGTCGATGAGCAGTTGGGTGTCGGGATAGGAACGGTCCATTGCAACCTCTTCGCCTGAAACGCCGGGAGCCTCTGATCGGCGTTGCCTACACTCCCATACCAAGCCACTGCGTGGATTGGGGATTCTATCCAGGCCAACCGAGGCATAACATCCGACTTTCGGGATGCTGCAACACCGGCTGCGTCCCCCGAACAGAACCGAACTGAACGGAGCGCCGCGTCGTGACCCAAGCGCCGTCGCTTACCAATTCGCGGTCGCAGCCGCGCCCGATCGATCTGCTCGAAGCGACCATCGCGAGCATCGGCGAACCGCTGATCACGACCGACCTAAACGGCATCGTCGAGCGGTTGAATGCGTCCGCTGAGAAACTCATCGGCTGGCCCAGCTCGGCTGCGATCGGACGACCTTTGTCCGAAGTCCTCTCGATTCTCGACGACGCCACGCGTGCTCCGACGGCGAACTTGGCGGAGCGCGCACTCCGCGAAGGCGCAGTGAAGGGCTCCGCGGATCTCAAAGCTCGCGATGGCAGCGTATGCCCGATCCACTACACCGCCACGCCGATTCAAGACTCTGCGGGAGCCGTGTTCGGAACCGTCGTCATTCTCCGAGACCGCCGCGCCGAGCACTCGGAGCGGCGCGCGGAGTTGCTCGCGAGCCAGTCGCGGCTCGCTGCGCTGTATGACGCGGGGATCATCGGAGTTCTCGTGACTACGATCGAGGGTCACGTCACGGAGATGAACGACACTCTGCTCGACATTGTCGGATACACGCGCGAGCAGGTCCTCAGTGAGAGCTTTTCGTGGCGCTCGTTGACGCCTCCCGAATGGAGCGAACAAGACGCTCGCGTGATCGGTGAAATCAAAAGCAAAGGCGTCGGGTCGCTCCGCGAAAAGGAGTACTTGCACGCGGACGGCCACCGCGTTCCAGTGATGGTCGGTTCCGTGCGGCTCGAGGGAACGCGCGATCAAGTGATCGCGTTCGTGCTCGATCTGAGTGGGAACCGCGAAGCGGCTACGGCGGTCGCGCACTTGCGAGAGGCGCGCGAGTCCGAGGCGAGGTTTCGCGCCTTACTCGAGACCGCGCCCGATGCAGTCGTCATCGTGGATCGAGGCGGCACGCTCGTGATCGTCAACAGTCAGACGGAACGTTTGTTTGGGTACACGCGATCGGAGCTGGTCGGCAAGCCCGTCGAGATGCTGGTGCCGGAGCGCTTTCGAAGTGATCACCCAGCGCATCGCGCGGGGTACTTCGCATCGCCCAATGCTCGCACGATGGGATCGAATCTCGAGCTATCCGGGCGGCGCAAGGATGGAACTGAGTTCCCAGTCGAGATCAGCTTGAGCCCACTGCAGACTCGCGAAGGTCTGCTCGTCACGGGAAGCATCCGCGACGTCACCGAGCGCAGGAATGCAGAGGAACAGCGCTCGCGTCTCGCGGCGATCGTGGATTCCTCGGGCGATGCGATCGTGAGTAAGACGCTCGCGGGCATCATCACGAGTTGGAACGACGGCGCGCAGCGGACTTTCGGCTACACGGCGGAGGAGATCGTCGGCAAGCCGATGTCGATCCTGGTTCCGCCGGGGCGTGAAAACGAGGAGCCGCTCATTTTGGAGAAGCTCCGGCTTGGCCAGCGGATCGAACAGTTCGAGACGGTGCGCCGGCGCAAAGACGGCCGTGACATCCACGTCTCAGCCACGAGCTCGCCGATGCGCGACGCGCGCGGGAATCTAGTTGGTGCTTCGCTAGTATCCCGAGACATCAGCGAACGGCGTCGATTCGAGGAAGCCTTGATCCGCGCCAACGATGCAGCGAACGCCGCGAGTCGCGAGCTCGAGGCGTTCAGCTATTCGGTCGCACATGATCTGCGTGCTCCGCTGCGTGGGATGGACGGCTTCGCTCAACTGTTGGTCGACAACTATTCCGCCAAGTTCGACGAAGAGGGCCAGGACTGGCTGCAAGAGATCATTCAGAACGCGCGCAAGATGGGTGCGCTGATCGACGCGCTACTGTCGCTCGCGCGCGTGACGCGAAGCGAGCCTCAATACGAGTCGGTGGACCTATCGGCGTTGGCCAGCGACATCGCAGTGCGGCTGGCGGCTTCGGAGCCGGAGCGCACAGTGGAGTGGAGCCTCGAAGCCGGTTTAGTCGTGCAGGCCGATCCTGCACTCGCGCGCGCACTCGTCGACAACTTGCTCGCCAACGCCTGGAAGTTCACGAGTAAGCAGCTCGAAACGAAGATCGCTTTCGGAAGGACCGAACGCGACAACACGGAGGTATTCTTCGTTCGCGACAACGGTGCGGGCTTCGACATGGCATTCGCCAACAAACTGTTCGTGCCGTTTCAGCGCCTTCACACGGTCTACGAGTTTCCGGGCACCGGCATCGGTCTCGCCACTGCGAACCGGATCGTGCACCGGCACGGCGGCCGCATCTGGGCAGAAGGCCGCGTAAACGAGGGCGCGACGTTCTTCTTCACGTTGTCGGCACCGCGCGCGTCAGTCGTCGCAGGAGTTGAACCCACTACTACTCGAGGCGAATCATGAACAAGACGATTTTGCTCGTCGAAGACAACCCGACGGACGAAAAGCTCACGGTTCGCGCATTCAAAAACTGTGGCATCGCGAATGAAATCGTCGTGGTGCGCGACGGCGCCGAGGCGCTCGACTACTTGTTTGCGACCGGGCAGCACAAGGGCCGCAATACGACCAACACCCCTGCGTTGACCTTGCTCGACCTCAAATTGCCGAGGATCGATGGACTCGAAGTGCTCCGGCGCATCCGCGCCGATCAGCGCACGCGCACGCTCGCGGTCGTAATCCTCACGTCCTCGCACGAAGAGGACGACATCGCTCGCGGCTACGACTTGGGAGTGAATGCGTACGTACGCAAGCCAGTGCAGTTCACCGAGTTCGCGGAGGCCGCGAAGACGCTCGGACTCTTCTGGCTGCTCCTGAATGAGCAGCCCGTTCGTCATGAGTCCGCATGACAGCAGAAGTCCTGCGCGTGCTGTTGGTCGAAGACTCGTCGAGTGACGCGAAACTCGTCCTTCGAGAGCTGCACAAGATCGGTCGAACGGTCGAGTCACTGCTGGTCGAAAACGCTTCAGACATGCGATCGGCACTCGAGCTGAACGCATGGGATCTGGTGATCTGCGACTGGTCGATGCCGAAGTTTTCGGCGCCTGCCGCGCTCGAGCTACTGAAGACGCTGAAATGCGACATCCCGTTCATCATCGTCTCGGGCACGATCGGTGAAGAAGCTGCAGTCGAAGCGATGCGCAGTGGTGCGCAGGACTACGTGCTCAAGGACAGGCTGACACGCCTCGTGCCGGCGATCGAACGGGAGCTTCGTGAAAGGGCAACTCGCGAGGAGTTTCGCCAGGCCGAGCGACGCCATCGCGAAGCCGAACAGAAAGCGCAAGAATTGCTTCGGTTGAGCGACGCGCAGCTTCGCCAGGCCCAAAAGATGGAAGCCGTCGGGCGGCTCGCCGGCGGTGTCGCGCACGACTTCAACAACTTGTTGTCGGTCATTCTCAGCTATTGCGCGATGATCGCGAACGAACTCGGGCAGAACGACCCGATCCGCGGCGACATCGACCAGATCAGCGAGGCTGGAAACCGCGCAGCAGAGCTCACGCGGCAACTGCTGACGTTTAGTCGTCAGGGTGTCGTCGAGGCCAAGGTCCTCGATTTGAACGACGTGCTCGCGAACACCGACAAGATGTTGCAGCGCATTCTCGGAGAGGACATCGATCTCGAGTCGCTCCGCGCATCGGACCTCGGCCGCATTCGAATTGATCCGAGTCATCTCGAACAGGTGATCATGAACCTGGTCGTGAACTCGCGCGATGCCATGCCGACCGGCGGCAGCTTGACGATCGAAACCAAGAACGTAGACCTCGACGCCGCGTACGGGCGAGAGCACCTCGGTGTCGAGCCCGGTCGTTACGTCATGCTGGCCGTGACGGATACAGGCAGCGGGATGGACCCGGCGACACTCGCGCGCATCTTCGAACCTTTCTTCACGACGAAGGAGAGTGACAAGGGAACGGGCCTCGGTCTGTCGATGGTGTTCGGAATCGTTCAGCAGGCTGCCGGAAGTGTTTGGGTCTACAGCGAGCCAGCACACGGAACGACGTTCAAAGTCTATTTCCCTCGCGTCGATGCAGTAGCCGAGTCGGTATCGCCTGCGACCGTGCCGACCAAGCTCACTGGAGCGGAAACGATCTTGCTCGTGGAAGATGAAGATCAAATCCGCGTCTTGTGCCGCGGCATTCTCCAAAAGCTCGGCTATCGCGTGCTCGAAGCGCGCAACTCGAGCGACGCACTGCAGCATTGCGACAACCACGCGGGCACGATTCATCTCTTGTTGACCGACGTGGTCATGCCGCGAATGAGCGGACCGGCGCTCGCCAAACACGTGTTGCAAGCGCGCCCGGGCGTGAAGGTCGTGTGTATGTCGGGCTATCCCGACGATGCGTTGATCCGACACGGCGGACTCGATGCCGGTATCGCATACCTGCAAAAGCCGATTACGCCGGACAAACTCGCACGTAAGATCCGCGCGGTACTCGATCCGGCTTAATCGGAGCGCGGGACACTGCTCATTCAATCTTACACTAATCGCAGGGACCGCGGCGGCGGCTTGCTGACTGAGTCTTGCGTCACCGTTCGAATCGCATCTTCGAGCTGCGCGATCGTCATCGGTTTCTGAACCCGAATCAGCTGCGGGTCGTCGAGTGCCAGAGTCTCGGCGATATATCCGCTGACCAACACCACGGGCAACTGCGCGTCGCGTTGACGCAGCGCCGCCAGCACCTGCTCCCCCGAAACGCCGGGCATACTCCAATCGAGCACGACGAAGTCGAAGCGCCGATCTCCACGCGCGTGGAGATCGAGCCCCGCCTCTCCCGAACTCGCGTCGACGACGTCGAAGCCCATTCGTTTTAGAAGCGCGGCCATGGTCGAGCGCACACCATCGTCGTCGTCGATCAACAGGACCGTGCCGGTTCCGGTCCAGTGCGTGGCTCGGCTCGCCGGCATGGGCCGTTCGGAATCGCTGCGGGTTCGTGCCAGCGGTAGCGCGACCTCGAAACACGTCCCGCCACGAAGGCTCGTCTGCACGCGGAGCGCACCTCGATGGCTTTGCACGATGCCCAGAACGGTCGCCAGACCCAACCCGCGTCCTGTGAACTTAGTCGTGAAAAACGGCTCGAAAATGCGGTCTTGGTTCTCGGGCGGAATCCCGACTCCAGTGTCCTGCACGCGCAACACCGCATATTGGCCCGGCTGCGCAGTTGCGCTGTGTTGGAAATCGTTCAAGGCCGCCATGCTGAGTGACTCGGTGCGCGTGCTGATCGCGATCACGCTTTCTTCTCGAACGGCCTCGATCGCATTCGTGATCAGGTTCGTGATCAACTGGTGGACTTGCCCGCGGTCTGCCTCGATCGCAGGTAGGTCCATCGTGATCTGGACCAGCAGCTGAATTCGCGGCGACAACATTGATCGCAGCTGCTGCAAGCTGTTCGCGACCAAGTGGGGCAGGCTCACTGCGGCAGTGTGAGGTTGTCCGCGCCCGGCAAAGATATTCAGTTGCCGCGTGACATCCGAGGCTTTGCGGCCAGCGGTGCGGATGAGCTCGAGTGGTTTGTGCCAATCGTCCGGCAGCCCAGGCTCCATCAACAACAAGTCGGCATTACCGAGTACACCCACCAGTAGATTGTTGATGTCGTGGGCGATGCCTCCGGCCAATAGGCCGAGGCTCTCCAAACGTTGCGCTTCGCGTAGATGCCCTTCGAGTACTTTGCGTTGGATGTCCGCGCGCTCTCGCGCCGCGATCTCGATCTCGAGCTGGCGATTGCGCGCTTCCAGCTCTGCCGTGCGCGCCGCGACACGGGCTTCGAGCTCTTCGTTCATTCGTTGGAGCGCGTCGAGGTGACGCTGCCGCTCGGACATATCCGTCAGGAGTATCAAGTAGTCTGTAGAACGGCTCGGGACGGGAGTGATGTCCAGTCGAACCAAGCGGCCGGCCGCATCCTTGACGCGCAGATGAACTTCACAGCTTGCGCGCTTCTCCCAACGCGCACTCTCCAGATGCTCTTCCAACCGCGGCAGATCGCTGCCCTCGACCAGGCTCGAGAAAGTTTGCCCGACGAGCTGCATTCGCGATGCGTGTACGAGTCGCAAGACAGCCGCGTTCGCACGCTCGATCACGCCCAGTGCATTGACTAGAACGTAACCCGCCGGCGCCGACTCGAAGAGCTCGTGATACTGCTCTTGGGACCGCTCGAGATCGTGCTGCGCAACTCGCAGCGACTCGTTTTGCATCTCGAACTCGACCTGATGAACCTGTAACTCGTACACGAGGCGCTCCAGGTCTTGAGCCGCCAGAGATGCGACCTCGCGTGGTGCCATTTGCAAAGCATCCTCAGCTCGTGCGCGCAGGTTTTTCTGATTCATCGATCGCCTCTCGTTAGAGGCCGCCGAGTATGTCGCCATCGTCAGGTACATTCCACAAACTCCGTAGCGTTTACCGAGATGTGCTCGAGCTAGGTCACACGCGAGGCACCTTCTCGGGTCATTGCAAACAAGTTGTGACGTGGCTCACGTACATGCAGGCTAGCCGAAGGTTTACGGCGCGGTCGCGCGGCGCTCGTAGAGTCGCCACTTGCGATCGGTGACTGCAAACAGGTCGCTCTGCTCGGTCACGGTTTCGGACGTTCCGAGCCACAGAATCGCACCCGGCTCGAGTGCGTAGTGAAAGATCGAGAGCGCGCGCTGCTGAAGGCCCGCGTTCAAATAGATCAGTAGGTTGCGACAGGAGAGTAGATCGAGCTTCGTGAACGGCGGGTCGCTCAGAACGTTTTGAACGGAAAACACCACGCGATCGCGAATCGGCTTGCCGACGTGAAACGATTTGCCTTCCGCGACGAAAAATCGCTTCAGTCGTTCGGGATTCACGTGCGCCGCAATACGTTCCGCGTATCGACCCACGCGCGCAGCGTCGATCGCTCGAGCGTCCAAGTCGGTGGCAAAGATCTGGAGTTGCAATCGCTTGCCGGCACGTTCTGCCAATTCCGTTGCAAGGATCGCGATCGAGTACGGTTCCTCACCAGTGGAGCAGCCCGGCACCCAGATTCGCAGTGAGACTTGCTCTGATTCCTGTTCGATCACTTTGCGGAGCTGGTGGCTCAAGGCTGAGTACGCCTCCGGATCGCGAAAGAATTGCGTCACTGTGATCAGTAATTCTTGAAACAGCAGATCGATCTCATGCGTTTCATGTTGCAACAGCTCCACGTACTCACGCGTAGTGGCGATTTGGTGAACACGCATACGCCGTTCGATCCGGCGCCGTACCGTGTGCAGCTTATATTCGCTGAAGTCGTGTCCCGTTCGGTTTCGCAACACTACGAAGATCTTCGGCAGCGCGTGCTGGAGGTCTGGTGCGAGCGGTTCCTGGCCCGCGGCGGCCGAACGTGTGCGAACCGCCGCAACCGCCTTCCGCGGCTTCCGACGTTGGCGTTTCGCGCGCGCCTTCTTCGCGACCACTCGACCCTCTGCGCCAGCTGATGTGCTTGCGCGGAGTTGGCTCCGCTCACGCGGGGTTTGTAAAGCGGGAACGTTCGCTCACTACTTCATACTACTAGATCGACCGATCAGTCCGGTCGGCGGCAGTCGGATTTGGATGAGTACTTACAGCTTCTTCGACTGCTGCGACGCGCCCGCTTTCCAACACTGGCGCAGGCGAGAGCCCGGTCGCGTCGAGAATCTCTTGCTCATCCAACGTCTCGTGCGCGAGCAATGACTCGACGAGTGCATCGAGTTGTTTGCGATGCGCCTTGATCAACGTTTTGGCTTGCTCGTGACTCTCTTGGATGATCTTCAGCACTTCGGCATCGATGATGCGCGCCGTCTCTTCACTGAACGGTTTGGTTGAGCCGTACCCGCCCAAAAACGGGTTGTGATTCGGCGCGAGCTGCACGAGGCCGACCTGATCGCTCATTCCCCATCGCGTCACCATGTTGCGCGCGAGGTTGGTCGCTTGTTCGATGTCGTTTTCCGCACCGGTCGTCTTCGTCCCGTACACGATCTCTTCGGACGCCCGGCCGCCGAGCATTCCGACGATCTTCGCGCGCAAGTACGCTTCGGGATAGTTGTAACGATCCGTCTGCGGCCGTTG
>Ga0193753_10002572_pt1 | contig 14153 bp, 7 predicted proteins | sample H1c2metaG_FD_144925 | JGI IMG/M metagenome (GOLD analysis project Ga0193753, IMG submission 144925) | Soil microbial communities from a riparian zone of the East river system, Colorado, United States - H1c2 | ecosystem: Environmental > Terrestrial > Soil > Riparian zone | place: USA: East River... | reverse complement strand
TCGTGGACGACGGTCGGGGGAACTCCCGGCAGCGGCGTGCACGGTTTAGGCGATACGAACTTGGACGCGAAATGGCGTTTCTATGGCGCCGCCCCCTGGTCAATCGGCGTTCGCGCCGGCCTCGGTCTGCCCACGGCCCAACACGGCCTCGGACTGCCGAACGGCAATGTCTCGCCGCACGCGATCCTGGTCGCAACGGCCGACCTCACGCCCTTCGCATTCGATGCGAACCTAGGGCTTTCGTACCTTCCCGGCGATGCGCGCCAGCGTCCCGACCAATACCACTTCTCGGCTGCCGCGACCTACGCTGCCAACGAGCGCTTGTTCCTGGTACTGGACGCCGCGGCCGATTCCAATCCAGATCCCATTCCGGGCTCCTATCAGGCGGTTGCGTTGCTCGGTGTCATTTATACCGTCCGGGCGGGACTTGACGTCGATGTTGGATACCGGGGTCGTCTCGGCGCCGTTGGACCGGTACACCAATGGCTGCTCGGAATCACCTTTCGCGGCGCGAAGTAAATTGATGGCATCTATCGATGCAATCGAAAAGATTGATGGCGTGATATGTAACCAGGGAATATATTCGATCCAGGCCCCCCCCAAGCAGGAGAGATCTACGTGAGCAACACGACTGAAGCAAAGTGTCCTTTCAATCACACTGTCGGCGGCGGCACTTCCAACAAGGACTGGTGGCCAAAGCACCTGCCCCTCGACCTTTTGCACCAACATTCTTCAAAGTCCGACCCGATGGACGCGGACTTCGACTATGCCAAGGAGTTCAACAGCCTCGACTTTGCAGCGCTGAAAAAGGATCTCGCCGCGCTGATGACGAACTCTCAGGACTGGTGGCCGGCGGACTTCGGCCACTATGGCCCGTTGTTTATCCGAATGGCGTGGCATAGCGCCGGCACGTATCGCATAGGTGACGGACGCGGCGGCGGCGGCCGCGGTCAGCAGCGCTATGCGCCGCTCAATAGCTGGCCGGACAATACGAACCTCGAGAAGGCGCGGCGCTTGCTCTGGCCGATCAAGCAGAAGTATGGCCGGAAAATTTCCTGGGCCGACCTCATGATCCTCACCGGCAACGTCGCCCTCGAGACGATGGGATTCAAAACCTTCGGATTTGCCGGCGGCCGCGAGGATGTGTGGGAGCCCGATCATGACGTCTCGTGGGGTACTGAGAAGACATGGCTCGGCGGGGATACGCGCTATTCAGGAGAACGGGACCTCGCCCATCCGCTGGGAGCCGTGCAGATGGGACTCATCTACGTCAACCCGGAAGGTCCGAACGGTAATCCAGACCCCGTGGCCGCGGCCCGCGACATTCGCGAGACCTTTGCCCGCATGGCGATGAATGACGAAGAGACGGTTGCGCTGATTGCCGGCGGCCACAGCTTTGGCAAGACTCACGGTGCGGGCCCCGCGACCCACGTCGGCTCCGAACCGGAAGGCGGCGACATCGAGGCGCAGGGCCTCGGCTGGAAGAGCACGTTCGGCACGGGCTGGGCGGGAGATGCGATCACCAGCGGCCTCGAAGTCACCTGGACCACCACGCCGACCAAGTGGAACAACGACTTCTTCAAGAATCTGTTTGGCTACGAATGGGAGCTGACCAAGAGCCCGGCCGGCGCAAACCAATGGAGACCGAAGAACGGGGCGGGAGCGGGCACGGTGCCTGACGCACACGACAAGTCGAAGCGCAAAGCGCCTTCGATGTTGACGACGGATCTTTCGCTGCGCCTCGATCCTGCCTATGAAAAAATCTCGCGTCGCTTCCTCGAACACCCTGATCAGTTCGCGAATGCCTTCGCACGCGCCTGGTACAAGCTGACTCACCGCGACATGGGCCCGCGCCCCCGATATCTCGGCCCTGAAGTGCCGAAGGAAGATTTGATTTGGCAGGACCCGATTCCGGCACTGAACCACGAACTCATCGACGCGAAGGACGTGGCCACCCTCAAGAGCAAGATCCTGGCGTCAGGGTTGACTGTCTCGCAGCTCGTTTCCACCGCCTGGGCCTCGGCGTCCACGTTCCGCGGCTCCGACAAGCGCGGCGGAGCCAACGGCGCGCGCATTCGACTCGCACCGCAAAAGGATTGGGAAAGCAATCAACCGGCCCAGCTGGCAAAGGTGCTCAAGACGCTGGAAGAGATCCGCAGCGGGTTCAACAAGGCGCAGACCGGCGGCAAGCGGGTGTCTCTCGCGGACCTGATTGTTCTCGGCGGATGTGCCGGTCTAGAGCAGGCGGCCAAGAATGGCGGTCAAAGTGTGACCGTTCCCTTCGCGCCCGGACGCATGGACGCTTCGCAGGAACAGACTGACGTGGAATCCTTCGCCGTGCTCGAGCCGGCAGCGGACGGTTTCCGCAACTATCAGAAAACCCGCTCCGGCGTTGCCGCCGAAGCGCTGCTGCTCGACAAGGCTCAACTGCTGACGCTGACCGCGCCCGAGATGGCGGTGCTGATCGGTGGTCTGCGTGTGTTGAACACCAACGTCGGACAAAGCAAGCACGGCGTTTTCACGAAGAAGCCGGAGGCGCTGACCAACGATTTCTTCAAGAACCTGCTCGACATGAGCACGCAATGGACGGCGACGTCGGAGGCGAAGGAAGTGTACGAAGGTCGCGATCGCAAGAGCGGCGAGGTCAAGTGGACAGCCACACGCGCCGATCTCGTGTTCGGCTCCAACTCACAGCTGCGCGCCCTCGCCGAGGTCTACGCAAGTTCCGATGCGCAGGAGCAATTCGTCCGTGCCTTCGTGGCGGCTTGGAACAAGGTGATGAATTTGGACCGGTTTGATCTGAAACAGGGCCAAGCTCACTGAGCGAGGTTTTCGCCAGCGGCACGGTACGGTGACCTGCCGCTGGCGATGCCGAGGGCGGCGCATCGCTACTGAAATTGCCACGCCACCAGTCCGTGTGCCGTCAGAAAGACTAGGAGGTTTTCGCCCGCGGCGGGTCCGGCCGGAGGCATGGGTCCGCCGCTCTCGCTGTCCACGTTGATCGGCTGCGGCGATACGCCGACCCAGACCTGAGAGCCGGTTCCGGCATCCACTCCATAGACGTTGCCGCTGCCCGAGCCGATGAGTACCGTGTTGTTGACCACGATCGGCGCTGTTTGGAGGTGCCCATCGCCGACGAAGGTCCACGTCTGCGCGAGATCGGTCAGACGTGTCGAGGAAAGCGTTCCCGCATTGAGTGTGATCACGGCTGTGCTCGTAACTGCTGGTGCGCTCGCCGACGCGATCTGCCCCTTCTGATTGCCGGTCGTGGAATCGAATAGATTGAGGGAAGCGCCCGTGCGGCCGAAGAGAGTGTCATTCTTGATGATCGATGCGAAACCAAAGGAAGCACTACACTGACTCTGCACCAACCAGAGCTGGGTGCCGACCGACGGGTCGTAGGCGCCGGCCACGCAGTTGCCGGATTGTGTGTAGGCTCCTTCAGATGAAATGCCGGGCGAGTTCCAGTCGGTCGACGCCGATGAGATCGTCGTCCAGAGGATGTTCCCGCTGGCTTCGTCCACCGCGGATAGGCCGCCGTTGCCGATGATAAAGACGCTGCCGCCGTAGGCATTGGGCGATGCTTCGTACCAGTAACCGGGCAACTGGGTCGTCCAAAGCGCCGCTCCGTTCGAGGCATTGAACGCGCGAATGCCGCCGTCGAACATAAGGAGGAAGACCCGCCCGTTGTCATAGGTCAAGCCGGATCCGAAGTAAACGCCCGGGATCGCGACCGGCCCCCAGACCGTCGCACCCGTGGTCGCGTTCAATCCGTAGAGTCTGTTCCCGTACGAACCATCCGGATTCGCGGTCGCGACAAAAACCATGCCGCCCGCAATCAGCGGATATGAGGGGGCCGCCCCAAGGTCCACCGTCCAAGTTGGCGCGGTGTTCGCGGGGTAACTGATGCCGTTTGATGTGATCAGAACACCGTCATGCCGCTCGGTCACTCGATATGCGGTGGCCGGCGGGGAGGCAGGCGCGGCGAGAACCGTCACCGAAGCGTCCGCAGGTACGGACAACGCCGCGTTCGCGCACGCGAGGTGGAAGTTCTCGGTGCCTTGAGTGGCTGGGGTCAGCGTCATCTTCCCGGTGGACGACAATGACCCGCTCCACGCGCCAGATGCGACGCAGCTGTCCGCGTACTGACCGTTCCAGCGCAATGTCACGGTCTTGCCTTGGGCGACACTGGTCGGGAACGCGGACAGGGTGACGACCGGGATTGATCCCGTCACTACGACACTCGCCTGGGCGGGGGCGCCCGGGTTGCCGCAGGTCAGCGAGTAGGAGTGGCTGCCCACGCTGCCCGGCTTCACGACTTGCGAACCCGAACTCGCTAGCGCGCCTGACCACTCGCCCGAAGCCGTGCACGAGTTCGCTTGTGTGGAGCTCCAGGTCAGCGTCGTGGGTTGCCCAACACCGGTTGTGGTTGGACTGGCGGTGAGACTGACGGTGGCCACCAAGCCTTGAACCGCTGCCTGTGCGCTGCCATCCCCGGTGGCGCTGGCGCACTGCAGAAAGTAGTAATTGCTTCCGGGCGCTGACACGCTCACCGATTGCGAACCCGACGCGGGAAGCGTACCGCTCCAAGCGCCGGACGCCACGCAAGTGTCCGCGCCGTCCGATGTCCACGTGAGGATGGTGGATTGTCCGACCGCTATGGATGTCGGGTTCGCCGTGAGGGCAGTTGTCAGTTGCTGCGGGAACACGACCGTCAGAACTGTGGAATTACCGGCGGTCTGCTGCGGGCCGTTCGAGCAGGATAGCGCGTAGGTATAGTTTCCCGGTATCAGCTGTCCGACCGTAGTCGAACCGGTCACGGGTTGGAGCCCAGACCAGGCACCGCTGGCAGCACAGCTGCTCGCGTTGGAGGCCGACCAGGTCAGCGTCGCCGTGTGGTCCGTCGAAATGGTGGACGGCGATAGGGAAATCGAGACGATTGGGGTCGGTGCGCTCACAGTGAGTGTCGCCGAATTGGCAGTCGACCCGCCCGCGCCGCTGCATGTCAGGGTGTAACTGTAAAGGCCCGCCGCGACTTGCGTAACATTCTGGCTACCGGCTGCAGCGACGGTACCTGTCCACGCGCCGCTGCTAGAACATTGGCTGGCGCCCGACGACGACCAGGTGAGCACAGAACTCTCGCCGGCGGCAATGGCGGACGGCACAAGCGAAATCGTCGTGACCGGCGGTGCGGGCGGCGCTGACGAACCACCGCCACCGCCGCAACCTGGCACCAGTCCCAAGGACAGCAGCGCAAGCGTGCACCCAGCCATCCGCATAAACCATCCGTGGAGCTTTCGCATCGAAATCCCTTTCTGTTCGACCCAAACTCAACTGCGACCTATTAGAGCAGGCGCGCACTCGAGTTGTCCACAAACGTCCGCACGCTTTCAGTTACAGCTTATGTTTAAAACATGAGCTCCTCAGTCACCCGGGGAACTGAAAGCTAGAAAGTTATCCCGACATCGAACAGATATGATCGGCCGTAGACCTGGTAGCCGCCGTCGTTGGCCAGGTTTTGCGGATTGTTGTCCGTGGTAAACCGCGCTCTTTCATTGGTGAGATTGCGTCCCTGCAATCGAACGCTCCAATTCTTCAAGAAAGAATAGGACACGCTGGCATCGAGAGTGGTCTCGGGTGCCAGCATCTTGAGCGTGGTTCCGACCCACGTGGGTGCGACGGTGAATGCCGTGTGGTGCTTCACTGCAACGCGCGACTCGAATCCGGCCTTGTTGTAAAACAAATCGACTTCCGACGTCGCCCGTGCGAAGCCGACCATCGGGTAGGGATTGCCCACGGGAGCGGCCTCGTGGATATTCGAGGTCACCTGCGCGTGATTGGCGTAGATGCCGAAGTCCTCCAGGAATCCGGGCAAGAAAAAGAATCGCGTCTGCAGTGTCACCTCGACGCCGGCGATATTGCCGCCCTTGGTGTTTTGTTCCGACGTGACGATGTACGTCGTGCCCCCGATTGTCTGCGTGGATTGGCCGGCGCCTATGTAGGTCTTGACGTCCTTGTAGTACGGCGCAATGGCCAGCAAGGATTCCTCGTGGAAATACCACTCGTACGAGAAGTCGATTTGATCGGCCTTGAAGGGGTCCAGTTTCGGGTTGCCGCCGCCGCCTGTCGGCGGAGTCCCCGTGGGATTCAAGCTGAAGCCGGTAACCAGCGCATCGAGCGGCGGCCGTGAGATGGCAATCGCAGCGCCGAATCGCAGCAGCTGATTGTCCGTCAAATGCAAGGTGGCATTGAGGCTCGGCAGGGCATCCGTGTAGTTGTTGTCGATGGACACGGGCACGAATCCCGAGCCGGAACCAGACTCGAACCCCGAACTGGTTGTTTTGGTGTGAACAACTCTGACGCCGACATTTCCCGTCAGCGGCATGTCGCCAACGGAGGTTTTGAAATCCAGTTGGACGTATCCCTCATAGGACTTCTCTTCGACATCGGTTCGGACCAGCGGCATGTCAGAACCCGCCGGCGCCGCTGAATTGGGGTAAACCAATGGGAATAAACTGTCCCAATTGCCGTAGACCATGGGCGGGGCATGAATCGAGGGCGCGCTGAATTCCGACAGTCCCGCATTGGCCAGCGAGAGGTTTGGAACGCCTCCCTGTCCCGCCGTACCGGCGGGGCAGACCTGAGAAAATTGATCTCCCGGATTTGGGAATGACGTTGAGCCGGTCCCTGCGCATAGCCCCCACCGATTTGAATGGTGTGTCTTCTCGCGGTCCGAAATTCGACCGCCGAATTTCAGCGCATCGACAAAGGATTGATCGAATTTTCTCGAAAAGTTCAATGCGAGCGCGGACAGGCGATCCCGGGTTTCCTCCGGCCCGTCGCTTTGGCCGGTGCCGTTGACGTTCGATCCGTTATTGCTGCGGCCGCCGCCCGCACTTTGCAGCGAGGGGTCCGCGGGATCGAATCCTGGGAACGCACCGTACGGCACCTGGCCGTTGGTGACGTTGAAGGCAAGATTCGGCGGAAATAAATCCGTCAGGTAAATCGCCTGCCATTGATTGCGGCGCCAGGCGTCCGAAAAAGACAGATCCGCCTGGCTGTCCCAATCTCCGGTTTTCCAATCGACATTGAGTCCGATAACCGCCAGCGTGTGGTTCTCGCTATAGCGGGCAATCTCACTCTCATAGTTGGGGAACGCGTTATTCAGCTGGGCCGCGACCACCGATCCGTTGACGATTTGATATGAATTCCCCGGGGCGTTATAGATGCCGGCGTTGGAGTTCTGCCAGTTGCCGGTGATGTTATTGCCATACCAGGTCTGGAACTGGTTTTCCCTGATGGTGTACTTGGACCACAACGCATCAGCCTTGATGGTCAGATCGTCGCTCGCGCGCCAGCCTGCGCCGCCCGCAATCGCGTAACGATCCTGAGTGACCTCTTTGACCTCGGTGTTCAGCCCCCAGGTCGTATTGTCCGGAATGCCGTCGCCGTTCAGGTCGCCGGTGGCACCGGCGCTGGTCGAGGGCGTATTCCATCCGAAGGTGCGAAAATCCGGGAAGCCATTCTTTTCGCGTTGCACGCTCGCGGCAATCGATACCGCGAAGTCATCATTGATGTGCTTGATAAAGCCGCCGCTGCCGCGATAGCCAACCGCGTTGTAGCCCGGTAGATCCTTCCCCTCGTCGTTGTAAGTCGGTCCGGCTCGGAAGCTGAATTCCGGGCCCTTGTAGTCGAGCGGAGAGATGGTCTTGATATCAACCGTTGCGGCAATGCCGCCGGGCACCAATGAGGCGCGTTGGGTCTTGTCGACCTGCGCGCCCGACAAGACTTCAGAGGGATAAATCTCCCAACGCAGATCTTGCGAGGGTTCCGACGAGGCGACTTCGCGGCCATTCACCAATCCCAGGACGAGGCGCGGTCCCAATCCGCGCACCGATGCCTGACTGGCATTGCCGCGATCCCGCGTGGTGTTGACGCCGGGCAGTCGGTTGAGTTCTTCGGCGATCGTGACGTCCGGCAACTGGCCGATCTCGGCCGTCGTGATGTTGTCGCCGATCAAGTCGGAACCCTTCTTGGTATCGATGGAATCCTTCAGCGCCTGTCTTACGCCTGTGACCACGATTTCAGACAGATTGTCGCTGGAGGAGTCGGGCGCTGCGTCCGCGGCTCGCGCGGCGTCGACGTAAGCCTGCCAGCCGAAAGAGGTGAAAATAGCCAGCGCGCCGCTGCCGTAGGCAGGCAATCTCTTTTTCGATTTCACTGAATCTCCCCCCATTTACTGAGCTTAGCGCTCCATTTCTAATAGTTCTGCCCGAGCCAATAGTAGTATTATACGATAAATAGGATGATAGCTGTCAATGGAGCGGCAAAGTGGCAAGCTGCGGCAGTAATGCAGCCGCAAAAAACAGAATCTCAGTGGGAGCATTAGCGGGTTGACCCCAGAACACGTTCGAAGCATTGCGATAGCGGGGGGCGGTCCGGAGGCCTGGCTGGCCGCGGCTAGCCTTGCGCGCCTATTGAAATCAAGCTTTTGCGATGTTTGTGTAATCGACTCTCCGAGCCGCACGGCCGAAAGGTTTGGCGAAACGGCGCTGCCGTCCTTTCACCGCCTGAACGGACTGCTCGGCATCGATGAAAGCGATCTGATTCAAAAGACCCGCGGGACTTTTCGGCTCGGGGCCCAGTTTGCAGACTGGGGTCGGATGGGGGATCGGTATTTCCACACTTTCGGCCCGCTCGGAGCCAAGCTGGATGCCGTACCCTTTCAACACTATTGGTTCAAATTGCGCCAGGCGGGAGACGACACCCACATCGAGTGTTATTCCACAGCAACCGTGGCAGCCAAGATGCACCGCTTCGCACACCCCACGTCCGACCGCCAATCGGTCCTGTCATTTTATTCGTACGGCTACCACTTTCATGCCGGATTGCTGACCGCCTACTTAATGGAATACGCCCAGGCGCACGGCGTCAGGCGCATTGATCGAAACGTGGTCGACGTGTCTTTGCGAAGCGCAGACGGCTTTGTGGATGGCCTGCGGCTCGACGATGGATCGCAGCTGCGCGCCGACCTATACATCGACTGTACCGGTATCGAGAGCACGTTGGCACGGCATGTGCTCGAGGAGGGTTACCGGGACGAACGTCACTGGTTGCCGTGCGATCGCGCCGTGACCCTCCTTTGCAAAGAAGCGACCGACCTTGCACCCTGCGCCGAGTCGACGGCGCTCCCGTGCGGCTGGCGATGGCGAACTCCCTTGCAGGGCTGTATGGATGTCGGCTACGCGTATTCCAGCGCGCATCTGGGAGATGACCAGGCCGTGTCCGCTTTGCTGGCGCAGTTTCCCGGTGCAGCCCTTGGCGAGCCGCGCTTTCTGCGATTCCTGCCGGGGCGACCCGCGAAATTCTGGGAAAAGAACTGCCTGGTGCTGCCGGGCGGCGACCTCGAGCCGCTGGAGTCGACGGGTTTGCATCTCGTGCAGACCGGCATTGCGCGGCTGCTCACGTTGTTTCCCGCCCGCCGGTACAGCCCCAACGATATCGAGGAATACAATCGTCTGACCGGGATGGAATACGAGCGCATCCGGGATCTTCAGATTCTGCATTTCAAGGCGACCCAACGCAGCGATTCGCCATTCTGGGAGCAGTGCCGGGACATGGCGATTCCGGACACCTTGCGCGCCAAGATTGAGCTCTATAGTCAATGCGGCCGTATCGCCATGTTCGAGGAGGAGCACTTTCTGGAGGACAGTTGGCTGGCAGTGTTCATTGGTCAAAACTGCCTGCCACGGGACTACGACCCCCTCGCGGACGTTCTCGAAATCGACGACGTGAAGGCCGCGTTGCTGCGCATGCGCTCCATGATCCGCGAGAGCGTGGAGACGCTGCCGACACACGCGCAGTTCGTCGAGGCGCATTGCTCAGCCACGCCATCGCAAGTTCATGCGTGACCCGTCGGGCAATCGTATCCGGGACATCGCCGTCGTCGGCGGAGGAACCGCGGGTTGGATGGCGGCGGCCATTCTGGCGCGGCGCCTCATCCCGGGCGGCGTTACCGTTCGAGTCATAGAATCCCCGGAAATCGGCATCATCGGCGTGGGGGAGGCCACGATTCCGCCGATTCGCCTGTTCAATAAGGCGCTCGGAATCGATGAGGACGAGTTCCTACGAAAGACCCGCGGCACCATCAAGCTTGGAATTGAATTCAAGGATTGGCAGGGCCCCGGGCACCGGTACTTCCATCCCTTCGGTGTTTACGGCAGCAATTCCGAACAGGTCTCCATTCATCAAGAATGGCTCAAGCTGCGTGAGCTCGGCGACAAAAGCAGCCTTGAAGAGTTTTCCCTCAACAGCGTTGCCGCGCGGCTCGGCCGAATTCCCGGGGCTAGCGCGAGCGGCGATCCACTCGCACCCGTGTTCGGTTATGCCTTTCACTTTGATGCCGGTCTCTACGCTGAATATTTGCGCGGCTATGCTTTGGCGCACGGCGCCTTGAGACTCGAGCGCAGGATTGTGGAGGTCGATCTTCGCAGCGAAGACGGTTTCATTCGCGCGCTGCAGCTGGATGACGGTCAGCGAGTCGAGGCAGATCTGTTCATCGACTGTTCCGGATTTCGCGGACTGCTGATTGAGCAAGCGCTGAAAACCGGATACGAGGATTGGAGCCATTGGCTGCCGTGCGATCGAGCGGTCGCCGTGCCTTGCGACAGCGCGAGTCCCTTGACGCCGTTCACCCGCTCCACCGCGCGCATCGCCGGCTGGCAATGGCGGATTCCCTTGCAGCATCGCATCGGCAATGGCTACGTGTACTGCAGCCGCTTCATCAGCGACGATGAGGCGGCGGCCATGCTATTGGCCAATCTCGACGGCAAGCCGCAGGCCGAGCCGCGGTTCCTGCGGTTCAGCACGGGCCGGCGTAAAAAATTCTGGAACAAGAATTGCATTGCGCTGGGACTCGCAGGCGGCTTTCTCGAGCCGCTGGAATCCACCAGCATTCACTTGATTCAAAAAGGCCTGACGCACCTGCTGAATTTCTTTCCAGACCGCAACTGCGCGCCGGTGGTGGAGGAGGAGTTTAACCGGATCGCCATCAACGAATACGAGCGCATCCGCGATTTCATCATTCTTCACTACAAGGCCAACGCCCGAGACGCGCCGCTGTGGAATGATTGCCGCAACATGACAATCCCCGATGAGCTGGCTTATAAGATTCGTCAGTTCAGAAGCAGCGGGCGCGTGGTCAAGTACGGTGGCGATTTGTTTGCCGCGACGAGTTGGATCGCCGTGCTTCTTGGCCAGGATGTCTGGCCCGAGCGCTACGACAGGCTCGTGGATCAGCGCGATGCCGCGGCCATGCGCGCTCATTTACAGCAGCTGCGGTCGTTCATAGGCGCGGCCGCCAACGCGGCGCCGCTGCACGAGGAGTACCTGGCGCGGCGTTGTCAGGACTCGTCGGTGCCGCAGGCCGGAATTGTCCATGGATAATCGTATCCGCAGTATTCTCATTGCTGGCGGCGGCACCGCCGGTTGGATGGCCGCCGCGACGCTGGCGCGCATTCTCAAGAACGGCTACAGCAAGATTATGGTGGTCGAGTCGCCGGAAATCGGCACCATCGGCGTGGGGGAGGCGACGATTCCTCCCATCCGGGCCTTTAATGCGCTGCTCGGCATCGACGAAAACGAGTTCATCCGCAAGACCCAGGCGACGTTCAAGCTCGGCATCGAATTTCGCAACTGGGCGCAGCTCGGCCACCGGTACTTCCATCCCTTCGGCAAGTACGGCAGGCCGATCGATCAGGTCGCTCTCCACCACTACTGGCTGCGTTTGCGCCGGGCGGGCCAGGAGGAGCCGCTGCTGGATTATTCGCTGTCCGGAACCGCGGCGCGACTGGGCAGATTTATCCGCCCCGTCGAAGATCCGCGGCTCATTCTGTCCAGCCTGGCCTACGCCTTTCAATTCGATGCCGGCTTGTACGCGGAGTACCTGCGCGGTTACGCGCAGGCGCGCGGCGTCATGCGCATCGAGCGCAAGATCGTGGATGTGGAATTACGCAGCGAAGACGGCTTCATTCGCGCCGTGCGCCTGGACGATGGTCAGCAGTTGGAGGCGGATTTGTTCATCGATTGTTCCGGGTTTCGCGGACTGCTGATTGAGCAAGCACTGAAAACCGGGTACGAGGATTGGAGCCACTGGCTGCCGTGCGATCGGGCCGTGGCCGTGCCCTGCGAGATCGCGGGGGAGCTTACACCCGTGACGCGTTCCACGGCCCGCGAGGCCGGTTGGCAATGGCGCATCCCTCTGCAGCACCGCATCGGCAACGGTTACGTGTACTGCAGCCGGTTTATCAGCGACGATGAGGCTGCGGCGACACTAATGGCCAATTTGGACGGCAAGCCGAAAGCGGAACCGCGTTTCTTGAGGTTTACGACCGGCCGGCGCAAGAAACTCTGGAACAAGAACTGCATCGCACTGGGACTGGCCAGCGGTTTTCTGGAGCCCTTGGAATCCACCAGCATTCATCTCATTCAGAGCGGCATTACCCAGCTGGCGGCCATATTCCCGGATCGCAGCTTCGATCCCAGCGACGCCGCTGAGTACAACCGCCTGCAAATCGACGAGTACGACAAGGTGCGGGACTTCATCATCCTTCACTACAAGGCGAGCAGCCGCAACGACACGCCGCTCTGGAAGTATTGCGCAGCGATGGACATACCGCAGAGCCTGGCGCATCGCATCGACGTATTTCGAGGCAGCGGGCGTGTGGTTTTCGAGAGCCAGGAACTCTTCACCGAGCCCAACTGGTTGTCGGTTTTCATCGGCCAAGGTATTTGGCCGCGGCGCTACGATCCGCTCGCGAACATTCTGCCGCTAGAGTCGGTGAGAGAGCATATGCAGCGCCTGCGGCACCTGATTCGTCAAACTTCGGAAGCCATGCCCACTCAAGCTCAGTTCATCAACGAGCATTGCCGGGCGCAGGAGATCGTTGCATGAGTAGCCTGAAGGTCGCGTTGGTCACGGGTGCGGGAAGCGGTATTGGGCGAGCCACGGCGCTGGCCTTGCTCAACGCGGGATTTGCAGTCGTGCTGGCCGGACGGCGCCGAGAGGCTCTGGATCACACGATCTCGCAGTCGCCAAAAGACTCCGTCACTCTGGCTGTGCCGACCGATGTGCGTGACGAAGCCTCGGTGGCTGCCTTGTTCCGGAATTTGCGGCGCACCTACGGCCGCTTGGACCTGCTCTTCAACAATGCCGGCGTGGGTGCGCCGCAAATTCCGATCGACGAATTGAGTCTGGCGCAATGGAACGACATTGTGGCCGTCAATCTGACCGGCGTGTTTCTGTGCGCGCGGGCGGCGTTTGCGCTCATGAAGGAACAACGGCCGCAGGGCGGGCGCATCATCAACAACGGATCGATATCGGCGCAGGTTCCGAGGCCGATGTCGGCGCCCTACACGGCGACCAAGCACGCGATTACCGGTCTCACCAGATCGCTGTCGCTCGACGGACGAATTCACGGCATCGCCTGCGGACAAATTGACATCGGCAACGCGACCACCGCCATGACCTTGCGCATGCCGCATGGCGCGCTGCAGGCGGACGGATCGACGCGTGAAGAGCCGACGATGAACGTACAGCATGTCGCGGATGCAATCGTTCAGATGGCCAAGCTGCCGCTCGACGCCAATATTCAATTCATGACCATCATGGCCACGCAAATGCCCTTCATAGGACGTGGTTGATGAGGACCTTAGGCGCTCCAGGACTTTGGCCGGCAATCCTGATCGGCTTAAGCATGGCTGCGGCGGCGGCGGCACAGGCGACGGATGGCGCAGCTACTCGAGCGGTATACCTCGACCCCACCGGCACGATTCGTTGGTCCGATTCCAAGCAGGAACTCGGTTTGTATGGTGCCAACTACTGCATCATGTCAGGCTCGGACTATCGCATGGCGGGCCTTGTCTCCTCTGATCGCAAGGCGATGGTCGATGAGGACTTGGCGCAATTTGCGCGCATGGGCTGGACCGCGCTGCGGCTGTGCTCTTGGGGGGATTGGGAAAATGCCGACGCCAAAGGCAATCTCATCATCAACGAGCATGTCGATCTCATGGACTATGTCATCGCCAGGGCGCGGGCGCGTGGACTTTATATTTTATTGACGCCCATTCACACCTACGACCCCGCGTTTGCGGAT
>Ga0193753_10002571_pt1 | contig 14154 bp, 10 predicted proteins | sample H1c2metaG_FD_144925 | JGI IMG/M metagenome (GOLD analysis project Ga0193753, IMG submission 144925) | Soil microbial communities from a riparian zone of the East river system, Colorado, United States - H1c2 | ecosystem: Environmental > Terrestrial > Soil > Riparian zone | place: USA: East... | reverse complement strand
GAGATTGTACGGCATGTCCCGGATGACGCAAATTAATTTCCTTCTTTCTTTCAAAATCACATCAGCCGCCCTTGTAATCAGGTCCGTACTGATTCCGGTTGCAATCCGGCCCAGTGTGCCCATAGAACAGGGGATGATGATCATGGTATCGTAACGCGCTGAACCCGAAGCAAAGGGTGCCATGAAATCATCCGTTTCAAAAACATCTAAGGGTAAATACTTATAAGCCTGGTTTTCTAATTCAGTTTCCCACACCGTACGGGCGTTTTTGGTCATCACTATGGAGACAGTTTCCCATTGCGGGCGTATTCTAAGCAGTTTTTCGATGAGCAAACTCGCATATAATGATCCACTGGCCCCTGTTATGGCAACAACTATTTTTCGCATAACTTCTTACTTGAAATTACAAAGTAGATGATTTTATATTGATATGCGTCAATTTAACCCCCGATAAAAATATTTATCAGTGGTGTAACAACGTTGCTTAATGTAAAATTTTATCTTTGACTTTTCATAGGATAAGGTTTAATGGTTAATGGTATTTGATTAGTGCGGCCTCCCTTCAACAAGGAGGCTTTTTTTATACTCCTTTTAGCTTGGATAATACTACTTTTTAATATTATTGAAGATGGCCAGGTGGGAAGGATCGAAATGATCATCCGGCAAATGTGCAAGACCCAATTGAAAAAGCGCAGATTGTTGCAGACGCAGGAAGACTTTGTGGTTCTTATTTGGTTTTGCTGAAACGACACGGTCAAAAGCCACTTTGTTATAAATTCCCAGGCAATAGATATTCATATAGTATTTGCCTTTTGGTAAAGTGATTTTTATCCGGTTCTCCATATCCGGATAAAATATCTGTTTGACCACACCAGCGCCTCGCAGGTCATACCGGTCGAAGATTATAAAAACAGAATCTATTTTTGAAAGTTTATCAGATGCATTTTGCAATGAAATCGTAACCGTACCTGAATCTTTTGAGGGTAAACTATCATAACCATAACAATGGCCGGAAGCCATTATCAATAATACAAATATGATTCCTCTAAAGAACATTCAGCATAGGATCTGTTGGAGTTGGCTACGAAAATGCTCTCTACCTCAGTTTAAGTCGTTTATATTCGAAGCTGGGCCCTCTAAAAACGAAAAAAGCAGGCTTTTATGTTAAGCCTGCTTTATATTTTACATAACTCATTAAGCCTCAGCCATATCCGGAATGGCTTCCACTTTATAATCTCCCTGATCCAATTTCTTTTTGGTCGCTTCAAATGCGGCGAGTGTTGTGTCTATGTCCTCATCATTGTGGATAGCTGTCGGTATGAGGCGATAGATGATATGTCCTTTTGGAATAACGGGATATACCACGATAGAACAGAAAATTCCAAAGTTTTCCCTCAGGTCCATCACCATGGCAGTCGCTTCTGGCACATCTCCGGTCATGTAAATCGGGGTTACTACGGAATCTGTTTTGCCAATGTCGAATCCCTTTTTACGAAGTCCTGCCTGGAGTTTTTTTGCATTGCTCCACAGTTTGTCTTTCAGCGAAGGATTATTTCTTAGCAGTTCCAGTCTTTTAAGATTTCCCAGCACGAGCGGCATGGGTAAACTCTTTGCAAAAATCTGGCTGCGGATATTATAACGAATATAATCCACGATGAGTCTTTCACCGGAAACAAATGCTCCTATAGACGCCATTGACTTGGCGAAAGTAGAAAAATACAGATCGATATCTTTCTGCATACCCTGTTCTTCGCCCGCACCGGCGCCTGTTTTTCCGAGTGTGCCGAATCCATGTGCGTCGTCTACCAGCAGACGAAATTTATATTTTGATTTTAATGCTGCGATTTCTTTTAATTTTCCCTGGTCACCGGCCATTCCGAATACGCCTTCCGTAATAACCAAAACACCTCCGGCATTTTGCTTTTCAATCAGTGCATTTGCACGCTGAATTTGTTTTTCAAAATCAGCCATGTCGTTATGTTTATACACATATCGGTGACCCGCATGCAAACGAAGCCCGTCAATAATACAGGCATGACACTCTGCATCATACACGATAATATCATGCCGTGCGCATAATACATCTATGATACTTACCATTCCCTGATAACCATAGTTCAGCAGGGCCGTATCTTCTTTTCCCACAAATTCAGAAAGTTCTTTTTCCAGTTGTTCGTGCTGGTTGCTATTTCCACTCATCATGCGTGCGCCCATCGGTGATGCCAAACCGAAAGCTGCCGCTCCTTCCGCATCTGTTTTCCTCACTTCGGGATGATTAGCCAATCCCAGATAATTGTTCAGGCTCCAAACAATCATTTCTTTTCCACGGAACTTCATCCGGTTACCAATTTCACCCTCCAGTTTTGGAAATGCAAAATATCCATGTGCCCTTTCCCTGTGTTGTCCGATAGGACCATTATGCCTCGTGAGCTTTTCAAAAATATCTGCCATACATTTTGACCGTTAGTTAAAAATTGCCACAAAAATAATGCATTTGGAGAACCGGACAAGAAGCAAATGCAGATACCTTTGCCCAAACCTTTACGGAAGATGAGGAAATATATAGTTTTACTTTTAACGTTTTTAATTCAAACAGCCACAATTCAGGCCCAGCCCGCCGGAGCGCCGTTGGTAAGGCCCAAGCTGGTTGTGGGTATCGTGGTGGATCAGATGAGGTGGGATTATCTATACAGGTACTATGGCATGTATGGAAACGGTGGTTTTAAGCGTATGCTGAATGAAGGGTTTTCGTGCGAGAACACTTACATCAATTATCTGCCATCTGTTACAGCCATTGGACACTCCTGCATTTTTACGGGCTCGGTACCTTCAATTTCCGGAATCGCAGGTAATGACTGGACTGAACAGTTAACAGGAGCCCACGTTTATTGTACGGATGACAGCACCGTTCAGTCTGTAGGTGTAAGTGCATCGCCGGATGGGAAAATGTCACCCCGCAACCTGCTGGTAACTACCATTACAGACGAATTGCGCATAGCCACTCAATTTCAATCGCGTGTAGTGGGTATTTCATTGAAGGATCGGGCCGCAATACTGCCTGCCGGTCATACTGCTAATGCAGCTTACTGGATGGATGATGAGACCGGTAGTTTCATCAGCAGTACTTATTATATGAATAAGTTGCCTGACGCAGTTGTAAAATTTAATAAAGAAAAAAATATTGAAAAATATCTGCAGCGCGGATGGAACACGTTATATCCAATCGAAACATATATTGCCAGTGATGCAGACAATAAATCTTTTGAAGGAAAATTTCCTGGCGAATCTGCCCCGGTTTTTCCGCATGATATAAAAACTGCCTATGCGAAAAGTCATGGCATCTTCCGGTCGACACCTTTTGGAAATTCACTTACGCTTGATTTTGCAAAAACTATTTTGGATGCATACCAATTGGGGCAGGGGCCTGCCACCGATTTCCTGACGGTCAACTGCGCATCCACCGATTATGCAGGTCATTTATTCGGGCCCAATTCGATAGAAGTAGAAGATGTATACCTGCGTCTGGATCAGGATCTGGCCTCATTTTTTACAGAGCTTGATTCGAAAATAGGGAAGGGGAACTGGCTGGTTTTTCTGACTGCGGATCACGGAGCCGCAAATGCCGTGGGATACTCTCAGGAAAAACGGATTCCGTCGGATTTTTTTGTGAGTAATGATATTATTGCCGGCCTCACACAACTGATCCAGCAGAAATTTGGTATTTCAAATGCGATCCGGTCAGGAGGAAATTACCAGATCAATTTTGACCTACAAAAAATTGTGGCAGCCAATGCCGATTTTGAAGGAATAAAAAAACTATCAGTTGACTATCTTAAAAAGCTGCCTTCTGTGGCCTATGCAGTTGATATGGAGAAGATCCCAGATGCTTCTATTCCGGAACCCATCCGGACAATGATCATTAATGGATATAATTTTAAAAGAAGTGGCCAAATACAGGTGGTTTTTCAACCTGCCTGGCTCGAATCTTGGGCACGAACCGGCACGACACATGGTACCTGGAACCCCTATGATACGCATATCCCATTGATCTTTTTGGGTTGGGATATTCATCCCGGCGCGACAGCTAATCTGGTACATATGACGGACATCGCTCCGACGTTGGCAACCCTTTTACATATCCAGGCTCCCAATGGAAATATCGGGACACCCATTGTGGATTTACTTGCGAGGTGAGGAACGCGTAAAGCGTAAAGCGTAAAGCGTAAAGCGAAACGCGTAAAGCGAAAGGCGTAAAGCGAAAGGCGTAAAGCGTTAAATGCAACGCGTGTCAACCATCAACCGTCAACCATCAACCGTCAACCGTCTACTATGGGAAAATATTTCAGACACAGATTGACCTGTCTTCTATTTTGGATTCAATGCCTGCCGGATCCTTTCCGCCATATCCTGTAAATGGTATTTACTGATTTTATCCGGGGTCGCATTGGCAGCGGTCTGTATTCGGTTGCGTAAGGCCGTTAGATGACCCCGGGCAATAGATGGAATATCGGTGTTTTTTGTTTCAGGCCCGAATAGAATGATTAATCCACGGGGCAATCCGGCAGGCAGGGTGGGTTGCGTCGGATTCATAAGAGAAATCATTATATCCACATACTGTTTCTGCAAATTTCTTCTGAAAGGATCGATGGTCACCTGGGGGATGCCGAGTTCCTTCCAAAGACCTTTCTCCAGATCCGTAACCAGATCATCCGGACCATATACTGCAGATTTACCAAAACGATCGCTTATCACTTCCATCCGAAATAAACGAGTCGAGGATAATATTGAATTCAAAACGCCTCCCTGCGTATTCGCAATCAATTCCGTTGATGACGGGCTGCTTATTTTGTTCAATATATTTTTATCAAGTAACCAGTAAGGAGTATTGAACAATTGATTCTGTAAAAACTGAACGGATTGCTCCTGGATTAATTTTGGAGTGGGTTCATATACTTCTCCCGTTTCTTCAATGCTTTTTAATGTTTCATAGATTCCGCCTACATTTTTTGTAACATGATTCATATAACGGCTGAACTGGCCTAGCAGCTGGGTGTACATATCATCCAGATTTTCATATGTGTCGCCTTCTTCTTTTGTCCAGACAGGCAACTGAACAATAATTCTCTTCAGGTTTAGTATGCCGTATTCACTGGCTTTTATTGCATCGTCGCTAAGATCCTCGGTTTGCGAACGCGGATCAAAATTTTGCGCTTCTCCGCCGAACCATAGCCTGGGATTACTTTTCAGGCTATCAATAATCCATCGGTTCAGAACGAGTTTATCTTCTTCGGAAGATTTTGTATCCGGGATGATTTTATATCCCCATTGAATTGCCCATTTATCATAAGGTCCGATGCGCGGATATAATCCGGCCGGACTGATCTTGTCTTCAGGTTGTGCAACATAATTAAATCGGGCATAATCCATAATGGAGGATGTATGTCCATTGGCCTCCACCCATTTTTTGTCGCGCAGTTTTTCAACCGGTGTCTTGCTGCTGCTGCCCATATTGTGACGGAGGCCCAGAGTATGACCGATCTCATGGGATGAAACAAAACGGATCAGGGTCCCCATCAGGCTGTCGCTAAATACCATGGTACGCGCGCGCGGGTCTACTGCACCTGCCTGGATAAAATACCAGTCGTGTAAAAGTTTCATTACATTATGATACCAGCCAATATTACTGTTCAGAATTTCTCCTGTTCGCGGATCTACTTCCCTTGGCCCATAAGCATTTTCAATATCAGAAGCAAAATAACGGATCATAGAAAACCTGGCATCTTCGAGGCTCATGGTGCTGTCATTTTCGGGCCATTCTTTACCCATGATGGCGTTTTTGAATCCGGCTTTTTCAAAAGCGGTTTGCCAATCGTTGATACCCGCGATCAGGTAGGGGCGCCATTGTTTGGGTGTTGCCGGGTCGATATAGTAGATGATGGGTTTCTTTGGTTCCACGAGTTCTCCCTTCCTCCAGCGGGCCAGATCCTCCTCCTTTGGTTCCAGTCTCCAGTGACTAATGAATGTGTTTGTTTTTGTTTTCTGAGAAGCTTCGGTGTAAACGGAATACTCACTCGCAAAATAACCGACACGGGGATCGAATAATCTTTTACGCATGGGGATGGCCGGTAGCATAACAAACGAGTTGTTCAGTTCCATGGTAACGACTCCTGCTGCATCTGCAGCCGGCAGGCTGGTCGAATTGCCGAAACCGGTTCCGGCGGTCGATGCGGAAGAGTTATACGTCTTGATGGTACGCACTTCAGTATTCAACGGAAAGCTATGGATATAAGAAATAAAGGAACGGTCACTTGCAATTCCACTAAGCCCATATCGTCTTTTCACATCCGGACCCAGGCTGACCGGTTGGTTATCTAACTTGAAAAAATCAGTTACATCGATTACCACACTGTTTGAGTCCTTGCCGTAGGCCTTGATATCAAAGGAAGCAGCAATCGGATCCACATTAGAATTCCTCACCGCCTGGGCGATTGGTTGTGTCGAGTCAGGTGCCACACTCACGATCGTCATCACGCGCAAAAAGACATTGTCTGAAGGACCTTTTTCCCAACGGATGGTTTGCTCATTCACTTTTTCCCCGCCATAGGAGCGGCTTCCGGCAGGAGATTTGACAAAGCGCGTGATCGCCAGGATTTCCCTGTTAAAAATCGAATCGGCAATTTCGAAATACCATTTATCTTCTACTTTATGAACTGTAAACAATCCGAACTGCGTCACCGCCTTCTCCGTGATTACTTCCTTGTATGGTTTTGGCGATGCTTTTACTGAAGCAGACGGTGTGCGTTTTGATGCGCTGTCGGTCTTCTTGGTGTTTGGGTTGGCGGGTATTTGCTGCGAAAAACAAAAGCCTGTTAAAGCCAGGCCGATGGTCAGACAATAGAATCGTTTCATCGGATGAAAATAGCTTAATAAGCTTAAAGCGTAAAGCGCAAAGCGTAAAGCTTTGTGAATGGTTTATCTGAAATGTTGAGTGGTAAATATATCGATGGTAAGGAAGTTCTTTTACAAAAAAAGGTGAATGCCTATGGAACATTCCATAGTCCTTTCACATTAACTTTAGAACGCTTTATGCTTTACGCTTTACGCTTTACGCTTATCAGGCGTTCCGGTTAATGCAATTCAAATCTTCAAATGCTGTCTGAAGACGACTGATAAAACTTTCTTCTCCTTTACGGAGCCATACGCGGGGATCGTAAAACTTCTTGTTGGGTTTTTCAGGGCCTTCCGGATTGCCCAACTGGGCCTGCAGGTATGGCTCGTTTTTTTTATAGTATTTCTGAACACCTTCCCAGAATGCCCATTGCAGATCCGTATCCAGATTCATCTTAATGGCGCCATAACCAATGGCCTCACGAATTTGATATTGGGGTGATCCGCTGCCACCGTGGAAAACGAAATAAACCGGCTTCGGTTTTGTTTTCAATTCCCTTTGAATATAATCCTGACTGTTTTTTAAGATGACCGGACGAAGTTCAACATTTCCGGGACTGTATACGCCATGTACGTTTCCGAACGCGGCCGCCACACCAAACAGGCGACCCACCTTACTCAATTCGGTATAGGCGTAAGCAACATGCTCAGGCTGTGTATATAATTTATCATTCTCAACACCACTATTGTCCACACCGTCTTCCTCACCTCCCGTTACACCCAGTTCTATTTCGATTGCCATACCCAATGGTTTCATTCTCTCGAAAAATTCAACGGAAGTGCGGATATTTTCTTCCAGGGGCTCTTCGGATAAATCCAACATATGAGAACTAAACAGGGGTCGTTTTTTTTCTTTGAAATAGGCTTCACCTTCATCCAGTAGCCCACTGATCCAGGGCAGCCATTTTTTAGCGGCATGATCGGTATGAACCACAACGGGTATTCCATAATATTTTGCCAGTGTATGGATATGTAGTGCACCGGAAACGCCGCCATAAATATTGGCTTGTAATTTATCGTTGGGCATGCCTTTACCGGCAACGAATTGAGCTCCTCCATTCGAGAATTGAATAATAATCGGCGAATTCACTTTTGCTGCCGCTTCCATTGCAGCGTTGATAGTGTCCGTTCCTGTTACATTTACTGCCGGAACGGCAAATTCATTATTTTTTGCATCTTCATAAAGGGCTTGCAATTCTTCTCCGAATAAAACGCCGGCTGAGTATTTTGCCATGGTAATGCTTTTCAGGTAAATTAAGGGTGCAAAGATACGGTTTCCAGTCCGCACCATTCAGACAGTTCATTGAAAATAATCTAATATTTACTCTGTAGTTCAGAAGAAAAATAGAAATCATTCAGTCCTGGAATTTTCCCAGATTCTTTTGGATCAACGCAAGGTTTTTCTGTAGGGTTTGTTTCAGTTGCCTTTTAACAAGTTGCCCCATGGACCGGCATTTTAGAAAAACGGGTGCGTGAAATTCTGTTGCAAGTTCTTCCCGAAGCTGACCAAGTTTTTCGGGCGTTGAAATATTATCAGCAGACATAATATTTAGTAAATCCATCAGACGGAATCTGGATGAAGCCACACGAAATGCCATCATGGTTCTTTCTTCTGTTTGATACTGAGTGATTGAATCCTGGTTCAAATACCTGACACATATTTCGACCAGAGATTTGTTTTCTTTAAAAAATTGCGGCAGATAAATATTTTTTCTTCCTTCATAACTCTGCTGATCAAAATCGATGGCCCGGATACGATATTGAAAATCTTCAATATCCGGGGTAATATCAACTACGAAATTATAGGATCGCATATCTCCCAATAAACGAACAAAACACCGTTCATTGAATTTCACAAACTCTTTCGCAAAACGGATCCGGTTCGTAATGGGCTCATGCAGATACGAACTGATAAATATATCTCCCGGAATACCGGCAATATGATCTTCTATCAGTGTTTGCTGATGCGTAAAAAAACTGATTCTGTTCGGGGACAACAGATGTTCCAGCTCGAGCCCATAAACCCGTGAGGCATCTGCCTGTTTTATGTAAAAATGATCGTAGTTGTCATTGAACTTATTTACGATACGAATTCTGAATGGACTTGAGTTTGCGAAACTACAGAAATCAACTCTTGCCACATCCAGATGTTTACTTACGGAAAGGTCCCCTTCCGTTTTTAAAATAGCATACATTTTTATAAGACCTTCCCGTATGTATTGCCAATGCTGCATGTCATAAGACACCGTTTCCCACAGGCTGTCATTTCCATTTTTGTCTTTTAACGGAACGGAATAGGAAACGTGTAAAAGATCAGCATATGAAACCGGCAATTTTACCTCACGACCATGTATCTGCAAATAGTGCCGTAGCGATTCGTTTACCGGGAAGATGGGTTTTTTCCTGGACGGCTTATTGGTTTGATTGTTATCCGGCGCGTTTACGTCGAATGAAAAATGCATTGATCCTGTTTGGGCAAATGTAAGCTGAAAGCGTAAAGCGCAAAGCGTAAAGCAAATGGAATGTAGTCTTGGAAGGATTTGTATAATTACATGAAATCAGATATTAAAAATTTGAATAGCGGGGGAGTAGAATTAGACGCTTTAAGCTTTACGCCTTAAGCTTTCAGCTTTTGCATGGGTACCTCCTGCTAAATTGTTTGGAAAATTCAGCAGGAGGGCACAGATGAACAGTTGGTCTTGAATCAGGGGTATTGGAACTGTTACCGGTTTCCCCATGGATCTTGGATTTCTTGATGTTTTTCCCGGATTTGGATTTCAGAATAAGGTCGCTTCTCTGGGCTGTGATCGGGTTAGGCTTCAAGAGGATTTGGATCGATTTCTTCGGGTTTTTAGTTTCTTCGGATATCGGATCGGACTTCAACGATTCACTCAAAGGATAAGGTCAAAATTCATTCTCCTGACGGGAACGGGTTTTTTCGGATAGGATTGGATCTGGGCGATTCACTTAAAGGATAGGATCAACAAGGTTCTCAGGACAGGATCGGGTATTTTCGGATAGGATTGGACCGGGTTCGTTATTCAAAGGATAAGAAAAAAATTGAAGTTGACTGATATCGGATTCTGCTGGAAATTCTATTGGATATTGGATAAGAACTTTGTACGGTTTTTTGGATATTGTCTGATTGATTATGTATCAATCAACTTCAGATTCAAAAGTAACTTATGCACATATTAGCAACAATAGACCTTTTGCCTGATTTTAACAGTTCAGAAATTACAGGCGGATTGGTAATATAACGACGATCAGTAAACGTACTTTTACTGAGCAGGTCAATGAGATTCGCCTGAATGATTATTAATCAATTGATTAGCCAATTCACACGTGTTAATATCCGGGGAAATTTTAATACGTGATGCTCACCAATAGTCGAAAATAATACAGTAAACCTTGTACCATCCTTGTGTCAACCTTGTACGTTTCAGAGTAAAAAGGCATGGTTGACACAAGGATCACATAAGGATTGCACAAGGGATCAACCGGTTTTGAATAAAATAAAAGGGATTGGCAGGCCGGGATTTCAGCCTTTCATTCTGAAGGACTGTAAAACATCATATTTGGTTACAATATAGAAATTACCGCTGTCGTCTTTGGCCAGGACGGCTCCGTTTTCCCTGCTGATCAGCGAACTGATTCTTTCTACCGCGGTATCAAAAGCGACTACCGGATAAGGCGCTTCAATGACTTCCTGTATTTTTTTACTCCTGATATCCGTACCATTACTGAGCATGATATTGAATAATCCGCTCTCACTGACAGCACCTACCAGAATACCTGATTTCAATACCGGAATGTTTTCAATATGCAACTCTTTCATCCGGTCAACGGCTTCCCCGACAGTTTGCTCGGGAGTCATAGTAACGAGCGGATGCGATCCTCTGGAATTCACTATGTCGCGGAATGTTTTTACATCGAGGAACCCGCGTTCCATCATCCACTGATCGTTATATATTTTTGCAACATAACGGCTGCCGTGATCGTGGAGAATACAAACGACCAGGTCATCCTTTTTCAATCTGTTTTTTAGTTGCATCAGTCCCTGCAAACAGCTTCCTGCACTGTATCCGCAAAAAAGTCCTTCCTCCTTGGCCAGCCGGCGAGCCATGATCGCTCCGGCCTTATCTGTTACCTGTTCAAAATGATCAATCACTTTCATGTCGTAATTTTCCGGCACAAAATCTTCTCCAAACCCTTCCGATACATAGGGATGCACTTCATTCATATCAATCTGTCCGGTATTATAATATTTGGTTAACAGGGAACCAAAAACATCAATCGCCCAGATCTGTACGTTTGGATTTTTTTCTTTCAGATACATGGCCGTACCTGTAATCGTACCCCCTGTGCCTGCTGTACATACAAGATGGGTGATTTTACCATCAGTCTGTTTCCATATTTCAGGACCGGTACTTTCATAATGCGCCAGCCGGTTTGCGAGATTATCATATTGATTGCAGTAAAATGAATTCGGAATTTCTTTTGCCAGCCGCTTTGCTACTGAATAGTAACTACGGGGATCATCAGGCTCTACATTTGTCGGGCAGACGATTACTTCTGCGCCGACTGCTTTTAAAATATCTGATTTCTCTTTGGATTGTTTATCAGTCGTGGCAAAAATGCATTTGTATCCTTTTACGCAGGCTGCCAAAGCCAGACCCATACCGGTATTTCCGCTTGTTCCCTCGATGATCGTCCCTCCGGGTTTCAGCTTGCCTTCCTGCTCTGCAACCTCAATCATCTTAACAGCCATCCGGTCCTTTATCGAATTACCCGGATTGAAGTAATCCACTTTTGCGACTACCATACATGGAAAATCGCGAGTAATTTTATTGAGGCGGATCATCGGTGTATGACCGATGGTTTCCAGAATATTATTTTTTATATCCATTCGCAAATGTACAAAGGATTAGGCATTGTCGCCTTTGGACCAACGGCCATCATGGGATGCATTTTTCCTGCCCTGCATGAACTTATCTACCAGAATCAGTCCGAGAATGACGTTGATCCCGATAAAAATATTTACATAAGTATTATTCAGGAGCTTACCCCAGTTCAACTTGTTGGCATCGAAGTTATATGCCGGAAGCAGGGAACCGGTCGGATTGTCAACCCAATGCAATTGTCCTATAAAATAAATAAAAAGACCCCCGATCATGATCAGGAAAAAAGCAGTTATACCCCGGATTACATTCTTGTTGATATAATTTTTAGTTGCCGGTGCAACATGATATTGTGCAATTTCCTCCATCACATTTTTGGTAAAACGGAGGGATGGCATTTCCAATTCCTCCATTTGTAACAGCATATGAATGCTCTTCAATTCATTGTATTTGATCTGCCAGTCCAAATCTTCCGCAAGGTGGCGGGTTATCCTTTCCTTTTCAACGGGATTCACTTGACCGTCAATATATTCCCAGATGAGTTTTTCCATTTCCTGATCCATACGATTCCTGTTTATAAACGAATTTTCAAATAATTGTTTTTGTTCTCCTTTAATCCGCATGTATTTCCCGTACCTCATGAGCAAAATATTTTTCCATCTTTTCTTTTAGACGCTGTCTCGCCCGGTGCAGTTTCACTTTTACTGTGTTCGGATCCAGGCGCATGATTTTTCCAATTTCCTCCAGGGTTTGTTCTGCTTTATAAAAGAGATTCAATACCTGGGCATCATCCACACTTAACATAGAAATGGCCCGGCTTAACATAGTATGACGCGATTTTTGCTCTACGAGATTCGCATTGAATCCCGATTCCCTGTTTTCCACCTGTAAACCGGTTCTTTCATTGTCAAGAGACTGCGTATCCAGCTTTTTTTTCCTTAAAAAGCTCAAACAGGTAGTACGGGTAATCGTGAACAACCAGGTGCTGAATTTTGAGTCCCCCCTAAAGTCCGCCAGTGAACGGTAAGCTTTTACGAAAACATCCTGGGCTATCTCTTCTGCGTCTTCACGGTTCTCTGTAAACCGAAGAACCAGCGTAAATACATAATTCTGGTACTTTTCAACCAATATCGTAAAAGCAGATTGTTCCCCTTTCAGGATCCTGCTAATGATTTCCTCATCTGGTTGCCCGGTTGTAGTCACATGGATAAGACGTTATAAAAGATAGTCCGGTTACAGGCCCAAGGTAAGATTAAAGCGTAAAGCGTAAAGCGTAAGGCGTAAAGCGTAAGGCGTAAATGTCACGTCCTAAAAAAAGTGGACACTTTTACTTGTTTATAGTTAGACGGATTCTTTGATTTTTAAAGGTTTTAGGCTGCTGTGTGTATTTCAGAAGGTATCTGTAATCCTAAGGACCAGTGAGGTCGTTTAGTATTATAAGTTTCAATTGCCTGTTTAACGGCTCTTTTTGCTGTTTTGAAATCAGGCATCTCTTCATCCAGAAAAAATTCGTCTTTTAGGATTCCGTTGACTCTTTCAGCCATCGCATTTTCATAACAATGATTTTCTTCTGTCATGCTGATTATCATTTTATTTTCCAGCAGTAAGTCTACATATTGCGGACTGCAATATTGAAAGCCACGATCAGAGTGATGTATTACGCCTTTTGGGCGTGAACACTGTCTGATAGCCATAGAAAGCGCTTCCATGGCGCTTTCTATGGCTAGACTTTCTGATAACTTCCAACCAACAATCTTCCTGGAGTACGCATCTGTGATTAAAAACAGATACACGAATTTTCTCCTTGTCCTGATATAAGTTATATCACTAACCCATGCCTGGTTTGGAGCCGTGAGCTTTTTATCTTTAAAACAATTCTTATGCTTTCTGAAGCGGTGATAACTGTTTGTTGTCCGTTGGAACTTCTTTTTTCTCTTAACCAGCAAGTCTTTGTCCCTTAAAATATCAAAGAACTTATCGCGACCTATGCTTCTTTCCAACTGCTGTAAATCGTCGCTCAGCAGTTTAAATAATTTCTTCCCACCCAGCCGTGGCTGGTCCCTTCTGCGTTTCTGAACCAACTGAACAACAACACTTTCAGTAACGGCAACCTTTGTTTCTTCCTGCAGAGCTTTATAATATCCTGAACGACTAAATTGAAAAAATCTACAGACTGTCCCTAAGGCGTATCTTTTTTGGGTTTGTCTGTTTTTTTCAATGACTTCGGTCCGAAATTTTTTTTTAAATCCGTCTTATAGTGCCTGTTCGCTACATCAACCAGCGTTCCCAGCAGATCTTTGGCCAT
>Ga0193753_10002569_pt1 | contig 14156 bp, 14 predicted proteins | sample H1c2metaG_FD_144925 | JGI IMG/M metagenome (GOLD analysis project Ga0193753, IMG submission 144925) | Soil microbial communities from a riparian zone of the East river system, Colorado, United States - H1c2 | ecosystem: Environmental > Terrestrial > Soil > Riparian zone | place: USA: East... | reverse complement strand
TGATGCCTTCGCGCTCCAACTCTTCGTAAGCTCGCTTGACCGTGATGAGGCTCACCAAAAGTTGTTCCGCCAACACTCTATAAGAAGGGAGAGCGCTGCCGGCAGTGAGGCGGTTGGCCAGCACTTCGCGCTTGATGCCGTCGACAATCTGTTGGTATAGCGGTCCCGGCGCGGCCGCAGAGATGGGCCCTAAGCTGACGATTAACGGCATTTCAGGCATTTCCACTGTATATAGTAGATATGCTCAGTAATCAAGGCGCAACGGGCAATCTCGTTTGCGTTTAGAATTCGCGGTCACAAAAACGCCCGGTCACTCAATACCTTATCGAGCCCCCATGCCCATTAAAATATTCGCGCTCCTGCTGCTCAGCCTGCCCTCCCTGGCGCTGGCGGACACCTACAGCTATTCGTTCATCTTCGGCGAGAAGAAGGTCGGGCATTTGACCGCCGAGACCAAGGGCGATGCGACCACCATCGACTACGACGTGAAGAACAATGGCCGCGGCCCGACGATCGCGGAATCGATCAAGCTGGATGCGGCCGGCTTGCCGAAGGAATGGACCGTGAAGGGCACCACGACATTCGGCAGCAAGATCGCCGAGCATTTCATGCGCAAGGGCGCGCGCGGCGAGTGGGTGGATTCCACCGGCAAGGGTCACTCCACCATCAATTCACCCATTCTGTATCTGGCGCAGAGCTCCAGTCCCTGGGCCAATGGGATCTACGCTCGCGCGCTCCTGAAAGCAGGCAACAAATTGCCCGCGCTGCCGGGCGGCGCGGTGCGGATCGAAAAGGGCGAAACCCTGTCCGTGCAAGGAGAGGGCGGGCCTCTGCAAGTAACGCGCTATGACCTGATCGGCATCAATCTCGATCCGGAGATCCTGCTGCTGGACTCGGCCAATAATTTGTTTGCCGACGTGGATGCAAGCTCGATTCTGGTGCGAACCGGCTATGAGGGCGAGGAGAAACGCTTGCGCGATCTGGCGGCAGGCTGGTCGAGTCAGCGATTCGTCGATATTGAACACGAAGTGGCGCACCACTACGCAGGGCCCATCCGCATTCGCAATGTCAGATTGTTCGACCCGAAGAGCTCGACGCTGACCGACCTGAAGTCGGTGCTGATTGCGGGCAAGGTCATTGCCGCCGTCGAAGCGCTCGACAGCCCGCCCACGCCGGGCGAGACCACCATCGATGGCGAGGGAGGCACGTTGATTGCCGGCATGTACGAAATGCACGCGCATCTCGGCCAAAGCGATGCCCTGCTCAACCTTGCGGCCGGCATCACCACCGTGCGCGATATGGGCAACGACAATGCGGTGCTCGCTCAGCTCATTGATCAAATCGACAGCGGTACCATCGCCGGCCCGCATGTGATCCGCTCCGGATTCATCGAAGGCAAGAGTCCGTTCAGCGCGAACAACGGCTTCGTGGTCGACAGTCAGGAGAAGGCGGTCGATGCGGTGCGCTGGTACGGCGCGCGAAACTTCTGGCAAATCAAGATCTACAACAGCATGAATCCGGCCTGGGTGCCGGCCATGACCCGGGAAGCTCACCTGCTCGGCATGCGCGTGGCAGGCCATATCCCCGCATTCTCGAATGCGGATGCGATGATCGAAGCGGGCTATGACGAAATCACCCACATCAATCAGTTTTCACTCGGCTGGGTGATTCAGCCGGGCGAGGACACCCGCACACTGTTCCGCCTGACGGCGCTCAAGCGTCTTCCCGCGTTGGACCTCGAGAGCCCCAAGGTGCAGCACACCATGAATCTGATGGTGGAGCGCAAAATGGCGATCGACCCCACCTTGGGGATCCATGAGCAATTGACGCAGCGTCGCGACGGCAAGATTCCACCGGGCGCGGTCGACTATTTCGATCACATGCCCATTGGCTGGCGCAGAGACGCCATGAAGGCGCTGGCGGACACTTCGGCACCCGGCGACGATCAAGCCTATCGTCAGGCTTTCGATAAGCTCGTGGCCGTCGTGCGCATGCTGCACGACCGCGGCGTGTTCATCGTGTTCGGCACCGACACGGGCGGCTCTTTCACCTACCACCGCGAGTTGGAGCTGTACCAGCTTGCCGGCATGACACCGGCCGAAATCTTGAAGCGTGCCACCTTCGACTCGGCCCGCTACGTGAGCCAGGACCAGCGCCTGGGTTCGATCGAAAAAGGCAAGCTGGCGGATTTCTTTTTGATTCCCGGCGATCCGATCAAGAATCTAAAAGCGATCAAGACCATCAGAATGGTCGTGAAGGACGGCACCTTCTACTATCCCAGCGAGGTGTATCCCAAGTTCGGCATTCAGCCCTTTGCGAGTGCACCGAAAATTGCGGAGGCCGCCGCGCCCTAGTACCTTGGCACTGTGAATTTGACCGGCTCGGATGGCCTAAGGGGATAGGAAGTTTCGAGGCACGGAAGAGAGCAGTGCCTCGAAACTTCCCATTCCCCTAGGCGATTCACGCAGGACGCTCAATCTCACGGTGCTGGACGACCGAGGGTCGAATTGGCGCCGGACGGCGGCAACGCCGATTAGTAGCTGCCGTCGGCTCCCCCGCCGCTGAACGTACCGCCGCCGCCCTTGAAGGGCGCGGCCTGCGGCACGGGCTTAGGCGAGAGCGCGCCGGCCCCGACCCACTGCAGCAGATCCAGGCCCGCCGTGCCCTCGCCTACCTGATGCGAAGTAATGCCGCGGCGCGGCGTGCGCAAGTATCGATCCAGCCCCATCGCCGCCAGCAGCGCCGCGCTCCCCCATACGATCAACTTCAGCTTCAGCGGCAGCGTGGTCAAGTCGCGCAGCTGATAGGCGACGCATCCCATCGCTGCCATGCTGGCCAGCAGCGGCGCATGGCTTCGCCGCCGGATCCCGGCGATGAGTGCGACCAGCGCGAAGATGCCGCTCGCCAAGCCGGTGCCGACACGAATGGCCGGCGCCTGTTGCGTGGCGAGCCAGAGGAATCCGCACACCGGCATGACGACCATGAGCCAGCCGAGCATATGGTCGTGGGACGGCCTCGAGAATCGGATCCGCGCCAGCAACAACGCGATCGCACCGGTCCCGTAGCAAAAGACGCTGGCCGCCATGGCCACGTCGTGCTCGCCCCACAGGCGGTGGCCGCCCGCGAGTTCAATGGCGATCGAGGCGGCCGCGAATGCCGGCGTCAATAAAAACGGATTGAGCAACCGCATGGCCGCGACGGCGAGCACCAGCGCGACGGCGACCGACATGCCCCGATCTCCGCTGGAAGGCAAGAAATGTATGGTCAGCAACAGCAACCCGCCGGTCCACAATGCCTCTTCCACACCCGCGTGAAACAATCGCTTGCGCAGCATCAACCATTCGGCGACGACGAGCAACGTCACGCCCGCTGCGAGCAGCGCCGCGGATCGGGAAAGTAGCTCGAGAACCGCAGTAGCGAGACCGCCGGCGACCACGCCCAGCACGAAGAATGCGCAGCGCGCGATGAATGAGGGCGTGCTCCAAGCCCCGGTGCGCTGCTTGATCCACGGATGATTGCGTACCTTGAACCGTGCGCCCGCCGCCAGCCAACGCTCCTGCTGCGGCTTAGGAAACAGTTCAATCACGCGGCCGCCGCGTTGCGGTGGAGACGCCACAGCAACAGCGCCCCCGCGACCACGGTCGCCAACTGCAGCAGCAGCATGGCAAGCCCGTAGTGCATGACTTGCGCCTCGAGACAACACAGCGTCAGCGCGACATAGGCCGTGCCGTACACCGCGAAAATTTCCTCCCCACCGCGCAACGCCTTGAAGATCGACGCCGCCGCCAGCACCGCCAACAGCCCCAGACCCAAGAGTCTGGCGCCCGGCGTGAGGCACAGCGCCAGCGCACCCCAGAAACCAATATTGGCTGCAAAATTGTCGAACACAGACTCAAAAGACGCAGGTCCGCCGAGACGGCGATTGGCCGCGCGCCAAACGAGCAGCGTGCCTGCGCAGACGATGGCATGAGTTCCCAACCTGGCGCCGGAACCCCCGACATTGAACAGGGTTGCGGCCCGGCCTTCGATTCCGAACCAAGCCGCAAGTGCAGCGATCGAGGTGCAAAGCACGAGGCGCGAGCGCAGGCCATAAGCGGTCGCGCCGTGGAATGCCGCCAGGATCAACAGGTACCATTGCCACTCGGTGCCCAACCAATGAAATTGGGATTCGGCATATCCCAGATCGGCGCTGACGATCAGCGCGCCCAACAGCAGCAGGTAATCGCCGCCGATCGATCGTTCCTTGCCCTGCCACTGCGTGCGCAGCGCCGTCGCGTAACAGCCCGCAGACGCCAGGGCCAGCACCGCAATCAACGCAATGGGTCCGATACGATCCAGGTTATCTTTGACGAGCAGACCAATGCCCGCGGTGATCGCCGCGACCGCGGCATAGAGCGCGAATCGCAGCTCCTCGAACACCGAGAAAATCGCGCCGCGCTCCAACGCCGCGGCCTGCACGGCGGCGGGTTCGGGGATCACACCGGCCTTCTCGAGCTCCAGGCACTCCAGTTCGAGTGAATGCATCGTGCCGATCATACCCGCCTCACCCACCCCTCGAGTGAGCGGCGGCGCACGTTAACGGCGGGCGATGGCGATTGCCTGCTGCAACACCTCGTCGCGGGGAGACTGGATGACGGGCACCCGGATGGGGATGTCCGGCGTCACGCCGCGCGAGCGCAGATCACCATCCGGTCGAACCAGCCGCGCCTTCGGATAACCGACCAGCAGCCCCGTGTGACGTAGCGCGAATTGCTCCATGGCGCCGTAGGTCGTCGCCATATCCGAAGTCGTCTCACCGACAATGACGCCGAACCGGTAGTCCTGCACCAGCGCGGCGACGGACACCGCATTGGAGTAGCTTTGCCGATCGATCAGCACGAACACCTTGCCCTCGAAGCGCTCGCCGGCGCGCGGCGAAGCCTCTGGGATGCCGAAATCGACCACATCGCCGATGCGGCTGCGGCCATAGAGGTCCGCGAACTGCCGCGAGATCGGTCCCGCCGCCTCAGCGTCGTTCTCGATGCGCGCGGCATTGGCGGCGACGGATTCCGCGCTCACTTTGATTTTGAACTGCGACGCGAAGCGGAACGGGCTGGAGGCAAACCATGAAACCATCACGTCGCTGAAAAGGCTGTCTCCGCCCGGGTTGCCGCGCAGATCGATGATGAGGCGGCTCGCCTTGGCCTTTAGAAACTCCTCAAAGGCGCGATCGATGAATTGCCGGAAGCTGGACACGTCCCATTCATCGGCGCCGGTTTTCGCCTCGGCGTTGTAGAAAGGCCCCGGGCGAAGGTACGCGACGACGCCGTCGATCAGCCTCGCGTCGCGCAGGGGGCTCTCGAGATCGAGGCCGGGAGGCTGCAGCCGGCCGGCGGCCTCCATCTCCTCGGACGTCCGCGCCGGCAGGTGGGTGCTGCGTACCGGTGAGGTGCCGCGCCGCGTGACGATGTCGAAAGCGTCGGCCGCACCCAGCTCGACCCAAAGGTAAATCGCAAAGTCGTATTCCATGAGGGAATGCGCCATGTAAGACGTCTCCGCCGATACATGTCTTTCGGTCCGCTCGAGCCACGATGACATGGGCTGTCCGTTCAGGCGCGTGATTTCATCTCCGGGCTTGATGGCATCGAGACCGCTCAAGTTCCCGGCCACGTACACGCGGTCATCGACGATGCGAATCGACAAGGGGAACCCCCTGCCGCCACTTGTTCGATAGGCATTCCATTCGGCGGTGGGCGAGTCGATGCGCGTATGACCCATCCGCACCTCGGCCGCAAACAATTCGAACAACACCTTGGCCTCGAGCTTGGTCATGGGTCGATCGATCTTCTCGAGCACCTGCTCGTAGCGCCGGTCCAGTTCGGACTTGGGCGTAAATGCATACAGATCGAAGTGCGCCGACTCCAGGCCGCGATACATCCGGGCGAAGTCCGCACGCAGTTCCTCGGGCGCGAACCTCGCCGCTTTCACCGCCGGGCTCACGTCACCCGCGCCACTCGCGCCACTCGCGCCACCCAGGGCCATACCGAGCAGTGCGCCGCACAGTCCTCTGAGAATACTTGTCCGCATGATCATGAGAATCCTTGCCGATGATGAGCGGCGTGATAATATGTAGGCCCCTACATAAATACAAGGCCGCGATTCGCGAATTGCCATGGTCGACTACACCCGCAAGTACGGTCCCGCGGCCATTGGCGCGCGGCTGCGCAGATTGTCGGAGAGCATTGACGAAGACGCCGGCCGCATCTATGTCGACTGGGGGGTTGAATTTCAGCAGCGTTGGGTGGGAATCCTGGAACACTTGGATGGCAAAGGCGCGCAGTCGGTCGGCGAATTGGCCGCCTCGCTCGGCATTCGCCACTCCTCCGTCAGCCAGACGCGCCGCTCGCTTGAAGAGGCGGGATTGGTGGAATCGGATGTCGACCCCAAGGACGGGCGCAGCCGTTTGCTGCGCCTCTCCGGCAGCGGCAAGCAGTTGGTGCGCCGCCTGAAGCCCCTGTGGCGAATTCTCAACATCACGTCATTGGAACTCGACAAGGAGGCGGGCGGAGTCGTCGCGGCGCTGGATCGGCTCGACCGCGCGTTGGAGCGCTCGCCGCTCTACGATCGCGTCAAGCAAAAGCTCGCGGCGCGCGAACCTCGCTGAAACCGCTTCCGAAGCTGCCTAAGCCCCGTTTTGGCGCCCCAGGTATAATGCCCCCCATGAGAACTCGACGACATTCCCTGGCAGTAAAAGTAGGTTCGGTCTCCATCGGCGGCCCATCGCCCATCGTGGTGCAATCGATGACCAACACCGACACGGCGGACATCGAGGGCACGGTGGCTCAGGTCAAGGCGCTGGCGCGCGCCGGATCCGAGTTGGTCCGTGTCACGGTCAACAACGATGAATCCGCCGCCGCCGTCCCTCACATCCGCGAGCGCCTGGACGCGATGGGCATCAATACTCCCTTGGTGGGCGACTTTCATTTCAACGGCCACAAGCTGCTCAAAGCGCATCCGGCATGCGCCGAGGCGCTGGGCAAGCTGCGCATCAACCCTGGCAACGTCGGCCGCGGCAGCAAGCGCGATCCGCAATTCGCCGAAATGATCGAGACGGCCGTCAGGTACGGCAAGCCGGTGCGCATCGGCGTGAACTGGGGCAGCCTCGATCAGGATTTGCTGACCCGCATGATGGACGAGAATTCAAAGTTGGCAGAGCCCTTGACAGCCATTGATGTCATGCGCGAGGCCATTGTGGTGTCGGCCTTGGACAGCGCGAAGCGCGCCGAATCCCTCGGTTTGGGATCGAACATGATCGTCATCAGCGCCAAAGTCAGCGGCGTGCAGGACCTAATCGCCGTATACCGCAATCTGGCGGGCCGTTGCACCTACCCCTTGCACCTAGGGCTCACCGAGGCCGGCATGGGCAGCAAGGGCATCGTAGCCTCTACGGCGGCCATGGGCGTGCTGCTGCAGGAAGGTATCGGCGACACGATTCGCGTGTCGCTGACGCCTGAGCCCAACGGCGATCGTACTCAGGAAGTCATCGTTGCCCAGGAAATACTCCAGACCATGGGATTGCGTGCCTTTACGCCCATGGTGATCGCGTGCCCCGGCTGCGGCCGCACCACGAGCACGTACTTCCAGGAACTCGCGCAAAAGATTCAAAGCCACATCCGGCATCGCATGCCGGAATGGCGCAAGCAGCGCGTGGGCGTCGCCGACATGACGGTGGCGGTCATGGGGTGCGTGGTGAACGGCCCCGGCGAGAGCAAGCATGCCAACATCGGCATCAGCCTTCCGGGCACGGGCGAGCATCCCGTGGCGCCGGTGTACGAGGACGGCGCAAAGACGGTAACCCTCAAGGGCGATCGAATCGCCGAGGAGTTTCAGGATCTGGTCGAGCGTTATATCGAACGCACCTACGCGAGGATTCAAACATGACTGACCTTGCCGAAAAGAAATGCGCGCCCTGCGAGGGCGGGGTCAAGCCGCTGACGCCGGCCAGGGTCAAAGCGCTGGCCAAGGAGCTGCACCGCGATTGGAAGATTGCGAAGGACTCCAAGAGCCTGAAGCGATCGCTCAAGTTCAAGGATTTCTACCGCACCATGAGTTTCGTCAACGCGATCGCTCATGTTGCGAATACCGAAGATCATCATCCTGACCTTACGGTGGGCTATGACCACTGCGATGTCACCTACTCCACGCACTCGATCGGCGGCCTGTCCGTGAACGACTTTATTTGCGCGGCAAAGTTAGACCGCCTTTAGGAACTCCGGCACGTCTCCCGCCAATCCCAGCGCGCGCTGCGCGAAGCGGCGCTTCAAGGCCGGCATCCTGGCCACTGCACTCAACCCCGCGCTGCGCAATCCGGAACTCAGGGCATCCGACTGCGAGAATAGCCGCTCCAATCCATCCAGCGCCGCCGCGGCGATGAGGTTTTCGCTGCGGCGCCAACGCTCGTAACGCCGCAGGGATTTTAGGTCGCCGAAATTGTCGGCGCCGCCGGCATCGGCCAGCACCTCAGCCAGCGCCGCGCAATCCAACAAGCCCAGATTCAGGCCCTGCCCGGCCAGCGGATGCACCACGTGCGCGGCATCGCCGAGCAGCACGGCGCGCGGCCGCGCGTAATCGACGGCGTACTGCAGCTTCAAGGGAAACGACGCGAGCTTGCTCGCCAGGGTGCACTGGCCGAGCGCCTCGCCGCTGGCAGCGGTCAAAGCCTCGCTGAACGCCTGCGGGTCCATGGCGCGCAGGCGTTCAGCCTGCGATCGCGCGACGCTCCACACAATGGAGCAACGACCATCGTTGAGCGGCAAAAACGCAACAGGTCCCGTGTTCAAAAACCGTTGCCACGCCGTTTTGGCGTGGGGTTTGCTGGTTTGCACGTGCGCGACGAGAGCATCCTGATGATAGGCGTGGCCGGCTGTGTCGATGCGGAGCAGCTCCCGCGTCTTGGAGTCCGTGCCGTCCGCTGCCGCCAACAGGCTGCTGCGCAATTCCCGCCCGTCGTCCAGGCGCAGCGTCACCGCGTCGTCTCCGGGGATCACCGCCGACACTCCGCCCTCGATCAGTACAACGCCCAGAGCGCGTGCCGCGTGCAAACACTGCCACGCCAAGGCCTTGGCATCCACGATGTAGCCAAGATTCGGTTCGCCGATTTGCGCGCAATCAAACAGCAGCGCGCCTGAACCGGTCGCGCTGCCGCCGGCGTCCCAAACACACATGCGTTCGTAGGGAAATACGCGACTCATGGGCAGCGCATCCCAGACGCCGCAAATCCGCAGCAGGCGCTCCGAGGCGCGGCTCATCGCAAAGACGCGCAGATCCCAGTCCTCATCGCCCACGGGCGGCGCGGCGAACCGATCGGCAATCACGGCGACCCGGCCGGCCGCGCACACCTTGCGCGCCAACAGCACGCTTGCCATCACAACGCCGATCACGCCCGCGCCGACGATGAGCACGTCGAATTCCCGGGATCGCGCGCGCATCATACGAGAGCCACGCCGCGGGCCAATTTGGGAATGCGGCCGCTGCCCCCGGTGCTCAAGCGCGACAGCGCCGCCTTGGCGGGGGGCAGCAGATCGAACGCCAAGAGCCCCAGGTTGCGCAGTCCCCGCACCGAGCTCAAGGGGTTGGAAAATATCCGTACCAGGCCGTCGGTGAAGCCAATCACGCCGCCGCGATCCGCACTGCGCCACGCATCGTACTCCGCGAGCAATTCGCGCCTTCCCGGATCAGCGTCCGGGCCCGCCCGCTCGGCGATGAGTTCAGCAAGACTCGCGACATCGCGCAGCCCTAAATTGAAACCCATCCCGGCGACCGGGTGGAGACCTTGTGCGGCGTTGCCGACGATCACGCAGCGCGGCGCGCTGGTGCGGGTCGCCTGCGTGAGGGAAAGCGGATAGGGCACGCGGCGCCCGACTTTTAAAAAACGCCCCAGGCGAAAACCGAAGCGGCGCTGTACCTCGGCGAGGAATTCATCATCGGACCAGGCGAGCGCTGCCTGTGCCGCGTCCTTCGTCAAGGTCAGCACCAGCGTGCAGCGGCCGCCCTCCAAGGGCAGCAGCGCCAGGGGCCCGCTGGGGGTAAATCGTTCGTAGGCCACGTTGTCATGAAAGCGCTGCGGCAAAACCGTGGTGATCACGGCGGTTTGCTCATAGTCGCGCACCTCCGCCTCGATGCCGAATGCGCCGCGCACCGCGGACTGCGCGCCATCGGCCGCGACGATGAGTTTGGCATCGATCACGGTGGGTACGCCTGTGATCTCGACGGCCACTGCTTGATCGTGCGCAGTGACATTGGAAACTTGAGCGGGGCAAAACACCTTCAAGCCCGGGCTCTCCTCGAGCCGCGACCAGAGTGCGTTGCCGAGCGCCCGATTCGCCACCACATAACCCAGGGCCGCGAGGCCCTGCTCCGCGGCATCAATGCGCGCGAAGCCGAAACGACCCTGATCCGACACGTGAATCTTACGGATGGGAGTCGCGTCGGCGTTCAACGAGGACCACACTCCCAGCGTTTCCAAAATTCTGCGGCTGCCGTTCGAGAGCGCCGTGGTGCGCTCATCAAAACTGGGTTGCGATGCCGCGTTATGTGGAATCGCCTCAATCAAGGCGACCCGCAACTTCAGAGGCGCCAGGGCAACGCCCAAGGTCGCACCCACCATGCCGCCGCCCACGATGGCCACATCGAAACTCACCGCAGCGACTCGATGGCGTCGGGCGTCTTCTCGAGCGCACCCGTCAGTACCTCCGGCGCGCCGTCGGTCACCAGCACCTCATCCTCGATGCGAATTCCAATGTTCCAGAATTCTTTGGGAACCTTGGGCGAGGGTCGGATGTAAATGCCGGGTTCAACGGTGAGTGCCATGCCCGGCTCGAGCACGCGCCACTCGCCGCCGACTTTGTAATCGCCCACGTCATGGACATCCAGGCCCAGCCAATGGCCGGTGCGATGATTGAAAAACGGCAGGTAGGCCTGCGCCTTGATCAACTTGGGTATAGGTCCCTTGAGCAGTCCCAGCTTGGCGAGCCCGTGCGTGATCACCCGCACCGCCGCCTCGTGCGGGTCGTTCCAATGATTGCCGGAACGCACCTTGTCGATGGCCGCCAGCTGCGCATCGAGCACCACTTCGTACACCGCGCGTTGCACTGCGGTGAATCGGCCGCTCACGGGAAACGTTCGGGTGATATCGGACGCATAGTAGTCGTGTTCGCAGCCGGCATCGAGCAACAGCAGATCGCCGTCGCACAGGGGCTGATTGTTGTCGCGGTAGTGCATGACGCAGGCATTGGCGCCGCCCCCGACGATGGGTTGGTAGGAGATGTCTGCATTGTGCGAGCGGAATTCGTGCAGCACCTCCGCCATCACCTCATATTCCATGCGGCCCGGACGGGCGAAGCGAATCGCGCGCCGATGCGCCCCCACCGCAATCTGCGCCGCGCGCCGCAGGCTCGCCTGCTCGGGCCGGCTTTTGTAAAGGCGCATGTCGTCCAGCACATGATTCAGCGCAACGAATTCCTGCAGGCCGCCGGCGCCTTGGCGCGACTGCACGCGCAGTCCGTTGACCCAGCTCAAGATGCGCGGATCGAAATCCAGATGCGTTCCCATGGAATAGAAGATTTGCGAGCGCTGCTCCATCAACCCGGGCAGGATTTCATCGATGTCCTCGATCGGGAAGGCATCGTCGGCTCCATATTGCGCGACCGCGCCCTCGGTTCCGGCTCGCGCACCGTCCCAGGATTCCCGCAGGGCGTCATGCTCGCGCACGAACAATAGATATTCAGCCTGCGGGCGTCCGGGCACCAAAACCGCCACCGCATCGGGTTCCGGAAAGCCGCTCAAATAGTAAAAATGACTGTCCTGCCGATAGGCGTATTCAATGTCGCCGTTGCGGTGACGCACCGGAGCCGCCGGCAGAATCGCAATGGCGTCCTTGCCGATCATGCGCATGAATTGGCGCCGCCGGCGTGCGAACTCCTTGCGATCCATGAGGAGCCTGTCCTGAGTCAGTGCAGCCGCTGCTGCGCCGGATAGACCTGCCTGCGAAGCGGCAGCAGTTCTTCGAAGACGACTTGGGCGGCGACCCGGATGAACTCGACCAGTTCTGCGTAAGCCTGTTCATTGGACTCGTCGCCGTCCGCATCTTCGCCGGTGGCTCGCGAGATCTCCGTGAAGTCCCTGACGATTTCTCCGACATCCCCCCCTATGGATTCGAGATCGGAGACGTAACCGGTCCCCAATCCATAGAGAAATCCGGTGCACCATAATGCAAGTGCGTTGGCGCGCCCGTTGAGGGGCTGTTCGTCATCAGGCAGCAGAGGCTCGAATTCCATGCCCTGTTCGCCAAACGACGTCGCGGTCTCCGTAAACACCCTTTCGATCATCGCTGAGGACTCTTCGCTCAAGGCGGAGCCGTCCGGCAGGATTTCGTTGATCCAATCCTGCATTTTGTAAGGCGACACCGAACACAGGGCGCCGCACAGGGATCCATGCGCCTCAGCAGCGTCCGCCAGACCGCCGGCCGTGGCCAGCACGTCCTCAAAATCCTTGAACCTAATATCAGACATCATGGCTGGGTGAATAATACCGCAGTAGAGGCACCAACCGCCCTTTGCATTGCGCTATGGCCCGCTCTATATTGGGAGTCTATGAACGAACCCAATCCGAAGTCAGCGGTCGAACTCGAGCTGAAGCGCTTGGAAAAGCGTCTTGAAGATCTCATCGTAACCGTCAGTCATATCAAGGAAGAGAATCGAGCCCTGCGCCAGCGTCAAGACACTTTGACGTCCGAGCGTGCGACGCTGTTGCAAAAAAATGAACAGGTGCGCGGGCGGGTCGAGGCGATGATCGGCCGCCTCAAATCGATGGAACAGGCATGAGCGACAATCAAGCCCGCGTTAGCGTGCGCATACTCGAAAAGGAATATCACATTTCCTGTCCGATCGAGGAACGCTCTGACCTGCTTGATTCCGCAGAGTTCCTCAATCTCAAAATGCGGGAAATCCGCGATAGCGGCAAAGTGGTTGGTCTTGATCGCATTGCGGTCATAGCCGCGCTCAACATGGCAAATGAATTAATTCGATTCCGCAATCGTGACACCAATCTCGATTCCGACGTCGGCGGACGCTTGCGTATCCTGCGCGAGCGCGTAGAGTCGGCTTTGGAGAAGGGTCAGCAGCTCGAGCTCTGAACGCCTTTCTCGACTTTTAATTTTGGCGCTGCCTGCGGTGTTCGATGCGGATCGGGTTACCTCCTGACCCTAATTTTGTAAACCCCAGGGGCCAATGCTTGCTGGCAACATTGTGCAAGTCCGCCCCGAGCGGAAAGCCTTAAGTGCCGCAGTCGGTCCCACCTGTTGCTCAGGTCGGGAGCAACGGTCCAAAACGGCATTTGCGGGTGGCGCCATCCCCCTACCTTTAGCGAAAGCAACCCTTCGTAAAGAAATGCGCGCCCTGCGCCGTGCGTTCGCCGCGTCAGAACATCGGCAGCGCTCCGATGCCGGCGCTTGACCCCGATATCACCTCAATGGCTTGATCTCATCATCATCCCCCTGGCGGGTGTCGACGATGAGGGGAGGCGCTTGGGGATGGGGGGTGGGTACTTTGATCGGGCGCCGGCGTTCCGACGCCGGACGTACGATTGAATTCGCTGGCAACCGAATCAGGACTGGAGCATTTCCTATGAATCATTGGCTGTTCAAATCGGAACCGGCCGCCTTCAGCATCGATGATCTTGGCAAGGCGCCAAAACGAACCGCTGCGTGGGATGGCGTGCGCAATTATCAGGCGCGCAATATGCTGCGCGACTCTATAAAAAAGGACGATTTGGTGTTTTTCTATTATTCGAGCTGCGACGTGCCGGGGATTGCCGGCATCGCCGCCGTCACCCGCGAAGGGTATCCCGACGTCACGGCCTTCGACCCCAAGCATCACCACTACGATCCCGATTCCAAGAAGGATGCACCTTCCTGGTTCGTCGTCGACGTGAAGCTGGTGCGCAAATTCAAACGCATCATCACGCTCGAGGAGCTGCGTTCGCATGCCGGTAAAGCGCTCAAGGATTTCGTTTTGCTGCGCCGTGGGAACCGCTTATCGGTGATGCCGGTGACGAAGAAGGATTGGGATTTCATCCTCACCCTTGAGTGACGCCGCTCACATCGCTAGCACATTGAGGTG
>Ga0193753_10002568_pt1 | contig 14157 bp, 11 predicted proteins | sample H1c2metaG_FD_144925 | JGI IMG/M metagenome (GOLD analysis project Ga0193753, IMG submission 144925) | Soil microbial communities from a riparian zone of the East river system, Colorado, United States - H1c2 | ecosystem: Environmental > Terrestrial > Soil > Riparian zone | place: USA: East... | reverse complement strand
TCGGAGCGAACGGCCGCTGGGGCGGCGACACGTACGAGAGCCTGGGTGTCAAGCGCGACGCTCCGGGAGAACATATGAGTGACGCCGGCAGCCACATCAAGAGCTCCTACGGCAAAGGCGGCAAGGACATCGGCCAAGGCGGCAAAGACCTCGGCCAGAATCTGAAGCGCGGTCAGGTGACCGATGCCGGTAAGGATTTCGGCGTCGGTGTCGGACACGGCGCCGCCAAAATCGGCGTGGGTACGGGCAAGGCTGCGAAGAGCGCCGCCAAGGGCGTAAAAGACGCCTTCACGCCCAGCGAGAAAAAATAGCCTCGAACTTCGAGGAATCAACCGAACCGCGACCGTCAGGAAGCGGTTGCCGAGACTCCGGTAGAACGTCTTGTGGTATACCTGTGTCCAGACACCGGTATGGCCAAAAAGCAAGCGCAACAATCGGCTCCCGAGATGCTGCAAGGCACGCTCGACATGCTGATTTTGCAGACTCTCCTGCCCGGAGCCGCGCATGGTCACACCATCGCGCACGTGATTGAAAGGCGTTCGGAAGACGTTCTTCAGGTCGAGCACGGTTCCCTCTATCCGGCGCTGCATCGTCTGGAAGATCGCGCCTGGATCGCTTCTTTCTGGGGAACGTCCGACAACAACCGCAAGGCTCGCTACTACCGCCTCACTCCGGCGGGCCGCAAGCAATTGAGTGTCGAAACCAGCCGCTGGGAGCGTATGGTGCGCGCCATCGGTGGTGTGTTGCGCCCGGTCGGAGACTAAATGAGTTGGCGGCGATTTCTGCGGCGCGGCTGGTGGAGCCGGGAACGCGCCCGCGAGCTCGCTAGTTACGTCGAAATCGAAATCGCCGACAACCTCGCGCGCGGTATGTCCGCATCAGACGCCGAATCGGCGGCGCGCCGCAAGCTCGGTAACCGCACCTTAATCCAGGAGGACATCTATCGCATGAACACGCTGCATTGGTTGGAAGACGCCTGGCAGGATCTCCGTCACGCCGCGCGCTTGCTGCGCCTGAGCCCCGGCTTTGCTTTGGTGGCGATTCTGTCGCTCGCTCTCGGAACCGGCGCCAATACCGCCATCTTCCAACTCGTCGACACCGTTCGCCTGCGCAGCTTGCCGGTTCACGATCCGAAGTCGTTAGTCGAAGTGCGCATCGCCGGCGGCAACGTTGGCATGGGGCTCAACAATGGTGCATACGGGCAACTCACCCGGCCAATTTTCGAGGAGTTGAGCAAAGGCCAACAGCCGCTTTCCGGACTCTTCGCCTGGTCCGCCGGTGACGTGCGTGTGGGCCAACGGAACGAGATCCGGCGCGCGCGGGGCATCGAGGTTAGTGGAAATTTCTTTTCCACCCTCGGTATTCGAGCGCAGCAAGGCCGCCTGCTGCTGCCCGAAGATGAAGCCGCCTGCCCGTCGTCGCGTGCCGTAGTGAGCTACTCGTATTGGCAAAACGAAATGGGCGGCCGCGGCCTCGACGCGGCCACCGGACTCGTACTGAACGGCGAGTTTAAACAGGTCATCGGCGTGGCGCCTCCCCAATTCACGGGCCTTGCCGTGGGCCAGCGCTTCGATGTGGCGCAGCCGTTCTGCCGCCCCAAGGAACTGCGCCGCGACGTGTTTCAAATCACCGTAATGGGTCGCTTGCGGCCCGGTCAATCGCTCGATCGCGCCACCGCCGAATTGGGTGCGCGCAGCCCGGGCATCATGGAAGCCACCATGCTCTCCGGTTATAGCGCGCCGATGCTCGAAAGATACGGACGATTCCGGCTGGCGGGCTATACGGCTTCGAGCGGCGTGAGTTGGCTGCGCACCAACTACGCTTCATCGTTGTCGCTGCTGCTCGCGATCACCGGCATGGTGCTCCTCATCGCCTGCGCGAATTTGGCCAACCTGATGCTCGCGCGCGCCAGTGTCCGCCAGCTTGAAATCGCAATCCGCCTCGCGCTCGGCGCTTCGCGCGCTCGCTTGATCCGGCAACTGCTAACCGAAAGCGCACTCATTGCCGCCGCCGGAACGATCCTGGGCGCGGCTTTGGCGCAAGCCTTGAGCCGCCTCGTCGTCTGGTCGGTCTCGACCTCCACTGCGGAGGTCTATCTCTCTACCAAAACCGATTGGCGTGTCCTGTTCTTTGCGGCGGCCCTGGGTGCTTTGACCTGCGCTTTCTTCGGCATTGTCCCGGCTTTTCGTGCCACCCGCGACATCAAATCCGGCGGCCGCGGCATGACCGCCGCTCGCGAGACCTTCTCTCTGCAGCGTGTCATGGTGGTCGCCCAGATTGCGGTTTGTCTGGTTCTGCTAACCGGCGCCGTTTTATTCATCCGCAGCTTTCGTAATCTCATGACCTTCGATCCCGGAATGCGCGAATCGGCCGTCACGGTAGCGCTCGTCGGGTTTGAGCGATCGCGCATCGCCCCGGAACGCTACGAAGATTTCAAGCGCCGGCTGGCCGAGGAGCTGAATGCCACGCCCGGAATCCGGCGTGCCGCGACTACCTCGAACGTCCCGTTGAGCAACTCCAGTTGGACGCTGGCAGTTCATCTCGGCGCGCAAGAAGGTTGGTCCAAGTTCACCTGGGCAAGTCCGGAATATTTCGAGGCGATGAATATCCCAATAGTCGCCGGAAGAAATTTCCGCAACACCGATACCGCCTCCTCGCCGCGCGTAGCCATCGTCAATCGCACCTTTGTCCGCACATATCTGCGAGACGAAAACCCGATCGGCAAGACATTGCGGACAGTGGCCGAGCCGAACTATCCCTCGGCTTCTTATGAAATCATCGGCGTTATTGCCGACACGAAATACGCAAGCGTGCGCGACGAGATCCCGCCCATGGTCTTCGCGCCGGCGGCCCAGTATCCCGCGCCGGACAACTGGACCGCGCTGATGGTTTATTCAAATCTCGCGCCGGCAGCAATCAAGAACGTGTTACTGAGCAAGCATCCGGAAATGGTCGTGGATTGCACCAATTTTCAAACCAGCATTCGGGACGGATTCGTGCGCGAGCGGCTCATGGCCGTGCTCTCGGGTGTGTTCGGCTCGCTCGCCGCCGTGCTCGCCATGCTGGGCCTCTATGGCGTCGTCTCCTACATCGTGGCCCGGCGGCGTAACGAGATCGGGATTCGCATGGCATTGGGGGCCCAACAGCAGCAAGTGATGGCAATGTTCCTCGGCGACGCCGCGCGCTTGGTCGCAATCGGCCTCGTCATTGGCGCGTTGGTGTCTCTAGTGGCGATGCGCGGCGCGGCCTCGCTGCTGTTCGGATTGAAATCCTACGACCCGCTTACTTTGTCGGTGGCGGCAGCTCTGCTGGCTGCCGTTGCGGCGCTTGCCAGTTTCCTGCCGGCCCGCCGCGCCGCGCAATTGGACCCCATGATCGCTCTCCGCAACGAATAAAAATCAAGCGCCAACCACATGCGTATACCGATGCTCAGGACGCGGCGGCGCCGGGCTGAAGCATTGCAGTCGCTCCTCGATACGTCGTCCCGGCAACTTGGCAATCTGCTCACGGAATCGCGCCTCGAGCGTCGCGGCCGGAAGCGCCGCCCGCAGATTGACGCAAAGCTCATGCGCACTCTCCGGCGATGCCGCCAGATCGCCTTCCACCGCCGGCTCATCGCGATTACCCGTGACGGCGGCTTTGACGTAGGCCCGCGCCGTTCGGTCAATCATCTTGAGATGAACAATCTCGGCGAAGGCCTGTTGCAGTTCATCCAGAAACGGACCAACCAATTGCGCCGGCGAGAGGGCGGGGAACACCTCGATCGACGCGCTCCAGTTCAACCAGCCGAGCGCCGCCTCCGCCCGCGCATACTCCTCGTAATCGATGTCGAGGATCTCGCGCCCCACCGGAATCGTGCCCGAGAGAATTTCGTCGAGCCATGCCGCGACCCCTCGCCCGTCGAATGCGCTCAGATAACGTGTCTCCTTCCCGGCAAGCGGCGGAAAACTGCTATACCGGTCGCACTTGCTGAACGCCACCAGGTCAGCCTCGGCAATCTGCCGTTCGAACAAAAAATCAGTGTGTGTGGTCCGCCCGGGATCTACCAGCACGGTCAGCGGCGCCAACCGGTACCGGTCGAGATAGCCGCTCTTCAGCGGCTGCAGAATCGTGGCCGAAAGATCCGTGCAACTGCCTACCGGTTCCGCGAAAATCACATCCGGCGCATACCGGCTCAGTTCATTGGCGGCCTCCAGAAAATCGGAGAAGCGGCAACAGAAGCAGCCTCCCGTGACTTCGGAAACATCCAAACCGCGAGCCCGCGCGTAGGCAGTATCCACGAGCTCGTCGCCTTGATCGTTCAGGATCGCGGCCGGCTTCAATCCTTGCTGCCGCAGCAGCCGCGCGGCGGCCAGAATCAGCGTCGTCTTGCCCGCCCCCAGAAAGCCTCCGATAGGCACGATCCAACTTTTGTTCACAGGTCAATTTTATGCGAAGCTCGCGGTAACCTGAAATTTGATGGAGACACCGGACGCTGGTCTCGAACAGGCGCGGCACAAGTTGGCGGAGCTCCGGCAAACTCTTCTCACGTTGCACAAAGCGCTGCTCGATTCCGAGCGCACCGCCTACGAACTAGTGCACGGCGCAATTCCCTCCGCCGGCGCCTTCTTGCAGCTTCTGATCAACGACCCGTGGTTTCAATGGCTGCGGCCCATCACCACGCTGCTGGTCCAAATCGACGAAACGCTCGCCGCCAAGAAGCCGCCCGCCGTTGCGAGCGAAATCGAGCGCTTGATCCTGGACACCCGCGCGCTGCTGTCCCCGTCGCGCGAGGCAAACGGATTCTGGAAGCGTTATTCAGGAGCCGTGCAGCGCGACCCCGGCGTCTCTCTGCTGCACGCCCAAATGGAAGAACAGTTGCAAAAATAGCGGCGAAAATAGGAGACGACACATGGCGCAATTCGCGCTCTTGCTTTACGACGATCCCTCTAGCTGGACGAAGCTCAGTCCGGAGGAGATGCAAAAGGCCCTCGAGAAATATACGGCCTGGGGAACAAGGGCTTTTGTGAAGGCCAAGCAAAGGCTTGCCGAGGATCCCGGGAAAGTGCTCCGCGCCGCGGGTGGCAAGCCGCGCGCGGCCGACGGCCCGTATAGCGAAACCAAGGAAATCCTGGGCGGCTTCTATGTGATCGAGGCCGCCGACTACGACGAGGCCGTGGCGCGGTCGCTCGATCATCCGCACCTCGAACATGGCACCATCGAAATTCGAAAATTCTTCGGGGAATGAGTCCGCCGCCGGTTCGCTGCTGGAACATACCTTCCGGCGCCAGGCTGGCCGCATGGTGTCGCACTTTGCCCAACTGGTCGGTCCCGCCCATCTGCAAATAGCGGAAGACGCCGTGCAGGAAGCCATGCTGCGCGCGCTGCAAACTTGGCCTTACAGCGGCATCCCGGAGAATGCTTCCGGTTGGCTATTCCGTGTCGCCCATAACGCCATCCTCGATGCGCTCCGTCAATCGCGGCTGCACGGCGAGAAAGCCGCCGAGTTCGTGCGCATGGCCGGTACTGTCACCGGCGAGCCGGCCCTCGGCGACGGGCTTAACGACGACGAATTGCGCATGATCGTCCTCTGCTGCCACCCGGCGCTGTCCCACGAAGCGAGCGTTGCCTTGAGCTTGAAAATAGTGGGCGGCTTCGGCGTGCGCGAAATCGCGCGCGCGTTCCTAGTGGACGAAACCGCCATCGCACAGCGCCTCGTGCGCGCCAAGCGCCAGATTCGGGATCAACGGCTCACGCTCGAATTACCGGACGAACACGAGCTCCGGCTGCGCCTGGGCGCGGTCCTCGAGGTTCTCTACTTCCTGTTCAACGAAGGTTATACCGCTCACGCGGGCGAGAACCTGATCCGCGCCGAATTTTGCGGCGAAGCGTTGCGTCTCGCCCAATTGGTGGCCGCTTCGCCCATTGCCACTCCGCAAACGCACGCGCTCGTGGCATTGATGGCTTTTCAAGCGGCGCGCTTGCCCGCCCGAGTCGACGACAAAGGCGACCTGGTGCTCTTTGAGTTTCAGGATCGAAGCCGTTGGGACGATCGCCTGGTCGCTATCGGATTCCGGCACTTCGATCGCTCGATGGAGGGTGACGAGATTACCGAATACCATGCGCAAGCCGCCATTGCCGCCACGTATGCCCGCGCCGCCGATCCACAATCGATCGATTGGCCCGCCGTTCTGCTTCTCTACGATCAACTGCTGACGATCAACCCCTCGCCCGTGATCGCTTTGAATCGCGCCGTTGCTGTCGCGAAAGTACACGGCCCCGCCGAGGCTCTACGAACCATCGAATTGCTCGATGAGCATCCGCGGATGAAAGACTACCATCTATTGCTCGCCGTTCGTGGCCACCTGCTCCGTGACCTCGAACGATGGGACGAAGCCGCCACCAGTTATCGGGCGGCCTTACTGCTCGGGTGCTCCCAACCGGAGCGCCGGTTCCTATGTGGAAAACTCGAAGAGTGCGAGTCAGTACTTGGTACTGCCCGGACGGCATAGGGCTAATCTAGGGCGCTTTCGCCTTGTAGCTCGGATTCGTTTTTGCGATGAGTAGTGTTGCCATTGAAGAAGCTCGCCATTCTCTGTCTGCTGGCATGCTGTAGCCTCGCCGCCGCCTACCCGATTCACGGTACTTTTCTAAATTTCTATCGCAATTTGACGCCGGAATTGTGGGCGCTCGAATTCCAATACATGCGCGCCGTCGATATCAATACGTTGGTCGTGGTATCCGTTGGCCACTTACGCCTCGATGTTGGCGATCCATCGGGTTTCAGTATTGCATCCGACGGATTGTTGTATCCCAGCGATCTTGTGCCGTCGAGCGAGCGGCCTGCGCGCGACCTTCTCGAAACGATCTTGACTCTGGCCGACCAGAACGGAATGACCGTGTATCTGGGGTCGTTGCAGACTGCGACGGACTGGACGGACGGTACGGAATTCAGCGCCCTGCGGACTTACAATCAGCGCGTAGCGTCGGAGGTCATTCAACGCTACGGCCACCATGCATCGCTCCGCGGCTGGTATTTCGCCCAGGAACTCTGGATGAACTGGGTGAAGAAATACGGCGCCGGATACAACTGCACTTCGTTGTTGGCGAACTGGGCGGCGGACATGAAGAGCATCGATCCGGCCAGGGCGACCACGGCGAGCGTCGTGGTGAAAAAGAACGGGCGGGGCACGATGCCGGGCCTGACAGCCGACGAACTCGGGGCCTGGACAGCCAGTTTTTTGCAAGCCGCACGCCTCGACATTCTGATGCCCCAGGACGGCATCGGAGCGCGGCAGGGCGCGCCTTCGCTCGATGATCTGCCTCAATATTTCGCCGCCATGCAAACGGCGGCCCAGGCAACGAATACCTCGCTCTGGAGCGCGATCGAAACGTTCACGGCCAAGTCCGGTCTGACCAGCGATCGCTATCCGCCGGGGCCTATTACGCGAATTCAGGACCAGATAAGCCGAGTAAGTCCGTACGTGAGCGGCTATGTCAGTTGGATCTTTGGAGACGATATGTCTCCGCAAGCCACTTACTACCCCGTGGAAGCGAGCGAGCTAAATCGCCAATATCAGATTGCCGATGACCTTCTTCCACTCATAAGTTATCAGTTTGTTTCTCCGCCGAGCTTGTTCTATCCGGATACCTTGGTTCCCTCTAAACTAAGCGACCGCACGGGCGGAGGATACGACGGATTCTTGCGAGGTTCCTGGGTCGGATTTGCCGACGACTCCTCGTATCTGCCCGTCCAAATTGTCGGCGACTTAGGCAGCCTCAAGACCATACGTTCCGTTCGCGCGTTGACCCAATCCTGGATTGCCTCCGGGATTTACCATCCGTCTCAAATGGACATCGACGTTTCGCAGGATGGCGCGAATTGGACGCCCTTCGGATCGACGAACGCTTTCCCTTCCGATACTGAGGATTTCGCCGTGATGTGGGGTGAAGTAACCGGATCCGCATCTGCCCGCTATGTGCGCTGGACGCTGACCTATCGTGACTGGCTGTTTCTGGCTGAACTTGAAGTAACCGGGAAAGACCCTACCGATAAGCCGGCAGGCCGGTCACTTTTTCACCGATAACCAACGCGTGGATGTGGTCCGTGCCTTCATACGTTTTTACCGTCTCGAGGTTGCACATGTGGCGCATGATCGGATATTCGTCCATGATGCCGTTAGCGCCCAGCAAATCCCGGCTGAGCCGTGCGCATTCGAGCGCGATCGCTACATTGTTGCGCTTGAGCATGGAGACGTGCGCGGCTTCCATCTTGCCGGCTTCCTTCAGTTTGGCGACTTGTAGCGCCAGCAACTGGGCCTTGGTAATCTCGGTAATCATCCAGGCGAGCTTTTCCTGTACGAGTTGGTGGCCGGCCAGTTGTTCATCGCCAAATTGTTTGCGCGTGAGCGTATAACTGCGCGCCGTCTCGTAGCAGTCCATGGCCGCGCCGAGCACGCCCCACCCGATCCCGAAACGCGCCTGCGTCAGGCAACCAAGCGCGGACGCGAGACCCTGCGCGCCGGGCAGCCGGCTACTTTCTGGAATCGTGCAGCCGGAAAAATGCAGGCTGGATGTGACCGAAGCGCGCATCGAGAGCTTGCCGTGAATGTCGCTGGTTTGGAATCCTGGCATGCCTTTCTCGACCAGGAAACCGCGCACGCCTTCCGCGGCGCGCGCCCACACAATCGCGACGTCCGCCACCGAGCCGTTGGTGATCCAGGTTTTTTCGCCATTGAGTATCCACTGGTCGCCACGCTTTTCCGCGGTCGCGCGCATCGCGGCAGGATTCGAGCCGAAGTCCGGTTCGGTGAGGCCGAAGCAACCTACCGCTTCTCCCGATTGCAATTTCGGAAGCCAGCGCTGCTTCTGCGCTTCCGAGCCGTAGGTATGAATCGGATACATGACCAGCGCGCCTTGCACGCTCGCGAAACTGCGCAGACCCGAATCGCCGCGCTCGAGCTCTTGCATGATGAGCCCGTACTCGATGCTGTTCATGCCGGCGCAGCCGTAGCCTTCCAGATTCGCGCCGAAAAAGCCCAGCTCGCCCATCTCGCGGATTAGCCCGGCCGGAAATATCGCGCTGTTATACGCCTCGCGAATGATCGGGACGACTCGTTCGTCTACAAACTGGCGCGCCGTCTGGCGCACCAATAGTTCCTGCTCTGACAGCAGCGAATCGAATTGGATGTAATCCACTCCGGGGAAGCGAGGCACATCCTAAATGTAGCGCTAGCCCACCTTATGTAGCGCCATGTGGCGCTACTCCACTTTCTTCTCGTTGTTGCTCCGGTCGTCATCCGGCAGCACATGCTTCGGATCGATCGTGACCGACCCGATTGTCTTTCCTTCCGGCGCTTGCCACTCGTAAGTTCCCTTGGTCAGCCAGGTCTCGACGGGTATTTCTATTCCCGCGCTCGTCCCGTCGGTGAATTTTACTTCGACAGCCGCCGGCAGCACAAGCTGTCCACGATTACCGATCGTCACCTGCGACCCTTCGACCTTATCCACGGCCAGATCGAATTTCCAATTGTGCATGTACCAGCCGCGCCAGAACCAGCCCAAATCTTCGCCGGCCCCGTTTTCCATCGCCCGGAAAAAATCCGACGGCGAAGGATGCTTGTACGCCCAATCGCGTATGTACTTGCGGAAGGCCCAATCGAAGCGCTCCGGCCCTAGAATTTGCTCGCGCAGCAGCACCATCCCGTACGCGCCCTTGAAATAGCTCACCGGGTGGCCAAGCTGAAACGGGTAGGCATCTGCCCGCATCAGGATCGTGGGAGCGGCGGGGTTATCGAGCACCTTCAGAATCGTATCCGGGGGCTCGCCGCCTGCCGAATATTCGGAATCGCGTTTCGGGCCGTATTTGCCGCCCTCAAATGTCGCCGATTCGTCGATGTCGATAAACGTGTTGAAGCCCTCGTCCATGAACGCGTTGCGGCGTTCGTTCGAGCCCACGATCATCGGAAACCAATCGTGCCCGATCTCGTGCGCCGTCAGCCAAAAGAGAAACGAGCCCTTGTCCTTGATCCCGTCGAACACCATGCCCGGGTATTCCATGCCGCTCGAAAAACCCGCCACGCTGATCGCCGTCGGCCACTGATACGGAAACCACTGCTTCGAAAAACGCTCGATGGTGTCTTTCACATATTCCGTCGACCGGTCCCACGCATCCGCGCCCGCGCTCTCCGGCGGATACACCGACATCGCGAGCGATTTCTTCCCGTCCGGCAGATTCATCCGCGCCGCGTCCCAGACGAACGCCGGCGAGGCGCTCCAGGCGACGTCGCGTGTATGGTCCATATGGAAGTGCCATGTCAGCGTGCCGCCCTGTTTCGGCCGGCTCGCCGGATCGCCGACCTCGGCCGCCGTGCGGATGAATACCGCTTTGTCGCTCGCTCGCGCCTGGGCCAGCCGATCGATCTGCGTTTTGGTCAGCACCTCTCTCGGATTCATCAATTCGCCCGAGCCCGCAATCAACATCGCCGAAGGAGCCGTGATGTAGTAGTCGAACTTCCCATACTCGAGATAGAACTCCGCGCCGATGTAAGGCAGCGTGTCCCACCCGCGCAGATCGTCATACACCGCCATGCGTGGATACCACTGCGCCATGTCATAGATCTCGCCTTTTTCGGACGCGCCCCATGACGTGCGGCCACCCCAGACTCCGGGAATCTGGTAGTGGTAGCGAATGTGGATCTTCAACTGCCCGCCGTGGCCGCTGAGCGGCGTCGCCAAACGGATTTGCATGCGCGTATCGTCCACGATGTACTCGGCCTTGCTCCTCTGCATGCCGACCTCAATCTCGACTGAATCGAGGACGAACCCGTCTGTTGAGGTGTTCTCCGTCTTCGGCGTTGCGGCGGCTCTGCGCCTGCCGAAAATACCCATCCGCTTCGCCCGCGAGTCTTTCTTATAAATGTTCTGTTCGAGCTGCACCCACAAACTGCGCAACAGATCGGGGCTGTTATTGATGTAGGCGATCGTCTCGGTACCCTTCAGTTGTTTCGCCGCCGTATCGAGCTCGGCATGCAGTTCATAGTCGGCTTCATTTTGCCAATAACTCGGCCCGGGCGCTCCGCTGCCCGACCGATATGCATTCACCGGATCGGGAAGCGTCAAAGGAGCGAACGTCAACCGCGGGTCGTAGTCCGCCGCTTGTGCCAGGCACAAGGCAAAGAACGCAAAGCCGATGGACAACCGGCAAAAAGCACGCATGAAAACTCTCTCTAGATGGATTTCGCGCAGGTAACGACGGGGTACGTCCGAGTATACTTCTCTCGATGTCCATTCGATTGCACTTCTGGGGTGCGGCGCAGACCGTCACCGGCTCTTCGCATCACTTGGAATGCGCGGGTCAAAACATACTGCTCGATTGCGGATTGTTTCAAGGACACCGGCAGCAGGCCCGCGAAATCAATTCTCATCTGGCCTTGCCGCCCGCGCAGTTGAACGCCATCGTCCTCTCGCATGCGCACATCGACCATAGTGGTAATCTCCCGTTGCTCGCCAAGCAGGGATATCGCGGGCCGATCTACACGACACCGGCCACGATTGATCTGTGCGCGCAGATGCTGAAGGACAGCGCGCACATTCAGGAATCAGACGCCGAGTTCGTAAAGAGACGTACGTACCGCAGGAAATCGATTGGGCTTGCCGAGGAGCCTGCTGCCGTCGAGCCACTGTACACGCAGGAAGATGCCGCGCAAGCGATGCAGCAATTCCTACCGGCGAAGCTGCATCAGCCTCAATTGCTGGCCGGCTCAACCGCGGAAGCGGGCTTCACCACCACATCCTTCGATGCCGGCCACATGCTCGGTTCGACCTGCCTTCTTCTGGAAGCTCGCGAGAAAGGGCAGACCACGCGGCTGATTTTCTCGGGCGATGTGGGGCGGAAGCAGTTGCCGATCGTTCGCGATCCGGAAACCGCGCCAGCCGCCGACTATCTCATCATGGAGAGCACCTACGGCAACCGCCTCCATCAGCCCATCGGTCCGGTAAAGAAGAAACTGGCGAACCTGGTCAACCGCACCGTGCAGCGCGGCGGCCATATTGTCATGCCGGCCTTTGCCGTAGGGCGGACGCAGCAGGTCGTGCTGTTGTTACACGAACTCATTAACGAGAAAGCAATTCCGGACCTGCCTATCTTCGTCGACAGTCCGCTCGCTGTAAACGTGACGGACGTGTTCCGCAAGCACGAAGAGGAATGGGACGACGAAGCGCGCGAATTCGCGAACCGCCATGAAGATCCGTTCGGCTGGCAGAGGCTGCGCTACATCCGGACGGTCGAGGAGAGCAAGACCCTGAACGGGCTGCGCATGCCGTTCATCGTCATCTCGGCATCGGGTATGTGCGAGGCGGGCCGCGTGCTGCACCACTTGAGAAACAGCATCGAAGATCCAAGAAATCTCGTGTTGATCACCGGCTTCCAAGCGGAAAACACGTTGGGCCGCGCCATCGTACAAAAGCGGCTGGAGGTTCGAATCTTCGGCGAGCCGATGCGGCTGCGCGCGGAAGTCGATTCCATCGGTGAACTGAGCGGCCATGCCGATCAGCGCGAACTTTTGCAATGGATGGAGCCGATCGTGCCAACGCTCAAGAAAGTGTTTCTGGTGCACGGCGAGCCGGATGCACAGCAGACATTGAAGGCCGAGATCGAAAAACTCTACAAGCTGGAAGTGTTTTGTCCCAAGCGCGGCGATCGCTTTGAAGTATAAGTCCCGTTACGACGCATTCTGCTGGAGGACGACCGCCATAAGCGAGGCATCGTCATGGAAGTCGCCCTTGCAGAACGCAGTGACCTCTTCGAGGATTTTCACCCGGATCGCATGAACGCCGCCGGGTAACGCGCCCAACGCGGCCGCCACGATACGGCTCTGCCCAAACTCGGCGTCGGAGGAATCCGACGCTTCAGTGACTCCGTCGGTAGTGAGAATGAGGCAATCGCCAGGGCACAGGGGAACTACGCGATCCTGATATTCGGCCTTCTCAAACATTCCAAGTACCGTTCCGCCTTCCGTGAGTGTCTGAGGCTTTCCGTTGCGCAGCAATAGTGGGGGCAGATGTCCCGCGTTTTCGTAGCGTAGCGTCATCTGCTCGCAGTCGATCACGCCATAGAAAAACGTGACAAATCTCCCTGTTGTCGCGGTTGCGCAAAGTGTCTGGTTGAGCTTGGAGCAAAGCGCCCCCGGCCCGTGCGCCTCGAGCGCAAAGGCCCGAAACGCGGCCTGGAGATTCGCCATCAACATCGCGGCGCTGATTCCCTTTCCCGCTACGTCGGCGAGACACACGCCGATCTTTTTGTCGGAAAGAACGATCACATCGAAGTAGTCCCCGCTAACGACTTGTGCCGGCTGCCAGGCGCAGGAGATTTGCACGCCCTGAATTTGCGGGATGGTCTTCGGCAGCAAATTCGCCTGTATCTCAAACGCCGCCTGTAGTTGGCTCTCTTGTGCTTGAACCCGTTGCAGGCCCTTGAACACTTCCCTACGCAGTTGTTCCTTCTCGGCTTCGAGCCGTGTACGTGTGCTTTGGACGGCATAAGTGCTAATGCCCGTGAGAAGTGCGATCAAGGTAGCAAAGCTGACGTTGGAGACGAACCAGCGGCTCATATCCTGATCCAAAGGTGGATACACCCAATACAGAATCAGCGAAGCCGCAAGGCTCCCGGCCGCGCCGATAGGAAGCAACAGTGCCAGATAGACGATCCAGTTGCGAGGAAACGGCTGGTCGAAAAGAGGGCTCGCGAGTTTGAGTCCAAATACCGTGACATTCCCTGTGACGAATACGAACACGAGCACTCGGATTATGTCGGGATCGTTTCTGAGCAGCCATAAGATCGCCGAAACGGCAATGGCCACGCCAGTGAGAATGAGTTGGAATCCCGGCCAAGTGACTCCGAGCGACGATTGGAGCGATGTTCGTGTAATCACACTCTGTCCCGAAAGCGGTCGAGTATGCGGCGATCGCGTTTCGATGGCCGGCTCTCTTGAAAACCATCGACGCCCCGCATCGCTTTCCGCTCTTCCGCTGCCTTTAACCGCAGCTCCTTGCTCGCTTCGGTCTCGAGGTACAGCGTCTGCGCAACCGCCGCCGGGCCGCGCATCTCGCTGAGCAGCACAATCTCCAACTGGAAAATTCCGGCTTCGTTCTTCACCTGCAATCGATCGCCAATGCGGA